>WNGE01005195.1_pt1 | contig 14788 bp, 12 predicted proteins | sample 5400651 | NCBI WGS metagenome assembly WNGE01 (sample SAMN13153370, study PRJNA577476) | soil metagenome | isolation source: 60 cm soil or saprolite under grassland replicate 2 | place: USA:California | collected 2016-06-15 | reverse complement strand
GCCGGGCGGGGGCCGTGCTCCGGGTGGCGAACATCGCCGGAGCCGGCGTGGCCCCGGCGCTGACGGGGCTCCTGTCGGACCATGTCGGCGGGGTTGGCCCGGCGCTCTCGCTGGTGGGCCTGTCGTACGTGACGGCCGCGGTCGTGGTCGGGGCGCTGCTTCCCGAGACCAGGGGGCGCGAGGCGGAGGCCGCGCCCACATGAGGAGCCCCCTGGAGTGGCTGGACCGGAGGATCGGGGTCCCCCCTCCCGAGCCGGGAGAGCCCGGCGATCCCGGCCTGTTCGGCCCGGGGTCGACCGTGTGGAGGATCGGCCGCGAGCGTGCCCTGCTGCTGGGCGGCCCGGCCGCGCTGCTCATGCAGATCGCCCACCCCCTGATCGCCGCCGCAGTGGCCGAGCACAGCGATTTCGCCGCCGACCCCTTCCGCAGGCTCCGCGGCACGCTGGAAGCCGTCCTGGCCATCTCCTACGGCGACGAGGTCCAGGTCCGAACGGCGGCGGAGCGGGTCCGGGCCGTCCACGACCGGGTCCAGGGTCGGCTCGGCGAGGCGTCCGGTGCGTTCCCGGCCGGAAGCTGGTACCGAGCCGCCGATCCGGACCTTGCGCTGTGGGTTCACGCCACCCTGGTCTGGGCGGCCCTCGAGACATTCGACAGATTCGTCGGGCGGATCGAACGTTCGGATCGCGCTCGATACTTCGAGGAGGCCAAGCGGTTCGCCGCCCTGTTCGGCGTGGCCGAGGCCGTCATGCCCCCCACCCTGGGCGCGTTCGAGTCCTACGTGTTCGCGATGGTCGAGGGCCCAATCCTGGCCGTCGGCCCGGAGGCTCGCGGCCTCGCCGGGCAGATCCTGGAGCCTCCCGTTCCGGGCCCGCTGGCACCCTCGGTTCCGGTCATGAAGGTGATCACCGCCGGGCTGCTCCCGGACCGCCTCCGCCGGGAGTTCGGCCTCGGCTGGGGGCCATCCAGCCGAGCCGTCTTCGGCTCGGTGGCGGCCTCGACCCGCGCAGGCCTCCGGCTGCTACCGGCCCGAGCCCGATTCTGGCCCCACTATCTGGCGGCCGAGCGGCGGTCGCGGGAAGCGCGGCGGGGTCTCCGGCGTTAGAATCTCCGGAGACGAGAACCCGGCGGCGAGGCCGGGATTGTCGTGTGCCCCGAACAGGGCATTTCCATTGTTCGAGAGCACGTTTTCCCAACGTGGAAGCTGGCAGGCTACCCTGACGAAGATGGCTGATCCCGAACCGACTGCGGAGCAAGCGGCGCCGAAGCCGCGGCGGCGCTCCGAGCCCACCCGGGCTCTGGGCGAGGCCGACGACGTCCGCCTGTACCTCGAGGCCGCCGCGCGCGAGCCCCTCCTCACCAAACAGGAGGAGGTCGAGCTCGCCATGGCCATCGAACACGGCGAGGAGGCGGAGGCGAAGCTGGCCTCCGGCCGGCTGAAGTCGGAGACGAGCATCCGCAAGGCCAAGGAGAGCGTCCGGAAGGGCCGTGAGGCCCGCCAGCGGTTCATTCGGGCGAACCTGCGGCTGGTCGTCTCGATCGCCCGGAAGTACCAGGGGCAGGGCCTCCCGTTCCTGGACCTGGTCCAGGAGGGCAACATCGGGCTGATGCGCGCGGTGGAGCTCTTCGACTGGCGCCGCGGGTTCAAGTTCTCCACGTACGCCACGTGGTGGATCAGGCAGGCCATCACCCGGGCCATCGCCGACCGGGGGCGGCAGATCCGGCTCCCGGTGCACGTGCACGACCAGATCCGCAAGCTCCGCCGGACCTTCGTCCAGTTCAGCCAGCGGATGGGAAGGGATCCCACGCCCGAGGAGCTGGGCCTGGCGCTGGGCATCCCCATCGACGAGGTCGACCGCCTGCTGGAGGCCGAACGCCGGGAGCCCGTCTCGCTCCAGGCGCCGGTGGGCGAGGACACCGAGCTGGGCGACCTGCTCGAGCAGGCCGACGAGCAGAGCCCGCTGGACGCGGTCGAGGACGCCATGCTCCGGGAGGAGATCGGCAACGCGGTGCTGAACGTCCTCGATCCCCGGGAACGGAGGGTCATCGCCCTCCGCTACGGCCTGGGCAACGGCCACGCGATGAGCCTGCGAGACGTGGGCAAGCAGATGGGGCTCTCCGGCGAGCGGGTCCGGCTGATCGAGCGCGAGGCGCTGAGGAAGCTGCGGAACTCCGAGATCATCAACGCGGCCGGCTGGATCTAGCCGGAGTCGGCTCGAAGGCTCAACCATGGCCGCGGGCAAGGTTCTGGTCGGCATCTCATCGTGGACCGAGCCGACGCTGGTCAAGGAGGGGACCTTCTATCCCCCCGAGGCGAAGTCCGCCGAGGAACGCCTGCGCTTCTACGCCTCGCAGTTCCCCATCGTCGAGGTGGACTCGAGCTATTACTTCCCGCCGTCCGAGCGGAACTCGGCGCTGTGGATCGAGCGGACCCCGAAGGACTTCACGTTCAACGTCAAGGCCTACTCGCTGCTGACCCAGCACCCGACCAAGGTGGACTCGCTGTACAAGGAGGTGAAGGAGGCGCTGCCCGAGGAGCTGGCGGGCAAGCGAAACGTCTATGCCGAGCGCATCCCGCCCGAGCTGCTGGACGAGGTGTGGCAGCGGTTCGCCTCCGCGCTCATGCCCCTGCATTCCGCGGGCAAGCTCGGGTGCGTGCTGTTCCAGTTCCCCCAGTACTTCGTGATCTCCCGCAAGGCCAAGGACTACATCGTCGGATGCAAGGAGCGGTTGCCCGACTTCCGGATCGCGGTGGAGTTCCGCCACAAGTCCTGGATGGAGGAGCGGAACCGGGAGGAGACGGCCACATTCCTCGCGGAGCACGACCTACCGCTGGTGTGCGTCGACATGCCGCAGGGATTCGACTCATCGCTGCCCCCGGTGGCGTTGGCGACGTCGAGATCGCTGGCGGTGGTGCGGTTCCACGGGCGCAACCGCGAGGCGTGGGAGAAGAAGACGAAGACCGCGGCCGAGCGCTTCGACTACGACTACTCGAAAAGGGAGCTTCAGACGTGGGTTCCCAAGATCGAATCGCTCGCCGAGGAGGCTCGCGAGACGCACGTGGTGATGAACAACTGCTACCGCGACTACGCCGTGAACAACGCCCGGCAACTCGCATCACTGCTGGAGTAGCGCGGCGCTCGTTCGCCGTTCGCGCGTTGCGATTGGTTTGGAATGCGCTCCGATCGGCAACGATGCCGGTTCGGAGGTGAGGCCAATGAAGAGGACCGCGAAGGAGGCCGGGTTCGTTGCGCTCGGCGCGGCGGAGGCGGCCGTGGAGGCCGTGAAGGAACAGGCCGAGACCCTGAGGAGGACGGCCAAGGAACAGGCGGAGAGCCTGCGGAGGACGGCCGAGCGGGCCGGCGAGGCGGCCGGCCAGGCGGTGCAGGCAGCCGCGACGGAGGGAGCCGGGGTCGCCGGGCGGGCCCGGGGGCGGGCCCGATCTGCGACCACGCGCGCGAGGAAGGTCGGTACGCGGGTGGCCTCACGCGCCGAGTCGACCGCGCGGCGAACGGTCCGAAGGGCGAAGAGCACCGCGAAGAAGACGACCGCTCGGGCCAAGAGCACGGCCAAGAAGACGACGGGTCGGGCGAAGGCGACCGCGAGGAAGACCACGGCTCGGGCGAAGCCGAGCGCCAAGAAGACGACGGCTCGGGCCAAGTCGACGGCCAAGAGGTCCACAGCTCGGGCGACATCGACCGCCAAGAAGACGACGGCTCGGGCCAAGTCGACGGCCAAGAAGACCACCGCTCGGGCCAAGAGCCCGGCTACGAGATCCACCGCCAAGCGACCCACCGCCCGCAGGTCGACGGCCAAGAAGTCGACGTAGAGATCCGTGGCGGCGGTGGCATAGTTCCGGATCGATGCCGGGATCCCACATCGGCTCTTGTCCTCAAGGCTGGCCCAGATACGGACGACGTACTGTTCGGGCCGTAATCTGTTCGCGGTAGAGGGAGGGCCAGTCCGCGATGGCGGAAGAGACGACAGCAGTCCCGCGGCTCGTAGACGCGCTGCGGTGGCAGTGGAAGGCCGTTCTCCTCGTCGTGGTGCCGCTCCTCGTAGGCACGGCCTTCTATGCGGAGCGCCTGCCGGCCAAGTACACGGGGACGGCCATCGTCGCCATCGAGCCCAAGCCGAACGTCGACCCGAACGTGGTCACGGTCAGCGCTCCCAAGTACGTGGATTACGTCACCGCGCCGGCCACGATCCAGAAGCTCGCCCCGTCCACCCACGTGTCCGACTCGGAGCTCGACCACGCGGTCAGCGCCTCCCTCGCCGTCAACACCGGAAACGTCACGATCAACGTGGAGCTCGCTTCGCCGGGCCAGGCCGCGGCCATCGCGAACCAGTTCGCCAGGGACCTCATCGAGTTCGCCAGTCACGACGCGCTGGTCGACGGCAAGCTGATCGCTCCGGCGGTGGTCTCGTCATCGCCCTCCGGCCCGCCGCGCCGGCTCATGGAAGCGGCCGGGCTGGTCGTCGCGTTGATGATCGGGTTGCTGCTCGCCCTGTACCTCGAGCGCAGCAGGCCCCGCCTGCGGTCGTGGAGGGACATCGTGTCCGTGACGGGCTTCCCGGTCCTGGGCCGCCTCCCCGTTTCCCAGGCCGCTCGCCGAGGCGCCCCCGGAAGGGCGATGGCGGATCCGCCCATGGGCGCGGCCGTCCGGTCGCTGCGAACGAACCTGGAGCGGCAGCTGGGTGATCACATGCGAAAGGCGATCGCCGTCACCTCCGTCCTGCCCGGTGAGGGCAAGAGCACGGTGGCCGCCCTCCTTGCCGCGTCGCTGGCCCGGCTCAACGTTCGGGTCCTTCTCGTCGATGGCGACCTTCGGCGGGCCGGCCTGACGAAGGCCCTGCGGATGGACGACGGCCCCGGGCTGGCGAGGATCCTCCACGGCCGGGCGCCGTTCCCCAAGGGGGTGGAGGAAGGGTGGCATTCGGGCCTCCGCGTCCTCCCCACTATCGTCGACCCCGAGGCGGGCGACCTCCTGGCGCGGCACTTCGGGGACTTCGTGCGCAACGCGAAGGACTCTTACGACGTGGTGGTGATCGACTCTCCTCCACTGCTGGGCACCGACGACGCTGCCACGATCGCCACGCACGCGGACGGTGTGCTTCTCGTCGTGGCCGAAGGTACGGTGGCAGACCGGGTAAACGACGCGGCCGAGATCCTCCAGGCCCTTCGTGTTGAGGTGTGGGGAGCCGTCGCCAACAGGTTCCACGAACGAGGCGCGGCCGCGCAGGGCTATTACCTTCGGTGAGCCGTGTCCGCGACCCTGGGCGCGGTCAGGTAGGGGGCCGGGCAATCGTTCGGGACTTGACCCTGGTCCAAGCTCGCCTGAGCCCGGGGTGGCGGTCCCGGAACAGGCGAAGGGCCGACAGGGATCGGCGGGGTCCCTCCGATTGCAGCCACACGCCGGGCGATGACCAGGCCAGCAGGTGAACGGCCGGGGCAAGCTCCGTGCAGATCTTGAACTTGTGCGGCTCGTCTCCGCGCATCCAATCGAAGACGTGGATCTGCGGATGGGACAGGGCCGACTCTAGTCCCGCGTGCTCGGCCAGGGTCCCCGGCCGGAATCGGGCAAAGTCCGGTTCGAATCTCGCGTCCCACACCCGATAGGCGTCGCCGTCGAGCAAGTTGACGCAGTACGCGGCCAGGCGCTGGCCCAGCAACACGGTTACGACCTCCGCCGACCCCAGCGCGGTCAGGTCCTTGATCACGCCGTGCCAGAACGCGTTCCGGGCGGGATCCTCGAGGTCAGATCGCCGGGCGAGGGATGCGTCCCGAAGGCGGCGAACCCGCTCCATTTCGGGCAGGACGGCGGCCACCTCCCGTGGCTCGCGCAGGAGCTTCACCTCAAGGGGGAGCCCCTCTCGGGCGGCGCGGTTGCGGGCCTGGTTCGCTGCCCCGCGAGTATTGCGCGAAAGGTAGTCGTTGAGCGTCCGGCTGTCGAGAGGACGGAACGGCGAAGGGTCACCGGGAACGATCGCCGACCTCGGGAGGGACGCGGCGAGCGCCGCGACTGCGGGGTCGTCCGGCGGGAGCTGCTCGATCCGCAGCGACCACCTCCCCAGCGACCGAAGCGCCCGGGCCACGGAGCGTCCCAACGTCCGAGCAGATCCCGGGTCGGTGGCGGGCAGGCGGACCTGGTCGCTCATCTCGTGGCCGAGCCCAACCACCTCCCGGACGCCATGCCGACTCCTCACGGCCAACAGCGCCGCGGCTCGGAGGACGCCCGGCCCTCCCACGGCCACCGCCAGGGGTTCGTAGGAGCCGTACGCGTTCGCCCAAGCCTGGAGCCAGGGCCGCCTGGCGGTGATCGGCGCCCCGGTCGCCGCGAGCAGCGCGTCCAGGTCCGAGCCCAGCCGTTCCAGCAGGTCGGGTCCTCGGAGCACGCGAACGCTTTCAGCGTCCGGGTTCGGCATCCTCAGGCCGTCCACGCGCGTGCGTGTGCCCTGGCCTCCTGAACCCGATCGATCGCCTCGGCCGTCATCCTCGCGTCGCGCAGGGAGGGGGTCTCCAGGGCCACGTCGGCCAGCGTCCGGAGCGCCAGCCAGTGATGGAGGAGGCCAAGGCGCGCCCGCTCCGCGCGAACGCTGCCGGCGAGGAGCCTGTCGATCACCGCGTCGCGGTCCTCGGCCTGGTCCAGGCCGCACCACAGGGTGAGCGGATCCGTCCCCCGGGGAGCGAACGCCAGGTTCTCCATGTCGGTGACCCGGGCCACCCCGAGGCGGGAGTCGTACAGGACGTTGCCGGAGTGGAAGTCGCCGTGGGCCAGCGTGTCCGGCGGCAGGGCCATGGCCAGCCGGCGGGCCGATCGGAACTCCCGGACGCTCACCGGGCTCGCCGCCATCCGCAGGAGGCGAAGGGGCACGGTGTGCCTCGGGGGGCGGCGAGGCTTGCTTCCGGCGAGCAGCTCCGGAGGAGGCACGGCGGTCGCCACGGCGTCGGCGGTGGTGAGGGCCGCCTGGACGAAACCGGGTCCGGCCGGCAGGTCATCGGGTACGCGCTCGGTGACCACCCAGGCCCCGTCCGGGCTCAGGCCCTCCACCCGGGGAGCTGGGATGCCGCTGTCGAGGGCCCAGGCCAGACGGCGGGCCTCCAGGAGGATCCGGGCCCGGCCCCGGTCGTCGTCGGCCAGGTAGAAGAAGTGCCGGGCGCTCCGGCCCACCCAGGAGCTCTGGTTGGGCCATGGGGCGAACACCTCCGCGGGCTCCTGGATCAGAGATTCCATCTCGGCCAGGATCGGGGCCAGCGCGGGCGGGATCTGCTCGAGGATGCGGTAGGAGGCGCGGGTCATGGTGATGAGCGATGCGGCGTGATCAGGGGAGCAAGGATACAGAAGATATCGGCAGCCGCCGGTCCTGATGCAACCGGCCGCAATCGCTTTCATCGGGCCATTGCCATGTCATCCTTGTTCCCGCGTCGACCGGGTGCGGGATCCATCCCTCCCCCGGCCCCTGAGAGAAAGATGAAGAGGGCGCCCCAGGGCGCCGAGGCTTCTTGTGATGCACCTGAGCGAACCGAAGGACGCGGCAGCGGGGACGGCCTCCAGCGTCGGGGCCGACGGGGCCACGGTGTCCCTGGCGCCCCCTAGCCTCGGATCGGCCGCCCACCGGGCGGCCAGGAACGCGGCGGCCGTGGCGGCGGCGGAGATCTCCGGCAAGGTCGCCACCCTGGCCTACACGATCGCCGCGGCACGGACGCTGGGTCCGGACGACTTCGGAGTGTTCGCCTACGCGGTTTCGTTCTCGTTGCTCGTGGCCACCATCCCGGCCTGGGGATTCGACCCGATCCTGGTCCAGCGGGGGAGCGCCGACCCGGCGAAGATCCGCGTCCTGTTCTCCGAGACCCTGACCTGGCGAACCGCCCTGGCGGTGCCCGTGTTCGGCGCGGCGGCTCTGGCCGGGTTCGCCACCCGGCCCGACTCGCGATCGGCGGTCGCCCTGCTGGTGGTTCTGGCCGCGTCCATGGTCGACGTCTACGGGGACGCGGGCAGGTCCGCCGCGGCGGCCCTCGAACGGCAGGGAGGGACCAGCAAGGCCTTCCTGGTCCAGCGGATCTCCACCGCCATCCTGGCCATCTCGGCCCTCGTCCTCGGGTTCGGCGTGATCGGCCTCTGCCTGGCGTACCTGGCGGGCTCGCTCATCGGGATCATCGGGGTCGCGGTGGCGCTCCGAAGGCTGGGGGTAGGGTTCGATCTGCGGTCGGTGAACAGGGAGGGCATGGCGCGAACCGGCCGGCTGTCGGTGGCCATCGGGCTGGACACAGTGGTCTCACTCCTGCTGTTCCGGGTCGACCAGGTGATCCTGGGGGCGCTCAAGGGCGACGCGGCCGTGGGGGAGTATGCGGCGGCCTACCGGCTGCTCGAGACCGTGCTGTTCCTCTCGTGGGCGGTGGGCCGTGCGGTCCTTCCGTCGATGAGCTCGCGGCCCGACGGGCGCCGTGTGGGGCGGGGGTTCGAGCAGGCGGTGGCGGCCGTGGCGCTGGTGTACGTGCCCTTCGGGGTGCTCCTGCTCATGGAGGCCGAGCCCGCCATCCGATTGCTCTACGGCTCGGCCTACGCCGCGGCGGGGGCGCCCATCGCCCGATGGCTCGCGCCGGCCCCCTTGCTGTTCGCCATGTCCTATCTGGGGGCCTACGCCCTGCTCGCGCAGGATCGCCGGTGGGCCATGTTCGGCACGAGCTTCGCGGCCGCGGCGTTCAACGTCGGCGCGAACTTCCTGCTGATCCCGTCGCTCTCGGGCACCGGCGCCGCCATCGCCACCACGACCTCCTTCGGCGTGGAGACCGTGGCCACCCTTGCGCTCCTCGTCCCGGCCGTCGGATGGGTTCGGCTCGATCGGGCCCTGGTCCTGCCGGCCGTGGCCTCAGCCGCGATGGCCGTGGCGCTGGCGACCCTCCGAACCAACGTACTGGTGGAGGCGGCGGTCGGAGGCGTGGTGTACTTGGGAGTCTGGTATGTCCTGGCTCGATGGCGGTCTCCCGACCAACTGGCCATCATCCGATCGGTGATCCCGTGGCGTCGCTGATCGGATCGTCCGGTTCGAGACCCAGCCCCGCCCGGGGCTTCGTCGCGACGGCCGTCCTTTCCACAGGCGTGGCGGCCGGCTCGTTCGCCCTCGGGGTGGCCCTGGTGGTGCTGGCCAACGTCGTCGGCGGGGCGCTCGGCCCCGCGGTGATCCTGGCCATCCCGATCGTGGTCGTGGCGGTGCTGGCCATCGGCTCCGCTCCCTGGGTCGCTCCGGCGATCGTGTTCATGGCCTTCCCCGTTGCCTACGTGGAGATCCCGGTGGCCGGCCATCTCCAGGTGCGGCTGGTGGAGGTGGCGGTCGCGGCGGTCACGGGGCTCGTCGTCCTCCACAGGCTGAATGCGAAGCGGACCCCCCTCCCCTGGTCGCCCGAGATGTGGTGGGGACTGCTGTTCCTCATGTGGATGGTGGTGGCCACGCCGAGCGCCCTGAACGGGGCCGAGGCAATCAAGCAGGACATCGATGTCATCGCCGGTTTCCTGTTCGCCCTCACCGTGCTCGCCTCGTGCCCCACGATGGAGGATCTCCGGAGGACGTTGGGCGTCCTGCTGGCCGTCGGCGCGGGGCTGGGCGCCATCGGCCTTCGAGGCATCTCGAGCCTGCGAGCGACCTTCGCCGGGCAGGTCGGCATCAATCGGGCGCATGGTGTGTTCGCCCATCCAAACGATCTCGCGTTGTTCACGGCCATGCTGCTCATGGTCGCCATCGGCATTGCTCTGGGCGCGAGATCCCGCCTGGTGCGGGTGTTCGCCTCGCTCACCGCCCTGATCTCCTTGGTGGCGCTGGCCGCTTCCCTCTCGCGGGGGGCCTGGTTCGGGACAGCCGCCGGCACCGTGGCGCTGGTGGTGCTGCTGCCCGTGGCCCGCCGGGCGGTGACGCGCGTGGCCCTACCCCTATTCGCCCTCGTCGCGCTGGTGGTCGGCCTGGTCCTGCCCTCGCCCCCTCCCCAGGTGCTGGTGGTGCGGGAGCGGATCGGCACCATCACCAAGCCCTTCGAGGACCCCTACGACCAACGGCCAGCGATCTGGGCCGAGGCGATCCGGGAGATCAAGGAGGACCCCTGGACTGGACAGGGTCCGGCGAGCTTTCCTCTCGCCTCCGCGCTCTCGGGCTCGCTATCGCAGACCGTGGGAGCCGAACATGCCCACGACACCCTCCTCACGGTGGCCGCCGAGACGGGCCTCCCCAACGTCCTGTTCCTCATCGGCCTGACGCTGGCGGTGGGGCTCACCCTGTTTCGATCCGTCCGGGCGCTTCGCGACACCGACGACGCGCCGCTCGTGGCTGGTGCGGGTGCGGCTCTCGTCGCTTTGGTGGGACAGGGGCTGGTCGACTTCACGCTCCGCAACCCGCTGCTGCTGTTCCTGAGCTGGACCCTCGTCGGCGTGGTCCTGGTGGGTGGGCGCGAGGCCAGGAAGGCGAGGGCGCGATGAGCGAGGCGCGCCTGCCCCCGCTTCGGGTCCTGGTCGTGGCGCCCTTCGGGGTGATGGGGGGGGCCGAATCGTGGCTCCTGAGCCTGCTCCGGGCCACCGATCGCTTGAGCGTCGAGGCGGTCCTGCTGGAGGACGGTCCGTTCCGAGGCCGGCTCGAGGAGCTGGGGATCCCCGTCACGGTCCGGCGGACGGGGCGAACCGGCGCTCAGATCGCCTCGCGGTCGGCATGGCTGGCCGGCCTGCTGCGCCGATCGTCGCCCGAGGTCGTGCTGGCGAACGGGGTCAAGGCGGCCGCGGTGGCCGTGCCCGCCTGCCGGCTGCTCGGGGTGCCGGTGGTGTGGGCGAAGCACGACCGGGCCTTCGACGCGACCCTGGCCCGCCCACTCGGCAGGCTGGCCGACCGGGTGGTGGCCGTGTCCGGCGAGCTGGCCCTGCCCACGGGACGGCATGACGCGGTGATCATCCCCCCGCCCCGGCCGGAGACGAAACCGGCCTCCCGGTCCGCGGCCAGGCGGTTCTGGCGCGACCGTGGAATCCCCCTGGACGGCGGACCGGTCCTGGGCATGATCGCCAGGCTCGTTCCGTACAAGGGCGTGGACGACGCCATTGCCGCCCTCGCCCTTCCCCCGGCCCGGTCGTGGCGGCTCGTGGTGGCGGGTTCCGACGACCGGTCCGCACCGGGCGAGACCGACCGCCTGCGGTCGCTGTCCAGGGAGCTGGGCGTGGAGGATCGGGTTCACTTCGCCGGTTGGGTGGACGGAGCGGGGCGGTGGGCGGCCGGTTTCGACGCCGTCGCCGTGCTGACCCGCCGGGACGCCGAGGGCTTTGGTGGGGAGGGGTTCCCGCTCGCCGCGGTGGAGGCGATGCTCGCAGGCCTCCCGCTGGTCACCGTTGACTGGGGCCCGGACGCCCGGCGGATGGCCGAAGCGGCCGGGACCATCGTTCCGCCCGGAGATCCTGGCGCCGTGGCGCTCGCCCTCGAGCAACTGACCGCGCCCGAGCGGAGGAAGGAGCTGGGGCGGGCAGCCGCTCGGCTGGCCGAGGACCATCCCTCGGCGCCCCGCTGTGCCGCCCTCCTGTGCGCCGCCATGGCCGAGGCGGCGCTTCGGCCGGGGGCGGGACTGGGCGGCGGCCCTCCCGTTTCGGTGGTGGTCACCGTACTCGACGAGGAGTCGGCCATTCCCGGGCTCATGGACGCCCTCGCCCTCCAGCTCGAGGCCGAGGACGAGCTGATCGTGGTGGACGGTGGGTCCGTGGACCGCACTGCCGACCTGGTTCGGGACCGAGCCCGGACCGATCCCAGAGTGAACCTGGTATCGGTTCCCGGGGCCAACATCCCGGCCGGGAGGAACGCGGGCGTCGCCGCGGCCAGGCACGCCGTGATCGCCTGCACGGACGCCGGATGCGTCCCGGGCAACGGCTGGCTGGCGGCGCTCCGGGCCCCATTCGCCGAGCCGGACCCGGCCGACCTGGTTGCCGGGGTGTACCGCGTTCCTCGGGACGGTCTGTTCGGCCGGGCCATGGCCGCGGCGCACTACCCCGATCCAGGGGAGGCCCGAAGGGCCGGGCCGTTCACCCGGGGATACTGGCGACTGTTCGGGCAGCGGTTCGACCCGACGATGCCCTCCACGCGTTCGGTGGCATTCACCGCGGAGGCGGCGGCCCGGGCCGGGGGATTCCCGGAGGGCCTCGACACCGCGGAGGATCCGGTGTTCGGACGCGCCGTCGCCGCGGGGGGCGGACGGTGCGCCCTGCAGGTGGCGGCCGAGGTGGCCTGGCGGCAGCGACCGACCGCTCGGGCCACCGCCAGGATGTTCTATCGCTACGGGGTCGGCGGGGGACTGTCCGGGGACCGGAAGTTGGTGGGCCGGGACCTGGCCAGGGCGGGCGCCTACCTGGCGGGGCCGCTGCTCGTGTGGCGGGGGGGCCGGACGGGCCGCGCCGTCGTCGCCCTCGGCGCGGGCCTGTATCTCTCACTTCCGCTTCGCCGGGCCCTTCGCGGTTCCCGGCCCGCCCTGGTCGCTCCGCTCGTGCCCGCCGCCCTGGTCCTGAAGGACGTGGCGAAGGCGACGGGATGCGTGGCCGGCCTGGTCCGGCGTTGGGGCCGGAGGGGGCGGTAGCATGCGGGCGGCCTTCCTCCACGACTGGCTCACCGTCTTCGCCGGGTCCGAACGGGTGCTCGAGCACATGCTCGAGCTCCAGCCGGAGAGCCCCGTGTTCACCATGGTCCACGCCCCCAAGGAGTTCGAGGGCACGGGCATCGCCCGTCATCCGGTCCGGACCTCGATCCTGCAGCGCTTCCCGAAGGCCACCGAGCGGTACCGGATGCTCCTTCCGGTGATGCCGCTCCTGGTCGAACAGTTCGACCTCTCGGACTTCGACCTGGTCGTGTCCAACGTGAAGGCCGTGTGCCATGGTGCGCTGACCGCTCCCCACCAGGTGCACGTGGCCTACGTGAACCGTCCCATGCGCTACGCGTGGGACTCCTACCACCAGGAGCTTCGGGTTCGCGGCCTCGACCGAGGGCTCAAGGGGGCGCTGGCCCGGCCCCTGTACCACTACCTTCGGATGTGGGACCACCAGGCTATGCAGCGCCCCGATGTTCTCGCCGCGAACTCTCGCTACGTCCAGGCCATGGTCCGCAAGTACTACGGGCGGGACGCCGAGGTGATCTACCCCCCGGTCGAGGTGGAGGAGTTCTCCTGTACGGAGGATCGGGACGACTACTTCGTGACGGTGAGCCGCCTGGTTCCATACAAGCGGGCCGACGTGGTGGTGCGGGCCTTCAACGAGCTGGGCCTTCCGCTCAAGGTGATCGGAAGCGGCCCCCTGGAGGAGCGGTTCCGGGCCATGGCCAGGCCCAACGTGGAGATCCTGGGGTGGGTGTCCCGGGAGGAGCTGCGCCGGCTCGTGCAGCGGGCGCGGGCGATGGTGTTTGCCGCGGAAGAAGAGTTCGGGATCGCACCGGTCGAGGCCCTCGCGGCCGGGGCTCCCGTGATCGCCTACGCCCGCGGCGGGGTGACCGAGACCGTGGTCCCGTTCGAGAGCGGAATCCTGTTCGACGAGCAGACCCCCCAGAGCCTGGCCGAGGCGGTGAGGGAGGTCGCCTCCGGCAACCACAGGTTCGAACCCGAACGGCTCCGGGAGCAGGCCGAACGGTTCGCCCCCGCCCGATTCGAGCGGGAGATGGCGGGGCTGCTGGAGCGCTCCATTTCCGGGAGGAGGCGATAGGGTGGTCCACTCGGCGACCGGAGAGAGATCGATGGGCGACGCCACCCTCGACAACGTGCGGCGCTACGAGCCCCACGCGGGCCCGCTGTTCGCGGCGGAGGAGAGCGCCTTTCGTCGCTTCCTCCGGCCCGACATGGTCGTGCTCGACCTCGGATGCGGAAACGGGCGGGTCAGCCGGCAGCTGGTGGAGTTCGGGGTCCGGGTCTACGCGTGCGACCTGAACCTCCCGGCGCTCCGGGAGTTCAGGGGAAGCCTGGCCGAGCCCGAGGCCATGCCGATGTTCTGTGCCGACGCCAGGCGCCTTCCCCTCCGTGCCGGCGCCCTCGACGCGGTGGTGTTCGCCTACAACGGCCTCGACTTCGTGGCTCCGGAGACGGAGCGGATCCGGGCCATTCGGGAGATCGAGCGGCTCCTGAAGCCGGGGGGCGTCTTCCTGTTCACCTCGCACAACCCGGTTGGAGGCCTCCTTTCCCCCCGGGGGCTTCGGTCTCCCCAGGAGTGGGTCAACCGGCTCCGGGGCCTGCCCTCCGTGTTTCGGCGGTACCCGGCGAAGGACCGGCGCGGGATCAGCCTGTACCAGTCGACCCCGTGGAGCGTGGTGCGCCAGGTTGCGAAGGTGACGGAACTTCAGTTCGCCGGCCTGCGGGCAACGCGCACGGCAAGGGCCTTTCCCCGGCCGCTGGTGACGCTGTTCTCCGCCTGGCCCTCCTATGCCTTCGTCAAGGCGGATCCGGAGGCGACGAAGGCCGCTGCCGGGCCAACCGCGCCGCGAGCCTCCGCAACCGGGGATGGCCCTCCGTCGCCCTGAACAGGGCGTTGAATCCCGGCACGGTCTTCACCCGGAACGTGGCGAACGAGTCGCGGCGCGTCACCGGCGTGCGCGGGATGGCGAAGCGGCCTCCCGGGCGATGAACCGAGAAGCCGGCCTCGAATCCGGCCCTCCGGGTGGCCTCCACCGCGGCGGGGTCCCACAGCCCCTCGGGATGGGCGAAGGTCCGGGGCGGCGCGCCGAGCAGGTCCGCGATGGCCGAGCGGGACCCCGCCACCTGCTCCTCGAGCTCCCCAGGAGCCAGGCCTGTCAGGCGCCGGTGATC
>WNGE01005192.1_pt1 | contig 14793 bp, 13 predicted proteins | sample 5400651 | NCBI WGS metagenome assembly WNGE01 (sample SAMN13153370, study PRJNA577476) | soil metagenome | isolation source: 60 cm soil or saprolite under grassland replicate 2 | place: USA:California | collected 2016-06-15 | reverse complement strand
CGAACCGTCGGCGAGTTCGTCGCCGACCTCCAGGCGAGGTTCGCCTCCGAGGGAGCCGGCCGCGGCGTGAACCTGCTCACCTATCACCGGGCCAAGGGCCTGGAGTTCGACGCGGTGTTCCTCCCGTACCTGGAGGAGGGGGAGATGCCGTTCAAGCGGGCCCGAACGGACGAGGCCCTCGCCGAGGAGCGCCGGCTCCTCTACGTCGGCATGACCCGGGCCCGAACGCACCTGGCGCTCACGTGGTCGTTCGCCGGGCGCAAGCCGAGCCGGTTCCTCAAGGAGGTCGCCGCGGCCGCCTCGGGCCTGGCCGAGCCGGCGCCGCCGCGGACTCGCCCGGATCGACGGGCCGAGGGCGGGGCCGTCCTGACCGCACTGAAGAAGTGGCGGCTGGAGCGGGCCCGGGCCACCGGCGTGCCGGCGTACGTTGTGTTCCACGACAGCGTGCTCGAGGAGATCGCCACCCGAAAGCCGAAGGACTGGGCCGACCTCGCCGCCATCGACGGCGTGGGCCCGGTGAAACTCGAGCGCTACGCCGACGAGGTGCTCGGCGTGCTCAGAAGGCAAGGCTGACCGCGCGGCTCACGCGGTCCAGCGCCGGAGGACCAGCACCGCGTTCTGGCCGCCGAATCCGAACGAATTCGACATGGCCAGTTCGATGTCCTCCTCGCGATTCTCGTTCGGAACGTAGTCGAGATCGCAGTCCTCGTCGGGCGTCTCGTAATTGATGGTCGGGGGGATCACCCCGTGCTCGAGGGCCAGGGCGGCCACGCCGGCTTCGATCGCCCCGGCCGCTCCCAGCATATGGCCGGTCATCGACTTGGTCGAGGACACCGCCATGCGGTACGCGTGGTCGCCCAGGGCCTTCTTGATCGCTCTGGTCTCGGCGACGTCGTTCAGCTGCGTCGAGGTCCCGTGCGCGTTGATGTACCCGACCGCCTCGGGCTGCTCCCCGGCGTCGCGCAGGGCGGCCTGCATGGCCTGGATGGCCCCCAGACCCTCGGGCTCCGGGGCCGTGATGTGGTACGCGTCCGCCGAAGCTCCGTACCCGGCGACCTCCGCGTGGATCGTCGCCCCTCGGGCCACGGCCCGCTCCGCGTCCTCCAGGACCAGGGCCCCCGCACCCTCGGAGAGCACGAACCCGTCGCGGTTCGCGTCGAACGGCCGGGATGCTCGGGAGGGATCGCGGTTGCGCGACAGCGCCTGCATCTGGGCGAACCCCGCGATGCACAGAGGCAGCGTCGAGGCCTCGGTGCCCCCGGCGATGCACACGTCGGCCAGCCCGTTGCGGATCACCCGATACCCCTCGCCCACGGCGTGAGCCCCGGCCGCGCAGGCGGTGGTGATGCACTCGTTCGGCCCGGTGAAGCCGAAGTGCATGGCCACCTGGCCGGCCGCCGCGTTCGGCATCAGCATGGGGACCATGAACGGGCTGACCCGGTCGGCCCCCCGCTCCAGGAACACCTTGTGCTGGGCGAGCAGGCTCTCCAGGCCGCCGATCCCGGTGGAGAACATCACCCCGGTCCTTGCATGGTCCACCTCCGGCTCGCCGGCGTCCGCCCAGGCGAGCCGGGCGGCGGCCACGGCGAAGTGGACGGCCCGGTCGGTCCGGCGGACCTCCTTCTGCGTCAGGAACTCCGTCGGATCGAAGTCGGTCACCTCGCCGGCGATCTGCACGGGGAGGTCCGAAGGATCGAACCGCTGGATCCTTCGCACCCCGCCCCGCCCGGCCAGCAGCGACTCCCAGAAGGCGTTCCGGCCGACCCCGATCGGAGAGACCGGGCCGATGCCGGTGACGACCACCCGGCGCCTGCCGCCGGTCCCTGCCATCGCGCCCGTTCCTCCCACCAGCCTCAGCCCTCCAGCTTGGCCGCCACCAGGTTCACGGCCTCACCGACGGTCTTCACGCCCTCCATCTCCTCCTCGGGGATGGACACGCCGAACTCCTCCTCGAGGGCCAGCACGGCCTCGACCAGGTCGAGAGAGTCGGCGTCGAGGTCCTCCTGGAACCGGGAGTCCGTCGTCACGTCGTCCTCGGGCACCGACAGGTTCTCCGCCAGGATCTTCCGGACCCGCTCTTCGATCTCGCCGGTTTCCACGCTCGCCTCCTTGTGTTCATCCCCGCCACCGGGTTCCACCGGGCGGCGTCCGAAACGTCAGGGTCTCAGGCCGAGAGCCCTCCGTCCACCGCGATCACGGCGCCGTTCACGTACGAGGCCTCCGAGCCCGCCACGAACGCGATGACGGCGGCGATCTCGTCCGCGGTGCCGAACCGTCCGGCCGGGGTCATCTCGACGTACCGCTGCCGGATCTCCTCGCCGGTCGCCGCCGTCATGTTCGTGTCGACGAACCCCGGGCAGATGGCGTTCACCGTGATGCCGCGGCTCCCGACCTCCCGGGCCAGCGATCTGGTGAATCCGACCAGCCCGGCCTTCGACGCCGAATACGCGGACTGGCCGGTGTTTCCGCGAAGGGCAGCGATCGAGGCCACGTTCACGATCCGGCCCCACCTGGCCTTCAGCATCGAGGGGAGCGCCCGACGGGTGCACAGGAACGCTCCCCGGAGGTTGGTGTCCACCGTGGCGTCCCAGTTCTCCGTGGAATAGCGCACCGCCAGCCCGTCCTTGATGAAGCCGGCGTTGTTCACCAGCACCCGAACGCGCCCAAGCTCGGCCTCAACCGTCCGGAAGGCGTCCTCCACCGAGTCCTCGTCGGTGACGTCCACGTGCACGGCCAGCGCCTGCGCTCCCTCCGCCCGGACCTTCGCCACCGTCTCTTCCGCCGAATCCTCGTCCGACCGGTACCCCACGGCCACCGCGAGTCCGGCCCGGCCGAGGGCCAGGGACGCGGCACGGCCGATCCCGCGAGAGGCTCCCGTGACCAGCGCCACGGTGGCCCCCGTGCCTGCCGTCCCCGCTCGAGCACCGGATTCAGGCACGGGCCGCCTCGGGAAGGGGGGCCGTCCATCGAAGGAGGTTCGCGCCCCAGGCCATCCCGGCCCCGAACGCCGTGGTCAGCACCAGGTCGCCCGGGTGAAGCCGGCCCGCTCGCCACGCCCGGTCCATGGCGATGGGGATCGAGGCGGCCGAGGTGTTCCCCACCTCCGCGATATCGAGGTAGAGCTTGGCCGGCTCGATGCCCAGCCGCTTGCCGACCGCCGCGATGATCCGTGCATTCGCCTGGTGGGCGATCACCGCGTCCAGGTCCGACGCCGCCAGGCCGGCTTTGTCCAGCAGCTCCCGGCACGCCTCGGCCATCGCCACCACGGCCTGGCGGAACACGGCCTGGCCGTCGGACATGTGGATCTTGGTCCGAAGCTCGCGGACCGCCTCCTCCGTGGTGGGCTCCTCGGTCCCGCCGGCGCGGATGGTGAGCAGATGGGCCTGGGTACCGTCCAGCGCGAGCCGGGATTCGATCAGGCCGGGCTCGTCGTCAGGCTCCAGCACCACCGCACCCGCTCCGTCGCCGAACAGCACGCACGTGGTCCGGTCCGTCATGTCGAGCACCCGGGAGAGCACCTCGGCGCCCACCACCACCACACGGTCGGCGGCGCCGGCCCGGATCTGGGCGCCGCCCACCGAGAGGCCGTACACGAACCCCGCGCACGCTGCGTTGAGGTCGAACGCCGGACACGTCATGCCCAGGCGGGCCTGGATGAACGCGGCGGCCGACGGCAGCGGACGGTCGGGGGTGCAGGTCCCGACGATCATGAGGTCGACCGAGTCCGGCCGAACGCCGGCCGACTCAAGGGCCCTGGCGACGGCTTCCGCGGCCAGCGTGGACGTGGTCTCCCCTTCGGATGCGAACCGCCGCTCGCGAATGCCGGTGCGCTCCTGGATCCACTGGTCGGAGGTGTCGACCATCGACTCGAAGTAGGAGTTCGGAACCCTCCGGTCGGGAAGGGCCGATCCGACCCCGGTGATGCGGGCGTGCCGCTCGGTCACGGCGTCGCGCCTTCGCCGCCGGGTTCGGCCCGGCGGGGGGACTCGTCCAGCCAGACGATCGGCTGGCCCTTCAACACCGGCTCGCCGTCGCGGACCAGGACCCCGGCCACCCGGGCCTCGACCGGGGACTCGACCGTGTCCACCACGTTGCCCTGCTCGATCACCGCCACCGGCTGGCCCGGCGAGACCCACTCCTCCCCATCGTGGAACCGGGCCGGAGGGAGATGGCGGATCCGCCCCGCGATCGAAGCCACGATCAGCCGGAACCCGAGCCCGCCGGATTCGCCGATCGTCTCCTGGAGCGGTTCCTGCCGGAGCGAAACGCTCGTCGGGGCGTTCATGGCCGATCCTCCCGTGGCGGGTGGTCGTGCCGCCTGAGCTCGGCGGCGACGTTGACGGCTTCCTCGGGCGAGCCGATCTGCCGGACGGTGCTCCCCGGTACGGCTCGGCGAGCGAGCTTACCAAGAACGTCGCCGGGCCCCGCCTCCAGGAACCACGAGATGCCCAGCTCGCCCATGGCCCGCATGGACGCCTCCCACCTCACGGGAGACACCAGGTGGCGCGACAGGAGGTCTCGGAGCACCAGGGGGTTCGTGGTGGGCCTGGCGCTCACGTTCGGCACCAGGGTGAAGGCAGGGGCCCGGAAGTCGATCCGGGCGATGGCGTCACGCACCGGCTGGAGAGCGGGCTGCATGAGAGGGGAGTGGAAGGCGCCCGCGACCTGGAGCCTGACGGCCTTGGCCCCTCGGGTCCGGGCCAGCTCCTCCGCCCGCTGAACCGCGGCCACCGACCCGGACACCACGATCTGCTTGGGACCGTTCTCGTTCGCCACGGCCAGGACGTCGCCACGCCCGGCGACCTCGCAGACCTCCCTGGCCTGGTCCGGCGAGAGCCCGATGAGCGCGGTCATGGCACCCGGGTTGTCCCGCGAGGCCACGCCCATGGCCTCTGCCCTGGCGGCCAGCGCGGCGAGGCCCAGCTCGAAGTCCACCGCGCCCGAGGCGACCAGGGCCGCGTACTCGCCGAGGGAGTGTCCGGCCGCGGCGTGGCAGGGCACCCCTTCGGCCTGCAGCACGGCGAAGGCCGCGAGGTCGCAGGCGAACACGGCGGGCTGGACCACCTGGGTGAGTTCGATGGCCTCCGGATCGCGGCTGCGCTCGCCGATGTCCCATCCGAGCACGGCCGACGCCCGTTCGAGCAGCTCCTTGCCCGCCGGGTGCTCCAGCCACGGGTCTGCCATGCCCGGGAACTGCGACCCCTGGCCGGGGAACAGCACGGCAACCCTGGTAGCACCGGGTTCGATCATGTCGGGTCCGTTCATGAGGAGGAGTCGAGGATACGCTTCGCGGGCGAGCCGGAGTGGCGAGCCCACGATAGCCTCACGTGGAGGCTAGACCCGGTTCCCGCGCTGTTGGTTACAACCATCTCTCAATCTGCCGTACAGGTATGGAGTTTCGTTGGCCAATTGGCCGAATTAGCAGGATAGACGGGTTGCCAGACGGCCTGTTCCACTGTACAAAGGAGCGCGATGTCCCGAGGCTGGCTCTCGAACGTCGACGCCAAAACTCCCCCCAAGGCCGACGGATTCACCGGTCTGCTGGGCAGGGACATGGCGGTCGACCTCGGCACTGCGAACACGCTGGTGTACGTGCGTGGGCGCGGTATCGTGCTGAACGAGCCCAGCGTGGTCGCGGTGAACACCGCCAACGGGGCCATCCTGGCGGTGGGGTCCGAGGCGAAGCGCATGATCGGCCGCACGCCGTCGCACATCCGGGCAATCCGGCCGCTCAAGGACGGCGTGATCGCGGACTTCGACATCACCGAGAAGATGCTCCGCTACTTCATCCAGAAGGTGCATCTCCGCAGGTGGATGGCCAAGCCTCGGGTCGTGGTGTGCGTGCCGTCCGGGATCACCGGGGTCGAGCAGCGGGCCGTGGAGGAGGCCACGATCTCGGCCGGGGCCAGGTCCGCCTACATCATCGAGGAGCCCATGGCCGCGGCCATCGGCGCCGGCCTCCCCATCCACGAGCCCACCGGGAACATGGTGGTGGACATCGGGGGCGGCACCACTGAGGTGGCCATCATCTCGTTAGGCGGGGTGGTCACCTCGACCTCGATGCGGGTGGGCGGCGACGAGCTGGACGAGTCGATCATCCAACACGTCAAGAAGGAGTATTCGCTGGCCCTGGGGGAGCGAACCGCCGAGGCGATCAAGCTCGCCGTCGGATCGGCCTGGCCCACGCCGGACGACATGATCGCCGAGATCAAGGGCCGGGATCTGGTCAGCGGCCTGCCCAAGACGATCCACATCACCGCCGAGGAGGTTCGCAAGGCGATCGAGGAGCCGGTCAACGCCATCGTCGACGCGGTCAAGAACACGCTGGACCGGTGCCCGCCCGAGCTGGCCGCCGACATCATGGACCGGGGGATGGTCCTCACCGGAGGCGGCGCCCTGCTCAAGGGGCTGGACGAGCGGTTGAAGCACGAGACCGGGATGCCCATCCACGTGGCCGAGAACCCGCTGTCCTGCGTGGCGGTCGGTTCGGGGAAGTGCCTCGAGGAATTCGAGGTCCTGAAGCGGGTGCTGGTCTCCTCCAGCCGGCGCTAGGGGTTCGCCGTGGCGCTCTACCGGCGCACCCGGAGCACGCGCGTGCTGGTGATGAGCCTCGTGATGGCGAGCCTCATCACGATCACCATCGACTTCCGGGGAGGCCGCAACGGGCCGTTCGAGTCGGCCGGGTCGAAGATCGCGCTCACCGTGATCGCGCCGCTCCAGTCGGGCGTGTCCCGGGCCTTCCACCCGGTGGCGTCGTTCTTCAGCGGCCTGGCGCACGTCGGTTCGCTCGAATCGGACAACCGTGCGCTCCGGGCGGAGAACGAACGCATTCGGGCCCAGTCGAGCAAGAGCGTCTCGACCCAGCGGGAGCTGGCTCGGCTCCAGGCGCTGTTCAATCTGCAGCAGAGTCTGGGGCTGAAGGGCGTGGCCGCGCGGGTGGTCGGAGAGAGCGTGAGCAACTTCGAATGGACGGTCACCATCGACCGGGGCTCCTCGGACGGCGTCAAGGCCTACATGCCGGTGGTGGCGGGCGAGGGCCTGGTGGGCAACGTGATCCAGGTCGCGTCGCACTGGAGCAAGGTCATGCTGGTCATCGACCCCCGCTCGGCGGTCGCCGCCAGGCTGGCCGGATCGGGAGAGACGGGCCTGGTGACGGGGCAGCGGGCCCGGCCACTTTCGATGGACCTGGTGAATCCGGAGGCCACCGTGTCGGCGAACGAACAGGTGGTGACGTCTGGCTACCAGGGCGGCCTGTACCCTCCGGAGATCCTGATCGGGTTCGTGTCCTCCGAGTACACGCGCCCGGGCAGCCTTACCAAGTCCATCCTCGTGCGCCCCGCCGTCGACTTCTCCTCCCTCGAGTTCGTCGACGTGATCACCGGCAAGCGGGCCAACAGGCACGGCTAGACTGGCGCGGTGCGACGGACCATCTCATGGACCGCTGTCGTCCTGACCGCCCTGCTCCTGCAGTCGACGCTGCTGGCCCAGATCAAGCTGGGAGGGGCCAAGCCGGACCTCGTGTTCCTGGTCACGATCGTGCTGGCCTTTCTCGAGGGGCCATCGTCGGGGTCGCTGGCCGGGTTCGTCGGAGGCATGGCGGAGGACTTCCTGCTGAACCAGCCGAAGGGCATCACTGCCCTGACCCTCACGCTGGTCGGCTACTCGGTGGGGATGCTCCGGCAATACATCACCAGCCCCAGCCCGGTGCTGCCGGTCGGCCTGGTGGGGAGCGCCACCGTGGCCGGCGTCCTGTTCTACGGGATGGTGTCCTTCCTGCTCGGGCAGCTGGACGTGGGGTTCGGCTACCTGGTACGGATCGCGCTCCTGACCGGTTTGTACAACGCGGTGCTGACGCCCCTGTTGTTCCCGCTGGTCCGGCGGGTGGCCGAGTCGTCCCGGGCCCGCAAGGTGTTCCGATGGTGAGGGTGATCCCATGACCGAGTCCAGGACCCGGATCAGGCTGAAGGTCCTCGCGGGGCTGGTCGTGTTCATGTTCGCCGCCCTCACCACCAGGCTGTGGTTCCTGCAGGTGCTGGCCACCGACCAGTTCAGCATCCAGGCCTCGCAGAACCAGGTCCGGACCGTCCCCATCGAGCCGCTCCGGGGCCTCATCCTCGACCGTAACGGCAAGGTGCTGGTCGGGAACCGCGCGTCCACGGTGGTGCTGGTCGACCGCAAGGAGATGGCGGGGCGGGAGGACGAGGTCCTGTTCCGGCTGTCGAAGCTCCTGGGCGTGCCGGTGGGGGACATCCTGGACCGGCTGGACAGCCAGCGCTATCTCCCGTACCAGCCCATCCCGGTGGCCGAGGACGTGGCCAAGGAGAAGGTGTTCTACATTCGGGAGCATCCCGAGATGTTCCCCGGGGTGAGCTACGAGCTGGCCGCCCTTCGCGACTACCCGAACGGGGACCTGGCCGCCCACATCCTCGGCTATGTGGGAGAGATCTCGAGCGACCAGCTGAAGGAGGGAGCGTTCCGGGGCTACCGTGCCGGCGAGGTCGTGGGGAAGGCGGGGGTCGAGGCCACGTACGAGAAGGAGCTTCACGGCAGGCGGGGCACCAGGGAGATCCAGGTCAACGCCCAGGGGAGGGTCCTGGACGAGGACTTCGGGGTCATCCCGCCCAAGCCCGGGGACAACCTCGAGCTGTCCATCGACATCGGAGTCCAGAAGCTGGCCGAGCGGAGTCTCCAGCTCGGCATCCAGGCGGCCAGGCAGACCACCGAGAAGGTGGCCGGCCGGCTGAAGGCGACCGCCGGCGCGGTGGTGGTCATGGACCCGAACAACGGCCAGGTCCTGGCGATGGCCTCCAATCCTTCCTACGACCCGGCGATCTGGAATGGTGGCCTGACCACGAACGAGGCCCACAGCCTCGACCTGTGCGGGTTCCGGGAGAAGCACTGCCCGGCACCCAGCCACAGCCTTCCGCTGCTGGACCGGGCGATCCAGGCCTCATATCCACCCGGATCGACGTTCAAGCCGTTCGTCGCCCTGGCCGCGCTGAAGGACGGCTTCGCCCACCCGAACGGGTCCTACAGCTGCCCGGCCCAGTACACGGCGCCGGGGGACACGTCGGGGACGGTGTTCCACAACTGGGCCCCGGTCAACTTCGGGACCATCTCGCTGCCGCAAGCGCTGGTCATCTCCTGCGATACGGTCTTCTACCAGTTCGGGTGGGATTACTGGGTCTCGTACTACCGTTCGATCCACCGCGACCCGCCGAAACCGAACGAGCTCATGGAGAAGGAGCTCGGCGCGATGGGGTTCGGCCGGGACACCGGGATCGATCTCCCGGCGGAGCTGTCGGGCCGCCTCCCCACGCCGGAGTTCAAGCTGGCGCTGGTCAGGCGGGAGCCGAGGGTGTTCCACCCCGACGAACGGCAATGGCTCCCCGGCGACTACATCAACATGTCCATCGGCCAGGGCTTCATGCTGACCACCCCGATGCAGCTCGCCACGGCCTACTCGGCGATCGCCAACGGCGGAACGCTGTGGGCCCCGCGGCTCGGTTACCGGATCCAGAACCCCGACGGCACCCCAGGCGGCCGGATCCCCCCGAAGCGAGAGGGCCGGATCCCGCTCCCCAGGCGGACGGTCAGGTTCATCCGCGACTCGCTCACGGGGGTGCCCCAACGCGGAACGGCCTCCTCGGCGTTCCTCGGCTTTCCCCTGGACAGGTTCCCGGTGGCCGGCAAGACCGGGACGGCCGACGTGGCCGGCAAGCAGCCCTACTCGTGGTTCGCTGCCATGGCTCCCGCCAACCATCCGAAGTACGTCGTGGTCGTGATGGTCGAGCAGGGCGGCCACGGGGCCACCACGGCGGCGCCGATCGCTCGACGCATCCTGGAGGGCCTGTTCGGGCTGCCCACCCCGAACACGCTTCGCCTCGGGCAGATCGCGGACTAGGGGACCCGGGGGAGACGGATGGCCCAGCTCGATCTCGCCGCCGCGGCACCGTCCCGGGGCCTGGCAGCCGAACGCTCGCCGGCTCGGCACGTCGACGGGGTGTTGGTTTCCGTCTCGGTCCTGCTGCCCGTGTACGGCCTGTTCATGATCTACTCGGCCACCCACCGGAGCCTGGCGGAGTTCGGGCAGGATCCCGGGTTCTACCTCAAGAAGCAGGCGGTCTTCCTAGTCGTGGGGGTCATCGCCATGGTGGCCACCGCCGCCCTCGACTACCGGCTGGTGAAGCACTTTGCGGCGTTCTTCTACGTGGGCACGGTGGCGCTGCTCGTGCTGGTCCGCACCCCGCTGGGCAGCGCGGCCAGGGGGGCTCAGCGTTCGTTCCAGGTCGGCGGGTTCCAGCTCAGCCCCTCGTACTTCGGCCGGCTCGCCGTGATCCTGATGCTCGCCTCGCTGCTGTCCGGGGTGAGGGGCGAGGTCACGCTGGGCCACGTGATCCGGGCCACGGTGCTGGGCGCCATCCCCATGGTGCTGGTCTTCGTCCAGCCGGACCTGGGCACCACAATCATCCTGTCCGCTCTTCTGGTTGCGATGCTCGTGGTCTCGGGGGCCCGGGCCCGGTACCTGGCGGTGCTGGCCCTGGTCGCCGCGCTGTCGCTGTTCGGGGCCTTCCAGCTGCACATCATCCGGGACTACCAGCTCCAGCGGATCCACAGCCTGTTCGACCCCAACGCCGACACCCAGCGGGCCGGCTACAACAAGCTGCAATCGGAGATCGCCATCGGGTCGGGGGGGGTGTTCGGACGGGGGTACCTCCAGGGCACGCAGACGAACCTGGATTTCGTCCCCGAGCAGCACACGGACTTCATATTCACGGTGGTGGGCGAGGAGCTCGGGTTCGCCGGAGCGCTCATCCTGCTGGTCCTGTTCGGAGTGGTGCTGTGGAGGGCGTACCGGATCGCCATCCTGTCGAAGGACGCCTTCGGGACGTTCGTGGCGGCGGGGGTTGCTTCGATGATCGCCATCCAGGTGTTCATCAACGTCGGGATGACCATCGGCATCATGCCGATCACCGGTATCCCGTTACCGTTCATCTCCTACGGCGGAAGCGCCCTGATCGCCGACTTGATCGGGATCGGCCTGCTCCAGAGCGTCCACATGCGGCGATCGCTGTAGCCGGTTCCGCGATCTCGGGATCTCCTGGTTGTATCCTTGAGGCGACGGTAATGCCCTCGCCCGGGCCCCCCGAATCGCTGCCGCGAGCAGGCGCTCGCGGCGCCGGCGGCCCGAGGCGGTGGCCGGCAAAAGCCGCGAGGCCGCGGCAGGCAGCCCGCCGCTCTCCGAAGAGCGGGTCCGGAGCGCCAACAGCCGACCCCTGAGGGGCGGGAAGAGGTGTCCCCGTGCGACATGACGCGGGTTCTTTGGACCGGCGGTTCACCGGCCGGGATGAAGCTCCCTCGCGCGGACCCCGGATCGTCGGGGTCGCGGTCGCCATCCTCTGATCGCCCCTCTCGACTGGCCATCGGCCCCGCGCGCGTGACGCGAAAGGAATTCGCGCGTTGATGGAAGAGACGAACGAGCGAACCGCCACCCTCGACCAGGGTGCGGAGCAGCAGGAAGCGACGGATCAACAGGAGGGTGGCGCCCCGATCCGGCGGCGCAGGCATCGCAGCCGAGGCCGAGGCCGGGGGCGGGGGCAGGCATCCCAGCCCGGCGGCGACGCCCAGGCCGTCCAGGACGCCCAGGCCGTTCCGCAGGAAGACGGCGAGACTACGCAGACACCTTCGAGGCCCAGGCCCGCCCGAAGGGCGGCCTCCGTCCCGGTCCCGGCGCCGGAGGGGACCGGAGACGCCGAGGCCCCCGAGTCAGGGGCTGCCGGTGGTGGCGGAGCCGCAACGACGACCCCCGCCGCCCGCAGGCGCCGCCGCCGAGGCGGACGGGGCCGGTCCCGGGCCAAGGCCTCCACATCAGCCGGTCCGGAGGAAGCCGGCGAGCTCGAGGAAGCGCCCGAGGCGGCCGAAGTCGCTCCGCGGGCCGATGAGGCGAGCTCCGAGGGTTCGGTCCAGGAGCAGGCCAAGCGGCCGGCCCGCCGCCGCCGGAGCCCGAGCAAGGCCCAGGGAGGGACCGCCGCGACGGTGGCCGACGCCGCCGAGAAGCCCGCTCCGGCGAAGCCCGCCTCGGAGAAGGGCGCCAGAGCCGGCGGCGACAAAGCTCCAACGAAGCCGAAGGCGACTACGAGGACGAGGACGGGGCGGACCCGGCAGCGAGCCCCGGCGTCGGAAGCTACCGACGGCCAGGAGGCCCAGACCGACGCGAAGGAGCAACCTGCCGACGGCGGGAGGCCGACCCGGCTCCGCCGGGCGCGACTCCCCGGTCGCCGCCGCCGCGAGGCCGCCCCCGCGCTCCGGCGGGTGGCCGACAAGACCATGCTCATCACCGAGCTTGGGGAGCGGGACCAGATCGCGGTGCTCGAAGACCGAACGCTGGTCGAGCACTTCATCACCCGTTCCGGGGCCCGTTCCATGGTGGGCAACATCTACCTGGGCAGGGTTCAGAACGTCCTTCCCGGGATGGAGGCCGCGTTCATCGACGTGGGCCGGGGCCGCAACGCGGTCCTGTATGCCGGCGAGGTCAGCTACGACGAGGAGATCGACGGAGAGACACCCCGGATCGAGCACGTTCTCAAGGCCGGCCAGAACGTGATGGTCCAGGTGACGAAGGACCCCATGGGAGGTAAGGGCGCCCGGTTGACCCAGGAGATCAGCCTCCCCGGCCGGTATCTGGTGTTCGTCCCGAACTCGCAGGTGTTCGGGATCAGCAGGCGCCTGCCCGACGCGGAGCGGCAGCGGCTGAAGGACATCCTGAAGCGGGTCCGGCCGCCCGATCACGGCCTGATCGTTCGGACCGCTGCGGAGGGGGCCACCGAAGAGGATCTGGAGAAGGACCTCGAGCGGCTTCGGGCCGAGTGGGCGGACATCGAGAAGAGCAAGAAACGGGGGAAGGCGCCGCGCGTGCTGTACGAGGAGCCGGAGCTCACCGTGCGCGTGGTCCGGGACATGTTCAACGAGGGCGAGTTCAAGGAGATCGTCACCGACTCCCCCTCGCTGTACGAACGGGTCAGGGCGTACCTGGAGTCGGTGGCTCCCGAGCTGGTGTCGAAGGTTCGGATGCACACCGGTCCCCTACCAGTGCTCGAGGCGTACCACGCCCTCGAACAGATCTACAAGGCGCTCGACCGGAAGGTGTGGCTGCCTTCGGGCGGCTACATCGTGATCGACAAGACAGAAGCCATGACGGTGGTTGACGTGAACACCGGCAAGCACGTTGGCAAGGCGAACCTCGAGGAGACGGTGACCAAGACGAATATCGAGGCCGCCGAGGAGATCGCCCGACAGCTCAGGCTTCGGGACATCGGTGGAATCATCATCATCGATTTCATCGACATGCTGTTCGAGCGCAACAGGCAGAAGGTCATCGACATGCTGAAGAACGAGCTGGCCCAGGACAAGACCCGATCGCAGGTGTTCGACATCGGCCCTCTCGGGCTCTTGGAGGTGACCCGGAAACGGGTGTCGGCCGGGCTGCTGGAGTCGTTCTCCGAGACGTGCCCCACGTGCGAGGGTCGCGGGATCCTTCTGACCCATAAGCTGTAGGCATCGAAGCGGACTCAGGAGGACCCATGTATGCGGTGATCAAGGCGGGCGGGAAGCAGCAGCGGGTGAAGCCGGGCGACGTGATCGAGGTCGAGCTGATGCACGGCCAGCACGACGACAAGGTCACGTTCACCCCGCTCCTCGTGGTCGACGACGACGGGAAGGCGCACGTGGGCAAGGAGCTGGGCCGGGCGACGGTGAAGGCCAAGCTCGTCGGGGAGCACAAGGGCGAGAAGGTCAAGATCCTCAAGTACCGGCCCAAGACCGGCTACGTGAAGCGCCAGGGACACCGCCAGATGTACACGCTGGTGGAGATCGAGGATGTCTCGCTGGGCCGGCGAGCCGCGCCGAAGAAGGCCGCCGAGGAGCCGCGCCCGGCACCCGAGGCCGAGGCCGAGCAGTCCCGGAAAGCTGAGCCACCACGGGAAACTCCCCCCGTGCAGGAGGAGGCGTCCGACGCGGACTCCTAGGGGGAATCTTCGCTCGACCCGGAGCCGGGTCAGACCTGGGCCGGCATGATGTTCTGGTTCAGGTGGAACACATTGTCCGGATCGTACGTCCGCTTCACATGCGCGAGCCGCTCGTACGCGCCGCCGTAGTTCGTCTTGATTCGGTCCTGGTCGTCGCCCGACATGAAGTTGATGTAGCCCCCCTCCTCGACGAACGGGGCGAGCGCGGCCACGTAATCGCGAACCCATCGGATGTTCGCCTCGTCCTGCGCGGGGTCCTCCCAGAACGCGGAGAACACCGGCCCGTACCGAGCGTCCCGGGACGGAAACGCGCTCTCGTCGAGCCCCACGTCGTGCACGGCGCCGTTGATGGGGTAGAAGTGCACGGCGGACTGTACCGTGGGGACCTTCGGTCCGTACTCGAGGTGCACCGCGAGCTGCTGCTCCGAGATCTCGCGGAGGAAGTTCGACTTCCAGTAGGACCGGAGGCCCGCCGGCAGGAGCTCGTCGAACATCTTGTTGATGGCCGGGTACGGCATCGGACCGAGGAACGATCCGACCACCGGCGCCGCCTCGACGAGGGGTCGGACGGCAGCCTCGCCCTGGGACGCATCCCCGGCCCAGCAGGCCACCACCAGGGCCACCGGCTTCAGGTGGTACTCCTCCGGGATGAACGGAAGCGGGGGGGCCAGTGCGACAGCCGAGAATCCGCCCATCTCCCGGGGCGCCCCCGCGATGAACTGGTCGAAGAACGTCAACACATCGGCGGTTCTGTCGATCGGATAGACGA
>WNGE01008285.1_pt1 | contig 14798 bp, 14 predicted proteins | sample 5400651 | NCBI WGS metagenome assembly WNGE01 (sample SAMN13153370, study PRJNA577476) | soil metagenome | isolation source: 60 cm soil or saprolite under grassland replicate 2 | place: USA:California | collected 2016-06-15 | reverse complement strand
TCAGCGACGGGTTGAACAGGAACCGGTCGGAAGCCGAGACGACGGTGACGTCGACATCGCCCTCCAGTTCGTGTTTCACGCTCAGCGCCGCGGTCAGACCGCCGAAGTTCCCGCCCAGCACCAGCACCTTCTTACGCACGCGAATCACCCCTCGGTCCATCCGGTTGGGTCGAGGGTGTCAGCGCAGGCCGCCGGTTGAGACCGGCGGAAGGTCCCCGCCGGCCGGGACCAAAGACCCCAGCCGACCGGGGGCGCCGGCCGGCAGGCTTGGGCCGTGGTCGAGTCGACGGCGCCGGTGCTGGATGCCGCGCCCACCAGCGGCCTGCTGGAGCGGGTGCGGGCGGGCATCATCGGCGACGACGAGGTGCTGGACGGCCCGTACGGCCGGCGGCGGATCGTCTACGCCGACTACACCGCTTCCGGGCGTTCGCTTGACTTCGTCGAGGACTTCATCCGCGGGCAGGTGCTGCCCCGCTACGCCAACACGCACACCGAAAGCTCCGGCACCGGGCTGCAGACCACGCGGCTGCGGGAGGAGGCCCGCCGGCTGATCCGGGACGCGGTCGGCGGCGCCGCCGACGACCTGGTCATCTTCACGGGGTCCGGGGCAACCGCCGCGGTGAACAAGCTGGTCGGAATCCTGGAGCTGCGGCTGCCGGCCGGTCTGGCGGACCGGTACCGGCTATCGGAGGCGATGCCGGCGGCGGAGCGGCCGGTGGTGTTCGTCGGGCCGTACGAGCACCACTCCAACGAGCTGCCCTGGCGGGAGTCGGTCGCCGACGTGGTGGTCATCGGGGAGGACGCCGGCGGCCACATCGACCTGGCCGCCCTCGACGAGGAGTTGACCCGGTACGCTGGTCGGCCGCTGCGGATCGGCAGCTTCTCCGCCGCCTCCAATGTCACCGGCATTCTCACCGACGCCGACCGGGTCGCGGCCCTGCTGCACGCCCGCGGCGCGCTGTCGTTCTGGGATTACGCCGCCGCCGGCCCGTACCTGCCGATCCGGGTCGCGGAGAGCGCGCCGGGCCGCGGCGACCACAAGGACGCGGTGTTCCTGTCCCCGCACAAGTTCGTCGGCGGCCCGCAGACCCCAGGCGTGCTCATCGTGCGGCGGGAACTGGTCCGCAACCGGGTGCCCACCGTGCCCGGCGGCGGGACGGTGGCGTTCGTCGACCCGCTCGGCCACCGCTACCTGGACGACCCGGTGGCCCGGGAGGAGGGCGGCACCCCGGCCATCGTGGAGTCCATCCGCGCCGGGTTGGTATTCGCCGTCAAGCAGGCGGTGGGCACTGAGCTGATCCAGGCGCGGGAGGAGCGGTTCTGGCGCCGCGCTCTGGACCGCTGGGACCGCAACCCGCGCATCGAGATCATCGGCAGTCACGACGCCCGGCGGCTGTCCATCGTCTCGTTCCGCATCCGCGCCGAGAGCGTCCGCAACGTGCCCGGTTACCTGCACCACAACTTCGTCGTCGCCGTGCTCAACGACCTGTTCGGCATCCAGGCCCGCGGCGGCTGCTCCTGCGCCGGCCCATACGGGCACCGGCTGCTTTCCATCGACCCGCAGCGCTCCCACGCCATCCGCGACGAGGTCGGACACGGCTGCGATGGCATCAAACCGGGCTGGGTCCGGCTGAACTTCAACTACTTCATCTCCGACACCGTCTGCGGCTACCTCATCGACGCCGTCGACCTGCTCGCCACCGCCGGGCACCGGCTGCTGCCCGACTACCGCTTCGACCCGCACACCGGACTGTGGCGGCACCGGGAGGCGCCCGCCGAGCCGCCGCTGCACCTGGCCGACCTGGACGTCACCGCCGACGGCTCTCCCGGCCGCCCCCAGCGGCACGCCCACGCCGGGGAGGCCGCGCTGCCCGGATACCTCGACCAGGCCCGGCTGCTGCTCGCCGCCCGCCCAGACCAGCCCGACGACGACGGACGCACCGGACTGCCCGCGGACTTCGAGGCCCTCCGCTGGTTCCGCCTGCCGCCGGCCTGCTTGATCGACGAGCAGGGCAAAGCGGCGTCCTGCTGAGGACGAAGCCCGGCTTTGATCCTCCGGCCCGGCCGGCTGCCGGCTCACGGGGTTGGACCTTCGCCTCTTTCTGACGCCGCCCCCCTGTGTGCTGGACTGTGATCGAGAGGCATGTCGGGCCGACCGCCCGCCGCACGACACCGCTGCCGCCACCCGGTCCACGCCGCCGGCGCCGACCACCACCCGCACACCGTCCGGTCGACCAGTCGCTGCGGGCTGGTGACAGGCACAGCCGAGAGCGGTGCGGCCCCTCCGAGGCTAGGGTCGAGCTGTGGAGCGGGTGGTGGGTGCCTCGGCGGAGCCGGTGTGGCGGTACCGGGAGGACGTGTGGCGCCTCGCGCGGCAGTTGTGCCGGCACCGTCAGGACGCCGAGGACGTGACCCAGAACGCCTTGTTCAAGGCAGCCCAGCACGTGGATGGGTTCCGGTGGGAGGCGAGCCTGCGGACGTGGCTGCACCGGATTGCCACCAACGAGTGCCGAATGCTGCGCGGCGGAAGGTCCCGCTCTCCCTGGACGCACTGCTGGAGCAGGCGGCGACCGGCGAGCAGCAGCGGCCCGGAGAGCCGGCCGTATCGGCGCCCGGCCGGAGGAGCTGGCCGTGGAGGCGGAGACCCGCCGGCAGGTGCTCACCGCCCTGGAGTCGCTACCGGACCACTACCGCGCCGCGCTGCTGCTGAAGGACGGGCTGGGGCTATCGGCCGAGGACCTGGCCAAGGCGATGGGGGTCACGGTGCCGGCGGCGAAGTCCGTTCTGCACCGAGCCCGGTCGGCGCTGCGCGAACGGCTCGCCGGGGCGCAGACGTGATCTCGTTCTGCCGGCGCTGACCGCCCTGCGCACCGTTTCGGCTGGCTGTGCATCGGTGTGGGTGTCAGCGGAACGGCCGTCCGGTGTGGACGGCCATACAGCGGAGGTGAGCGTGATGCAGCTCGTGCGCCGGGAGCCGTAGTGGGCGGCCGCGCAGCTGCCCGGGCCGCGGCGGATCGAGGTCCGGCCAACGGGAAGAAGCAGCTGGCGACGGACAGCGGCTGACCGCTGGGCGCCGATGCCGGGAGGCCGAGCTGGATGGTCAGGCCTCCCGGCACGGCGGCCGGAAGGAACGTGGGCGGTCACGCCCCATGCTGCACCGACATAGACCCGTGTAGGTACACGCCGGGGAGCCGAGAAGGCCGCCATGAAGCCACGGGAACCCGCGGTAGGGCAGATGGTGTCCAGCGCCGTCGTACAGACCGGCTGCGGCCGGGAGCTGGTCGTCGGCCGGCTACGCCTGGACGGCCTGGCGCAGCCCCTGACCCGCCGCGCCGCCTCGTCGGCGACCGGCCTGAGTTCGGCCGTTTCTGTCACTGCGACCATCACCTGCGGGTCGAGCGCCTCCACCACGGTCTGCTCGCCGTCAACGCGGACCACGACGTTGCACGGCAGCAGCAGCCCGAGCCGGCGGTCGACATCCAGCGCCCGGTGAGCCAGCGGCGGGTTGCAGGCGCCGAGGATGAGGTAGTCCTCCATCTCCTCGCCGAGCTTCTCCCGCAGGGTGGCCCGGACGTCGATCTCGGTGAGCACGCCGAAGCCCTGCTCCCTCAGCGCGGCGCGGACGCGCTCGACGGTGTCGGCGAATGGCGCCTGCACCGTGATCGCCTCCAGGCGCCGGCGCAGGACCGGGTTGTCGGCGGACTGGCTGCGGTGGCAGGCGATCGCGCGCTGCTGGCCCGCGCGGGTGACGGTGAGTGTCTGGTCCAGCTCGCCGGCCGGTCGGCCGACAAAACCGGTGCCGAACTCGCCGTTCAGTCTCGCGGCCACGTGCCGGGGCAACGCCCAGCCGAGCACCGGCAGATCCGTCTCGTCTGCGGCGGCAAGAGCCGCTCGGGTGTGGCCTGCACGTGGTCGGGGTGCCCGGTCACCCCACCGGAGCCGAACACCAGCAGGTGGCTGGGATCGAACTCCGCGACCAGCCGGCGCACCTGCGCGACCAGGTCGGCAAGCGGCACGCGGGCCAACCCGCCGTCGGGATAGCCCAGCAGCTCGGCGCGCGCGATCCCCAGCACCGCAACGGCGTCGAAGAACTCGGCGGCCCGCAGCCGGGTCAGCTCGCCGGCCGCCCCACGCAGCGTGGACGCCCCGCCGTGACTGAAGCACAGCACCATGGTTTCCGCCCCGGCACCGGTGAGCCGGTCCAGGACGGCGCCCAGCCCGAACGACTCATCGTCCGGGTGCGCCACCACGGCGAGAACCCGGCCCACGCCGGTGAGAAGATCCACGGCCCGCCTGCCCGCTGTCACGATCTTTCGCTCCGGTCTTCCTCATTATACCCCGGGGGGTACTAGACGCGAGGGGCCTGTGCTGTGCTAGCATACCCTCCGGGGTATCCGGATGGAGGCGGCCATGGCGACCGTCGCGCTGAACAGCGACAACTTCGACGAGATCGTGACCGGCACCGACATGGTGCTGATCGACTTCTGGGCGGCCTGGTGCGGCCCCTGCCGATTCTTCAGGCCGGTGTACGAGCGGGTCTCGCAGCGGCCATGCCGACCTCGTCTTCGGCAAGGTGGACACCGAGGCCGAGCCTGAGCTCGCCGCCGCGTCCCAGATCCGCTCCATCCCCACCCTGATGATCATCCGGGACAAGGTCGCGCTGTACGCCCAGCCCGGCGCGCTTCCCGAGCAGGCGCTGGAAGCGCTGATCGCCGAGGCGCGGGCGGTCGACATGGACGAGGTCCGCGGGCGCATCGCCGAACGGCAACCCACCCGGCTGACCGGCCAGCACGCCGGCCACGACGGCTGGCCGTAGGAGACGAGGTGTGCCGTGAGACTCGACACCGAAGCCCTCGCCGACATCGTCGTGCGGCTGAAGCGGGCGCAAGGGCAGATCGGCGGCGTCATCCGGATGATCGAGGACGGACGCGACTGCGCCGACCTGATCACCCAGCTCGCAGCCGTTTCTCGTGCAGTGGACCGGGCCGGTTTCAAGATCATCGCCAATGGTCTGCAGCAGTGCATCCAGGCCGAGGACGCCGGGTCGGCGGAGGCGACCCTCGACCGCGCGCAACTCGAGAAGCTCTTCCTCACCCTGGCCTGACCAACCCGCGAGTCCGGCCTCGTGTCAAACCGACGACACGCCGGTTCGTGATGTCGACCATCACGTGGCAGGCGTGGTCGCGCGGAGTCGGCGGAGATCGCCAAGAACCGGACCGAGGTGAGCCGGTTCCGGCTGGCCAGCCTGCCTCTTCCAGCCCGGTGACCGTCCCGTCCGGTTCAGCGTCCCGAGCGAGGCCTCGCGCCGCGCAGGTGGAGATCTCGTAGCGGCCGGCCTCGCGGGGGGTGATACGGCCGCCGAGCCGGGTGAAGGCGGCGTCGAAGAACGCCTGCACGTAGTGCGGCTGCAGCCGCCGGATCCGGGCTTCCTCCAGGGCCCGGCGCAACTCGTCAATGTCCGACTTGGCGAGGACGGCGCGGTAGAGCGCGCGTTCGGCGATGAGCCGGTCCAGTCCCGCACCGACGGTCGCGTCGATGACGGTGTGCAGCCGCGCGCGAACGTCAGGCTGGTCGCCGTAGCGGATGGCCTCCAGCAGCAGTTGACGCAGCGGCTGGTCGGTGAACGCCTCGCCGAGGACGTCGAAGACCTTCCCGGCGTACGCCTGCCGCTGTTCCTCGATCTTCGCCAGCAGCAGGACGAACACGTCGCCTTCGCGAGTGTTGGCTGCGACGAGGTTCCACAGGTGGCAGACCTCGGTCTGGCCGATCCGGTGGATCCGGCCGAACCGCTGCTCGATCTTGTTCGGGTTCCACGGCAGGTCGTAGTTGACCATCAGGTGGGCACGTTGAAGGTTCAGGCCTTCGCCGGCGGCGTCGGTGGCAACGAGCACCCGCACCTGCCGGTCCTGCATGAACAGCTCCTGCGTCCGCCGCCGCTCCTCCCGCCGTATCCCGCCGTGGATCGCGACCACCGCATCGTCCCGGCCGAGGAGGGTCCCGATCTGCTCGACGAGATAGTTCAGCGTGTCCCGGTGCTCGGTGAACACGATGATCTTCCGCAGGTTCCCATCGGTGTCCCGGGTCAGCGTGTTGTCGGTCAGCAACGACCGCAGCTCGGACCACTTCCGGTCCGTGCCGGCATGCCGCACCCGCGCCGCGACCAGCTCAAGGTCGGCGAGGATGGCGATCTCGGCGTCCAACTCGGCGATCGTGCGGGCAGCGGTTGCGGCGTCGACGACGCTCTCCTCGAGGTCCTCCACCTCTGCTCCGGCCAGATCATCCAGCCGGTCGTCCAGCCCGTCGGCGTCGTCGCTGCGACCGAGCAGCGCGTCCAGCCGCCGCTGCAACGTCCGGTCATCGCCGACGCTCCCGCCCAGACTGGTCATCTCCCGCCGGCGCCGGACCAGCCGGCCGCGGCGGCGCTGCAGGCTTCGCAAGATCGCTTCCGGGCTGGACGCCAGCCGCCGCTGCAGCACCGTCAGCGCGAACCCGACCGTCGCTCCCCGCCGGCCGTCGCCCTGCTCGCGGATGCGGTCGGCCCGGTTCATCTCGTCCCGCACGTACTGGGTGACCGCCTCGTACAGCTCCTGTTCGGCGGCGGACAGCTCGTACGGGACGGTGTAGGCGCGCCGCTCCGGGAACAGCGGCGTGCCCTCCATCGTCAGCAGCTCCTCCTTCACCATCCGCCGCATCAGGTCGTCCGGATCGACGGTGTGCACGCCGTCCCGGAACCGACCCTCGAACCGGTCGCCGTCCAGCAGCGCGAGGAAGAGCTGGAAGTCCTCCTGCTTGCCCGCGTGCGGGGTGGCCGTCATCAGCAGCAGGTGGCGGGTGACCCGGCCGAGGAGCTGCCCGAGCTGGTAGCGGCGGGTGGTCTTCAGCTCCGACCCGAAGTAGTGCGCCGACATCCGGTGCGCCTCGTCAACCACGACCAGGTCCCAGTCGGAGGCCTCCAAGCTGGCCAGCAGCTCGTCGGACCGGGCGAGTTGGTCCATCCGGGCGAGCAGCAGTGGGTGCCGGTCGAACACGTTCTCGTCCAGCGTCGACTCGGCCAACGACCGGGTCAGCAGCTCGAACCGCAGCCCGAACTTGTCGGACAGCTCCTCCTGCCACTGCTCCACCAACGACCCCGGCGCCACGACCAGGCAACGGGCCAGATCACCGCGCAGCAGCAGCTCCTTCACGTACAGGCCGCACATAATGGTCTTGCCGGCGCCCGGGTCGTCGGCCAGCAGAAACCGCAGCGGCGACCGGGGCAGCAGCTCCCCGTAGACCGCGGTGAGCTGGTGCGGCAGCGTCTCCAGATCGCTCGTCATCACCGCAAGCATCGGATCGAACAACGCGGCGTACCGGATCCGCAGCGCCTCAGCAGCCAGCCGCCACGACATGGCGTCGCCGTCGAACGCATGCGACCGGCCCGGGACCTCAACCCGCAGACGCGGCTCATGGTCCCGGTAGAGCAACTGCTGCCCGGTCACGCCATCCTCGTCCCGGAACGTCAGCGTTAGCGCGTTCGATCCATGCCAGCGCGCCGCCACAACGACGACGGCGGCGCCGCCACCCGCCACACCAGAGACCCGCACCCCGGGCACCAACTGCTCCAGACGGGCGCGCAGCTCCGCCTCCATCCCGGACGGCGTCCGCCGCTCGCCGCCGACCGCCACCACGCCTCCTCCTATCGACCCGCTACGCGCGGCTCACCAGAGGCCCAACGGTAGTAGCCAGGACGACAACAATGACATCTAGACACCGCAGATCGGGGCACCATCATGTCGGTCGAAGTCCGGCCGCCATCGGTGCAGGCCCCTGGTCAGCACCCGCCCAGTCGCGTGGCACCTGGCGGTCGGCACAATAGCGCCTGATCCTATTATGACAGTCTTTACCTGTTTAGGATAAAACAGGTGCCGCTGGCCGATCTCGATTAGTCCGGTCGCCATCGCGCCGCCAGGCGTCAATCGATGGGGTGCCCACCCAGGCAACGGTCGCGGCGTACTACGGCGTGGTGACGCGCCCAGGACCGGACACCCGGGCGTGCGACGGCGCGCCGTGCCGATCTTCCGGTGAGCAGCGCCGCGTGGCTTACTTTCGTCGATTCCTTGGCGAGTTCATCGCAGATCCGCGGGCGGGCGACCCGCTTCCCTCCTCGGGCCGCGGCATCGTGTCCTCGTCGTCGAACAACTTGGCCAGTTCGTCGTGGGCGAGCATCAGGGGTCGCGGGGTGTCACGCCGATGCACGCCGGCGGTCGAACCGGTTGGACCATATCCGGGTCGCAGGATTGGCTGGTGAGCAGGCCGGGCACCGCGGGTCCCGGCCGAGCAGAGCTACGGCGTTGACCGCGGCGGCCGGTCGGAGGAACTGGAAGGTGACGTTGTTGGCGTCCGGCAACGTCGCCGCCATCGGATGCCCCAACAGCGTCTTGATCGTTTCGGCGGCGAGAAGCGCGCCGGCCATGACCGACGTAAAGCCGACGGCAAAGCGGGCGGGTGGCTCGGGTTCCTGCCGGTGCAACGTCGCGAGCAACCTCATTCCGACCTGGTCACAATCGCCGCGGTCGAGCCACCGCTGCACATCGGCTTCGGTAACACCCGCTTCGGCAGCGAGGGCACGTACGGCCGCCTGGCCGCCAGCGCGCGTGCGGACACGCAACTGGTCGTCGGCTATGAACGACTCGGGTGGGTTGTAGCAGCGCAGACACGCCCCGACGCCCGGCGGCCCCACCCGCAGTACTTCTGCGCGCAGGTCGCGAGTGCTGCCAGAGAGGATCAGGGGTGGGTAGCGGCTCTGCAGCGCCTCGCGCGCCTGGTTGGCGTCGACGGCGGAGACGAGCAGGGTCGGCGCGATGGCCAGCTGCTCGAATCGTGCGTGATGCGGCTCCCAGATCACGGAGGCGTCGGCGGCGATGCGGGCGGCCTCGGGCGCTTTCGGAGCGTTCAGGCTGCTGATACCGAACAGCGGGCACCTGTTGAGGTTGGAGATCGTAACGCCATCGACGTCCGCGTCGACGATCGGCACCTCGCCGTGCAGCCCATCGGTGGCCCACAGTGCGTGGATCCAGGTGGTTCCGACCGCGCCGACGCCGGGGATGGCGGTGCCGGACAGGTCCAGGTCGGCGAGGCCGACCGGTGCGCCGGGTACGGGCTGGGCGGCGAGTGCCTGTGCCCAACAGTCCCAGCCGTAGGTCCCGGCAGGCCGGCTGGCGTGCTGGGGCAGTCGGACGCGCAGATAGATCTCCGCGCTGGCCAGAGCGGCGGCGACGTACGCGCCGTATGGCAAGTCGCTCGCAGGCTCTGCCTGCAGCATCGGCCGGTCGCTGACGCCGCCCCACCAGCCGTGCGCCGCCACATGCCGCACGTGGGCGGCGGTCCCCGCGCTGGAGTCACGGTTAGCGCCGACGACGAGAATGGCGTCGGTCGCCGTCGCCGCCGCGGCGTGGTGGACGGGGGCTGCCCCGATCGCCTGCCCGCCGCCCACGAGCGCGTCTCGCAGCGGCAGGCTGCGGGGCGCGAGAGGTACGACGCGCCCGGCCGTCGGTACCCCGGGCGGGCACACCACGCGTACGGTCTCGACGACGCCGACCGCGCGGGCGAGGAGGTTGACCAGCATCCAGGCCGTGTGCTGGGTGGCGGCTAGGTGCGCCGTGTCGGGTGCCACGACCACCGCCACGGCCACTGGCTGGACCTGCGTGAACGGCCGGAGTCGTCCGCCGAGGTCGCCTTCGTGCCGGTCGGAGATGCGCTCCACGGTGTACTCCTGTGATCGATCAGCCCTGGGACCAGTCGGACGACCCCGTCGATTTCGTCAACGGTGATGCGACGCCAGCCGTCGGGCTCCCGCAGGTGGACGCCCGCCTGCCGAAGACTGGGGCGGCAAACAGCGTGATATGGCAGTACAAGGGACAGCGCTCCGTCGCGCTGGCTGTAGGCGCGTCCGTCGTCGACCGGGGAGTGGCCGACCCGGGCTTGGCCGTGCGTGTGGACCTGGGCCAGGCGGACCAGGCCGAGGACAGTGAAGTGCTCGCCCGCTTGGGACATCGCCGTCGCGCTAACGGTGTAGTTGCGGGGCGTGGTGACAGTGTCGGGCACCGTGACGGTGGTGGCGACGCCTTGCAGTATGCCGTCGGAGTCGCGGAACCGAACGCCGTCAAGGTAGGCCACTCGCTCGTGTCCGCACGGGGCGCTGGCGAATGCGTCGAGCAGGGTGTGCCAGACGGGGTTCAGGAATCGACAGCACCGGCGGGTCCCGCGTAGTACGGGCTGGTCAGGGCCTCCTGGATGCGGTTGAGCGTGGCGCCGAGGGTGTGCCGGCCCTGCTGCCACTGTTGCCCGGGGGTGGGGGTGTGGCCGGTGATGTAGTACTCGAAGGTCATGGAGCAGCAGACGAGCTGCCGGGCGATTCGGTCTGGGAAGTCGGAGTACGGGGCGTGGATGGCGAACCATGACAGGCCGTTCACGGAGGGCAGCCAGCGGCTGCCCGATGATGCCTCGACCCACCCATCGCGGCCCGGCCGGCCGCCGACGGCGGTACGGGGCGGGCACATGAACGCCGTCGTCGGCGGGTACCGGTCGTAGTACTCGGCGCCGAGCCTGACGTAGTAGCCGTCACGCTCGCCAGAGGGCCGGATGGCGGCGAGCGCGACGACCACGTGCAGCGGGTCGAGCCAGCTGAGCCTCCAGTCGTGCGCCCGGGCCTGTGCGCTGGCGTCGACCCGGGCAACATGGCCGGCGAAGACCGCCGCGGCGACCTCCTCATCGGAGGGCGCAGGCAACACAGCTGTCACCGGCCCGCCCCGCCGGTGTCACCGGCGAACGACCAGTGCAGGTCGTGGCAGTGGCCCTCGTCCAGGTACTGGGCGAGCGTGTGGGCGGCGAACTGGTAGACGTCCTCGCCGTTGCCGCGGCAGGTCAGCCGGTCGTCCGGCTGGCGCGTAAGCCGAAACTCCTCATACGTCTTGTCGATGACATCCTGGACGGTCAGCGAGACCGGCACGCGCAGCCGGATGGTGTCCGCGCTGTCCTTGTTGTCGACGGTCACCACCCGCCGCTCCCCGTGGTCGTCGCGGGCACCGGCGGCCTCGTGGTCGCCGACAACCTCGACGGTCTCGACGTCAACCCCATGACTCACTCCTGTTCGTGCTCGAAGTCGGTCCGTTCTCTATCAGGAACGATACTACGTTCCCGGTCGGGAACCCGCTACTCTTGATCCCGAACATGAGACCACCGCCGCTCTCCGATCTTGACCTGGCCCGGCTGGAGTCCCCCGGCGTGCCGGACGTCCAGCTGGTAGTTCGGCTCGCCGAACGCACGCTCAACGAACTGGACATGCTGCCGCCGATCAGCCATGAGATCGCGGCCTCGCTGCGGGACGTGATCAGGGTCGAGGAAGCGCCGATCCCGTGGGCCGGCTGCCTGATCCCCGCTGCCGACGGCCTGGTGATCAGGCTTCGGGTCGGCGACAGCCGCGGCAAGAAGCGCTTCACCGCGTTCCACGAGGTCGAGCACACCTTCCTACCGGGCTTCAGCAGCAGGGCGCAGTACCGGTGCGACCCGGCAACGCCGCTTGAAGACGCTCGGGTGCCAGACAGAGATCTTGAAGCCCTGTGCGATGTCGGAGCGGCGGAACTCCTGTTTCCCCGCGCCGTGTTCGGCGACGACCTAGCCGGGAACGCCGCGACGCTGGACCTCGTCGAGCGGTTGGCAGCGCGATATGACGCCAGCCTGGAGGCCACTGCCCGCCGACTGGTGTCCCTACGCCGCGACCCCACCCTGCTCGTAGCGCTTGAGCCGGCGTGCAAGCCCTCGGCGCCCGGCGCGGAGCCGGTATTGCGCGTCCAGTGGGTGCACGCCAAGGGGGAATGGCCGTACATCCCACGGCACAAGTCTGTGCCCGAGGGCAGCCCACTAGCCAGGGCGCTCCTGGGCGAAGACATCAGCGAGACCGGGTCGATCGGGATCGAGACCAAGCCGCCGATGCGGCGTGCTCATGTCAGCGCCCGCCTGTACCCGTACACCGACGATCGAGGGGAGCAGCACATGCGCGTCCTCGCGCTCATCACGCCCACCAGACTCAGGACCGCCAGCGATGGCCGCTGAACAAGGCGACCAGGCAGACGCAGGCGGCGATTCAAACCCCGGAATAGGTGGCCGGATCCGCCGCTACCGGAAGGAACGAGGACTGAACCTGACGCGGCTCGCCGAACAATCCGGCGTGAGCAAAGGCTACCTGTCAGCGCTGGAAAACGACGCCCACGCACGCCGGCCCTCGGCGGAAACCCTCTACGCGGTCGCCAGGGCACTCGGGGTAACCATGGCGGACCTACTAGGGCGCGAACTCCTCTCTGCGGCCAACACCGACATACCTGACAGCCTGCGCGAGTTCGCCGAGGAAGAGAATCTTCCAGAGACCGACGTACGCATGCTTAGTGCCATCCGATTTCGAGGAGAGACACCTCGCACCAAGGAACGGTGGCGCTACATCTACACCGCGATCCGAACCAGCGCCGCAATCGACCAATAATCAAACTCAGCATCGGGAACGGAACCCGCGGATAAGGAAGAGACTTTGACGGATGAGCCTCTAAACGGAGTTCCCGCGGCCGCAGCGCAGGCCGCGGCCGGCTCGGACAGGTCGAGTTGCTCGGGGACGGCGTTGAGCAGCTCGATCAGGCGATGGCGTCTGGGGCGACGAAAGCGGTCAGGTTCCGCATGGCGCGGGCGGGGACCGGGAGTTGATCGGCGGCTAAGTTCCAAGTGGTCTCGACGGTCAGGGCGTAGTCTGGGGCGTGGCCTTCGTCGCAGAGGTCTGGTGATCCAGCTCAGGCCGGCTGCTGAAAGTCGATTATGGCCGTGAGCGACCTCTCGATCTTCACGGCTGATCGAGACGCGATCACGCGAGACACCGTCGCTGCCTTTCTCCAACAGCAGGCCGCAGAACGGCTGTTTCTTGAGGGCACGACGGTCGAATTCAAACGCGAGCGTAGCGGACACAACGTCGTCGAGGCCGTCTGTGCCCTAGCGAACACCGAGGGCGGCATCGTGTTCGTCGGCATCGATGAGACGCGGCCCGACCGCATGCCCGGAGTTCACCGCGAGGAGCACGACAAGCTTGTCCGTCAGTGCATGGCACTACTGGAGCCCCGGTACGCCCCGGACATTACCGTTGTCGCGGGCGAGGATGCCGACTGCGTCGTCCTCGTCGTCAGGGTACTTCCCGAGGACGTTCCGCCCCCACCAGTCCTTTGCGCCGGCCGAGCCTACCTGCGTGCCCCGGGTCAGACCGTCCGGGCGAACCGCGACCAGCTCATGGCACTCGTGGACCGTGGGCGTGCGGCCATCGGCCTCGCCGGGTCTGCGCTGGTCTCCAGCTCTGACTTCTATCCCTTTCCTCGGACGGGGGGACCCGATGACGCCGGTATCCCCGACCTGCGACTGCGCGCAGTTGGTGGAGTCTGGCTGCGCCCCACCGCGGCGCAGCGAATCATCGTCGGCACGCCGCTGCGTCGGCGCCTGGAACGTCTCGTCGATGGAAGTAGCCTCGCCCGGTGGGCGGCCGGGGGCGCCGACGCACCTCAGCAGCACCCTTGGTCGCCGGTCGAGGGGCAGCATAATGTGTGGCATGCGACACAACGCGTGGCCCGCGCGTTTCCACCTGCCGTCACGCTGGGACTGAACATCCGAGTCCAAGGTCACCACGTCGGCTACTACGTCGACGTAGAGATCGTCGACACCCGCGCGTCGCAGCCGGACGATGCCCGGCCAACCACGAATGTTCTCTCACTCGCGGACGCCTTGGAGGGCGTGGTTCGCCTCCTCTCGCTCGCCAGTCGCCTCATCCCCGACACCTTGATCGACGAAATCAGCATCCCGCCCACCCGGTACGACGCCATGACCGTGTGGCTGATGCCCGGGGCACAAGATTTGTACCGGGTGCTCGGCCTTGACGACTACCCACACGACGTCACCAATCGGCGGGCCACAGCCGGGCAGTTCACGGCCGTCCGAGGTGACGCCGACTCCGACCACGCCGCCACCCTCGCATGGCTTCAGAAGATCCTTCTCGATGATGGCGTACATGGGGCCGAAGACATCGCAGCCGCCCTCATCGCAGGCGTGACCCACGTCGACGAGTGATGCCGAGTGGAACTCACCGCGGCGGGTCCATTGCAGCGAAAGGTGATCCGCCGACGTGGCGATCACTGCCGCAGCGTCGGCCCCACCGACCGCTCAGGGCTGCAGATCGACCCGCTGTTACGGTAGTTACACGTACCGTAAGTCGCATAGCCCGCACCACATTGTCGGAACCCACAAGCTTCGAGACGCAGGCGCCACGGGTCTGTGCACCCCGGATGGGGCGGTCGGCCTCGCTGCCCCGGAGCCGTGGCCCTTGAATCATGGGACGATCAACGTCGGGTTGCCGAGAGGGTGCGTCGTGCTGTCGAAGAAGCTGAGCTTGGCGTGGGGAAACATATTCTCTAGCTGGGCCCTTTGAAGGTTCGCGTTTTGTCGCGTGGTCGCGTAAATCCCGTACGCGATGTGTCGGCCCCGCATCCTCCGGACGGCCCGGACAAGGTGGTTGTCCGACTGTCCGAACGCTTGGCCAAACACGACGAGGTCGTCGTCCGTGTCCGAGAAGATGCTATAGACGTGCTGCAGGTAGTCGGAGCGTAACTGGTCAGGTTGTCGGTGGGTGATTCGCCCGAGATCGTGTGGGACGCGCCGTGTTGATCTTTGATGCTTGGGCTGGCTGATCTTGGGTTCGTAGTGTCCGTGCGTGCCCGACGATCAGCCTGCTCCCTCCTACG
>WNGE01005189.1_pt1 | contig 14802 bp, 15 predicted proteins | sample 5400651 | NCBI WGS metagenome assembly WNGE01 (sample SAMN13153370, study PRJNA577476) | soil metagenome | isolation source: 60 cm soil or saprolite under grassland replicate 2 | place: USA:California | collected 2016-06-15 | reverse complement strand
CCTTTCCATAGAAACGCTCCAGGACCCCCGCGCGCAAGCGGCCGACGCCGTGCTCACCCGCCGGCACGCCGCCGAGTCCCCACACCAGATCGGTGGCGTCGTCGAACAGCTCGTGCAGCGCGCCGCGCCATCCGTCCGTCGTCGTGTCGGGCAGCACGTTGACGTGCACATGGCCGTCGCCGGCGTGCCCGAAGATCACGATCGGAATGCCGCGGCGCGCCGCCGCGGTCCGGAGGCCGGCGACGTACACGCCCAACGCGTCGAGCGGCACACACCCATCCTCGATTACCTGCAACGAACGCTGGCTGGCCGGGAGGCGAGCGAGCGCCGGAGAGGCGAGTCGCCGCACGCTCCACAGCTGCTCGAGTCCGGCGCGGTCGACCGCCGTCTCCACGTGAACTGCGGACTCCTTGAGCCCGCGAACCGCGTCCCCAACGACACCCCGTGCCGCCCCGCCCGTCTCGCGCTCAAATTCCACGAGCAACAGACAGGCGACCTGCGGCGCGCTTGGAACAAAACGCAACAACGAAGCATCCAGCAGCTCGACGGCGGACGGCTCCAGGGTCAGGAGGTACGGGACCGCCTCGGCCATGGCATCGAGGTCGGCAAACCCGAGCGCCACTCCCGCGATGTCCGCTGGAATGGGGTCGAGACGCCAATGGACTCCGGTCACGATACCGAGCGTGCCTTCGGATCCAACGAGGAGATCGATCTCATCGCCTGATTCAGCAAAGCGATCGAGCGCGTAGCCACACGAGTTCTTGCGGGTCTTGGGGAAATGTGTGGGAATCAGGAGTCGGGAGTCGGGAGTCAGGGTAAACCGTCCCTGGCTCCCGGCTCCTCGCTCCAAGATCCTGACGGATCCGTCAGCCTCGACGATCTCCAGACCCTCCACCCACTTCCTTACACTGCCGTATCGCACTGCGCGCGGACCGGCGGCGTTTGTGGCGACCATGCCGCCACTGGTGGCAAATGCACCGGAGGACGGATCGGGTGGCAGCCGCAGGCCGTAGGGTTTGGCGGCATCGTTCACGGCTGCCCAGGTCACCGAGGCACCGGCCCGCGCGATCCGGGCGTGGGGATCGACGACCAGCTCTGAGAATCCCCTGCTCATGTCGACGATGACGCCGCTACCGACATTGCCGCCCGGCATCCCGCTCCCCGCGCCCCGCGGGATCAACGCGAGATGCGACTCGGCGGCGTGGCGAACGAGTGCGACGACGTCGTCTCGGTTCTTGGGAATTGCGACGGCGGAGGGCACGATACGATAGATCCCTGCGCCTTCGGCGTAAGCCGCCCGGACACGAGGATCGGTGACTAACACGCCCCAAACTTGACACGGGCGAACCACAACGTGAAGCTTCGACTCCCGATGGCTGCCCCACAGACCGCGCCGGCGCCTTCTCAAGCACCCCGTGCTCAGCTGATCCATATCGAGGTGGACCGGCGGCTGGGCCATGAGTGGGACGAATGGAACGGCCGGCCGCTGCCCGGGGGCGGTGACTTCTCGGCGGCCCCGGGGCTGCTTTTCCGCTTTGCGGCCCTGACGCTCGCCGCCTTTGCGGCCGGCGCCGCCTTTCTTCTGTATCTCGTCGCACCGCGGCTCGTCACGCTCTCGCCGCCCTTAGCCAGGGATCTCTGGCTCGTCCTCGCGGCCGCCCTGGGGCTCGCCACGCTGTACCTGATTGTGCTCGCCGCCTCGTTTTACGGCGGCCGGAACCTGTTGCCCGAGCGCCTGATGGAGCGGGGTCCGTATCTGCAGCTCATGAACTACGCGTCGTTGATCGCTAGGGGCTTCGGGAAACGCGACTGGGTCGAGCACGCCGCGATCGACGTCTACAACACGTTGGCTGAGCGGCGGGGCCGGAGGGTGGGGAAGGGCGAGCTGCTGGTCCTGATCCCCCGCTGTCTATCGAAGCAGGCGCTGGACGGCGTGCTGGAGATCGCGGGCCGCTACGAGGTTCCGGTATTCGTCGCGACGCGTGGGCAGCTCGCCCGCCGCGTGATCCGCGAGCGTCGGCCCCGCGCCGTCGTCGCGGTCGCGTGCGAGCGCGACATGATGACCGGGCTGCGCGACGTCGCCGGCAAGCTGCCGGTGCTCGGGCTCACGATGCAGCTCCCCAACGGCCCGTGTCGTGACGCGGCTATCGACCTCGACCAGATGGAGAAGTGGGTGCAGGGTCTGGTCTCGACGTCCTAGCTCGACGCGATAGCAGCACCGCCCCACCAACCGCGCACCAGCCAAGAAACGCGAGCCACTCGACGCGCGTGAGGCTGCCCGGGACGGCCGGGATCACCTTCATCAGAATGATGGCGACGCTGACGAGCACGCCGAGGGTGGCGGTCATCATGCCCTCGTGCTGGCCGGCGCGACGGGCGCCGGCGATGAACGCCAGGCAGGTAGCGCACCATCCCATCGCCCCCACCGCTGCGCCCACCTCGCTGATCGGCACGAGCACCGCGTCGCCCAGGAACGCCGCCGCGGCGGTAGGGATCGCGACGAGCGCGATCGCCACGGCCGGTGTCCCGAACCTCGGATTCACGGCGCCCACGGCGGGCGGCACGAGGCCGCGCTTGCCCAGGGCGTACACCAATCGCGTCGCCGCGACGAAGTTCCCGTTGAAGACCTTGAAGAGCGACAGCACGGCCGCCGCGAGTATCAGCCGCGCGATCCAGGGTGTGCCGAAGGTGCGCGCGAACGCCGCGTCGGTGCCGAGGTGATTCGTGACGAAGTCGGTCCATGGATACACCCAGGCCACGATGCCCACGATCACGACGTAGAACAAACCCCCGGAGAGCAACGCGGCGGTGATGAGGCGTGACAGCGTGCCGGGTCGCAGCTCAGGCAGGGCCTCTTCCGACGCCTTGGGAATCGACTCGAAGCCGGTCATGAAGTAGGGCACAATCTGCAAGGTCAGAAGGATCGACACGAACGCGCCCGCGGGCCCGAAGAGCGGCTGGGCGTTGGCCGGCGCGCCGCGACCGATGCCCAGGGCGACGAACAGCGCGAAGCACGCCAGCAAGCCGATCGTGGTGACGTTCTGAAAGCGCCCGCTCAGGCGAATCCCGCGATAGTTCACGACGCCGATCGTGGCGGTCAGGGCGAGTCCCGCGACAAGCCGCGGCAACGCGATCGCCTTGCCGGCCACCGTGTACAGCACGACCGCGTTCATCCCCGGGAACAGTCGCGCGAGCAAGTTCCCGATCGCCACCGCCTCCCAGGGACAGACGATCGCGTACGCGAGCACCATCATCCAACCAGCGGCAAAGCTGACGATGGGGGGGAACACGCGCTCGGTGTACGCGACCTCGGCGCCGGCATCGGGAATCATCCGCACCATGCGCCCATAGGTCTGCGCGATGGGGAGGAGCAGGAACGCGCCGATGCAAAAGCCGAGCATGGCGCCGCCCGGGCCACCGCGACCGAGCCAGTCGTCCATCACGACGAGCCAGCCGGCCCCCACCATGCTCCCGAATCCGAATGTGAAGTACTCGAGTGCGCCGAGGCCCTTAGTAAGTCGTGACTCCAAGCTTGTCCTTTACGGAGGCGAGAAGCTGCTCGGCGCGGAGCTGTCCTGGCGAGCCGGGTGGCGCGGCGCGCTCGAGGTCCCGCGCCGTACGGGACGGATCGTCGGCCGGCCGGAACACCGCCTCGATCGTCACGCGCGCCTTTCCTGGCACGTCCGGATCGGCCCAGAGGCGCAGGCGATACGTCCCGGCGAATTCGTCCGTTTCGAGAAACCCGTCACGCGGGCTGACGAAATGCACCGCGATCGTGTCGGCGCGCAGCAACGAGTCCGCGAACTGGGTGACGCGTGGCGGCGGTGCGTTGATCACGACGTGGAGCGCTTCGGGGATCGGCGCGAATGACGGGCGCGTCGTGGCGGGCGTGCATGCGGAAACAAGAAGGGCAAATGCGAAATGCGAAATGCGAAATTGAAGAGCACGGTTATTTCGCATTTCGACTTCCGAATTTCGCATTAATGGGAATGCGGCGGCGTGCCAGGCGGATCTGTGTGCGATGCCTTTACGGTGTCAGCGTGCTCGCGTTCCTCGCCGGCCTCGTGGTGATGCCCTTCTTCCCGGTTTTCGATCTCGGCCTGCAGTTTCTTGGACGGGATGCCGGCCGCGTGGTCGAACACTAACCGGCCACCGAGCACGCCGGTCCACACCAATCCCAGGATGCCCACGATGCTCAGCGCGCGCGTCAGGGCCAGCTCTTGCGTGGGCATCTGGAAGCGGCGGGCGAGCCGCCAGACGAGGACGACGGTGAACAGGCCCATCGTCAGGAGCGCCATGTCTTCGTGCTTGTCCATGATTTCGTGGATCGCTTCACCGTGCTCGATGGTGCCAGAGGCGAGTTTGCCCGCCACGACCGCCGCCCAGCCGCCGATTACACCGGCCCACAGCGTCCAGATTCCCGCCCACATGAGCGACTCGCGCTTCGTGGCGGCAGCAGCGAGATCGAACAGCACCGCGACGAGGAGCAGTGCCGCGGGAAGGTCGTTCAGGACCGCGTGCCAGCGCGCAGCGTCGTAGCCGAGCATTAGAGCCCCAGGTTGCTCACGATGGGTGGGTTGGCCGAGTAGTCATAGAACCCTTTCCCGCTCTTCTTGCCGTGCATCCCCGCCAGCACCATCCGCTTGAGCAGCGGCGGCGGCGCGTAGCGCGCTTCGCGATACTCGTTGAACATGATCTCGGCGATGTGGTGCGTCGTGTCGAGACCAACGAAGTCGAGCAGGGTCAGCGGTCCCATAGGATAGCCGCATCCGAGCTGCATCGCCTTGTCGATGTCGGGAACGCTGCCCACGCCGCGCTCCACCGCGCGAATCGCATCGAGCAGGTACGGCACGAGCAGCAGGTTCACGATGAACCCGGAGTTGTCCTTCGCCGCGATCGGCTCCTTGCGGAGCGATGCGGCGAACGCGAATGCGCGCTTGAACGTCTCCTCGGATGTCGTCACGGTGCGCACGACTTCCACCAGGGGCATGAGCGGCACGGGGTTGAAGAAGTGCAGTCCGACGAAGCGGTCGGCGCGCCTGGTCGCGCCCGCCATCTCCGCGATCGTCAGGCTGGAGGTGTTCGACGCGAAGATCGTTCCTGGGCCGCAGAGCGCGTCCAGTTCCTTGAAGAGCGCATTCTTGAGCGCCAGATCCTCGGTGATTGCCTCAATGACGATATCCGACTGCTTCAGGTCGGCGACCGCGGTCGTGAGCGTCAGCCGCTGGAGCGTCGCGTCGCGGTCCGAGGCCTCGAGCTTTCCTTTTTCGACCAACTTCGCGAGCGACTTCTCGATCACGGCGCGGCCGCGATCGAGAAACTCCTTCGACACGTCGCGCACGATCGTGTCGTAGCCGGCGCTGGCGGCGACTTGCGCGATCCCGCTCCCCATCAGGCCACACCCCAGCACCCCGACGCGTTTGATATCGGTCATCGCCTCGTTAGCCTCGTGGTTTCGGCTTGGGATTCTCGAACGCTTTGCGGACTTCCTCGGCGATGCGGGTAAACGCCTGCACGCCGGGCAGGGCGTCCTGACTGGACGACCGAGTGTCGCCGCGCTCCAGCCGGTCGAGCACCTGCTCGAGGGCGATCTGCATCCGCTCGTTGGCTCCCCGATACGTACGGGCGATGGCCGCGCCCCCGATCGTCAGGCCAACGCCGGGAACGAGCAACAGGACTTGCGCGAGGGCGAGAGGCGGTGCGATGAGCGCGGTCGCCCCTGTGACGGCCCACCCGACCACGGCCAGCACGGTGGCGCCGGAGATGCGTTTGGTGCGCTGCGGCCGGATATCCGCCTCAAGCCGCACCAGGCAGAATCCAGGCTCGAGCTGAACAACCTGCGCGGTGATCTCCTCGGCCTGCGCCAGTGAGTAGCGGCGTTTGCCGGCGAGCGCGCGCTGAATCGACGCCAGCGCCCCCGCTTTTGGCTCCCACGACGTGCGGTCCGGGTAATGCCGCTTGGGCTGCAGCAGCGCTTCCTCGGTCATCCAGCGGCTCACGGCGCGCTCGACCGACGCCCGTTCGCCGGGCACCACCCGGTGCGCGATGATCGATCGCGGACCCGTCAGCCACGCCCACGTGCCCGTCGCTACTTCCGGCGTGATCCGCGTCTGCTCTTCCAGCATGGCTTGGCGGAGATAGCGGTCAGGAATCCCGACATCCTTGCCGAGCGAGAGGACTTCGTTGCTGGTGAGCCCTTCGCCGATGTCGCGTTCTCCGGCCTGCAGCTCGGCGGCGCGCTTGATGATGCGTTCGAGCGCTTCACGGCTGATGAGGTCGTTCCCCATCAGACCTTTGTCTTTCCTTTATTGCGGAGTGCCGGCAGGCGCTCACCGGCTGTGTGGGCGGGCAGGGCGCGGCTGCCGGAGTCGGCGATCTTCTCCATGAACCCCTTGAACAAGTCGATCGGAATCGGAAAGATCGTCGTCGAGTTGTTCTCGGACGCGATTTCGTTGACCGTTTGTAGATAGCGGAGTTGAATGGCTGCCGGCTCTTTGCCGATGATGTGCGCGGCTTGCGCGAGCTTCTCGGCTGCCTGCAGCTCGCCTTCGGCGTTGATCACCTTGGCGCGGCGCTCGCGCTCTGCTTCCGCCTGGCGGGCCATGGCGCGCTTCATCTCCGGCGGAAGGTCTACGTCCTTTACTTCTACGGCGGAGACCTCGATGCCCCAGTCCTCCGTCCGCGTATCGATCGTTTGGCGCAGGATCGCGTTGATCTTGTCACGATTTGCGAGCAGCTCGTCCATCTCGGTCTCGCCCAGCACCGATCGCAGCGTCGTCTGCGCCAGCTGGCTCGTCGCGTAGAGGTAATTCTCCACTCCCACGACGGCCTTGTCGGGCGTCCTGACGCGCATGTACAGGACGGCATTGACCTTGATGGAGATGTTGTCGCGCGTGATCACGTCCTGGGGCGGGACGTCGATGGCCATGACGCGCAGCGACACCTTCTGCATCCGCGCCAGCACCGGAGGAAGAAAGATCAGCCCCGGTCCCTTGGTGGGCCGCAGCCGGCCGAGCAGGAAGTAGACGCCGCGCTCGTACTCGCGCAGCACACGCAGGCCCGAAAACAGATAGAGCGCGATGAGACCGATCGCGCCGAGGAGTATGTCGCTCACAACGCTTCGACGATCACTGCCGCCCCCTGACCTCCCCCAATGCACGCGGAGCCGAGTGCAAAACGCTTCTTCTCACGGCGCAGCGCGTGCAGCAGGTGAATGGTGATGCGTGTCCCGGTGGCGGCGAGGGGATGCCCGATCGCGATCGCGCCGCCGCACGCGTTGGTGCGGGCACGATCGAGCCCCAGCTCTCGCTCGACCGCGAGGTACTGGGGCGCAAACGCTTCGTTCACTTCGACGAGATCCATCTGCTCGAGTTTCATCTTGGCCTTCTCCAGCGCTTTCCGGGCCGCCGGTACCGGACCGATCCCCATGTGCTTCGGCTCGACGCCGGCAACGGCCCACGCCACGAGGCGGCCGAGCGGCTTCAACCCGTGTCCCTTTGCATACTCCTCGCTGGCGATGACCGTTGCCGCTCCGCCGTCCGAGATGCCCGAGGCGTTTCCAGCCGTGACCAGCCCATCCTTCTTGAAGTACGGCTTCAAGGTGCTGAGGATCTCGAGCGTCGTCTCCGGTCGCATGTGCTCGTCGGCGCGGAATTCGACTTCCTTACCCTTCACCTTGATCGTCACGGGGATGACTTCGTCCTGGAACGCGCAGGCATCCCAGGCGCGCTTCGCGCGTACTTGGGAGGCGACTGCGACTTCATCTACTTCCTTGCGTGTGAGCTTGTACTTCTCGGCGAGGCTCTCGGCGGTCTCGGCCATCGACAGGCCGCATTGCGGGTCCTTCAGCGATTCCCACAGCAGGTCCTCGAGCGGCGCCGGCCCGAGCCGCAGGCCCCAGCGCGCGCCGCGCACGACGTGCGGCGCCTGGCTCATCGACTCGGCGCCGCCGGCGAGCACGGCGTCGGCCTCGCCGAGCAGAATCAGCTGCGCGCCCTGCGTGATTGCCTCGAACCCTGAGCCGCACAGCCGGTTGACGGTGACGGCCGGCGTCTCGATCGGGAGCCCTGCTTTCAATCCGACGTGGCGCGCCATGTAGATGGCATCGGCCGACGTTTGGAGCGCATTCCCGAACACAGTGTGTCCGAAGTCGCTCGCCGGAACGCCCGAGCGTTGAATCGCGTGGCGGGCGGCAGCCACGCCCAAGTCGATGGCCGACAAGTCCTTCAAAGAGCCGCCGAACGCTCCGAATCCCGTCCGTACGCCGGACAGGAAGACAACGTCTTTGGTGGCGCCCTGGGTTTTCATGAGACCAACTCCATCATAAGTGGGCGGAATATGGGCCTGCGCCGAATGCGACGGTAGGTCATGGAGCAAAAACACGAGCGGCGGATGGGCTTGTTCCCCATCCGCCGCGTGTCCTGGCGCGTGCGCGGAAGTGTCAACGCACGAGGTCGACCCACCCCGATTCATTCGCGACAATCGCTACCCTGCCGAGACGGTCGAAGGCGACATGGCGGGGCAGGCCCCCCGTCTCGAGCGTTCCAACGCTGACCAGCGTATGCGCGTCGACCATCGCGATCCGCCCGGCCGATCGGAGGCTGGCGTACACCGTCGTCTGGTCGGGCGTCAGCGCCACTTCGTCCACCGGAGTCTCGAAGGTCCGTCTCACGATTTTGCCCGTCGGCAAATGCACCAGGTCGAGCCAGCCGTGTTCGTTGCCGCAGTAGAGGCGCAGGCCGTCGGAGGAGACTGCGACGCCCAACGGCGCGCCACCGACCTCATAGCGGTGAATGAGCGAGAGGCTCCGCGCGTCGAGCTCCAGGATGTGGCCCGCCTTCCAGGTGGGTACGAAGATGCGGTGACCCCCAGGATGCACAGCCAGCTCGGTACACGCTTGCGGCAGAGCGGTTGATCGCACGATCCGGCCGCCATTGTCGGTCAGCGCGCACGCGCAGAGACGATCGAGGTTGGTCGAGACGTACAGGGTGCGCAGCTCCGGCGACAGCGCCGCGGCGAGCGGATCACCTTCCATCGCGATGGAGCCCACGCGGCGGCGCGACACGAGATCGACGATGGCGACGTCTTTGGTGAATTGATTGGTTACCCACGCACGTTCGCCCGAGGGTGCGAGGATGACGCGCGTAGGAGCGACGCCAACACGAATGACGCCCGTGGACGCGAGCGGCTGTAATTGCAGACGTTCCAGCACGGCCGCGTGCAGCCGGGTGAGCAAGGCCGAGCCATCCGGCGCGATCGCGACGTCGAACGGATAGCCGGCGATCACGAGCCGTGAGGCGAGTACGCCGCGAGGCCTTCCCGCCGCCTCGGCCTGGCCGGGAGGGGCGGTTCGCGCAGCGCGAATCGAAAAACTGGATCCCGCGCTGCCACCACCCACCGCGATCGCCGCGTACGCTTCGCGCTGGGCCACGGCCACCAGGTACGGCTGCAGCACCAGCTCGTGGATCCCGGTGTCTCCCCGGATCGTTCGGAAGCGCAGAATCGCGCCCGCAATGCCGCCGCGCCGGACCCGCGACCACGGCTGCCCCATCAAACGGCGCACCAGGCGGTAGCAGGTTGCGGGCTCGAGACGGGATTGACGGGCCAGCGCGAGCAACGATGCCCCGGTTTGCTCGGATTGAAGAACCCAATAGAACAGCCGGGTCCACGCGGCCAGCTCCTCGAGCGGCGGCAAGCTGGCGCGACGCAACGTCCTGGCGACTTGATGACGGGTTCGGAGTCCGAGGAAGGTCGCGACGTCACCGGCGGGCGGCAGCAGGCCGTTCTTGCAGGCGAGCACGTTGACGACCGCGCGTGCTTCGCCAGCTAACGACGGCAGTGCCACATCGAGAATCTTGGCCAAGGGAAGCGGCGGCATATACTACCTTGTCCCGGATTAGAATTAATTCTACCCAGATTGAAACAATGAGTTCACGCCGTCAACCAGGGTTCAAACCAGGTCGCTCAGAGCCTTTGCGACCGCCTCGGTGCCGGCGCTCCCGCCTAGATCGGGGGGCCGGACCGTGCTGGAGAGGAGTTCCCGCACGGCGCGCTTGACCTGGGCGGCGGCTGCAGGATGGCCGAGGTGCTCGAATAGCAGCCCGCCAGTCAGCACGGCGGCAAGCGGGTTGGCCACCCCCTGGCCGGTCAGGGCTGGAGCCGAGCCGTGGACCGGCTCGAACAGGGCGTGCGGCCTCCCGGGATGGAGGTTGGCGCTCGCGGCGACGCCAAGCCCGCCCACCAGCCCGGCACCGAGGTCGGACAGGATATCGCCGTAGAGGTTGTTCGTTACGATGACCTGAAAACGTTGCGGCTCCCGCACCATCTCCAGTGCCAGGGCGTCGACATACCTGTGCTCGGCCGCGATGGTCGGGTACTCCTGCGCGATGGCCTTGAAGCGATCCTGCCAAATCCGGTGCGTGGGAATCGCGTTCGATTTGTCGCTCATCGTCACGCGCTTCTGGCCGTGCGCTTTCGCCCACTCGAAGGCCGCGCGGATGATCCGCTCGACGCCCTTGCCGGTGTTGACCTCCTCCGCGACGTGCTCATCGCCATTGGAGCGGCCGCGGCCCAAATACTGGCCTTCTGTATTCTCCCGAAAGATCACGAAGTCGATGGCCGGACGGCCGGACGGCCGGTCGGCCGGAAGGCGGAGCGGCGACAGGTCAGGATGCAGGAGCTCTACGGGCCGGAAGTTTACATACAGATCGAGCCTGAAACGCAGCCCAAGCAGAATGTCGCGCGCGTGCTCGTTGCCTGGAACGCGTGGGTCCCCCAGCGCGCCCAGAAAGATTCCATCCACGTCATCGCGCAGATGCTGAAACGCAGCGTCGGGGAGTGTTTCTCCAGTTTTCAGAAAATGATCGGCGGAATAGGGCAGGCGCTCCCACGCGAGTGAGAACCCCTGCGTCGCCGCCACCCGTTCGAGTATCGGGATCGCCGCTTCGATGACCTCGGGTCCAATGCCGTCCCCCGCGATCACCGCAATCTTGTGTGTTTTCAACGGCCCATCCGCCCATCAGCCCATCCGCCCATCATTCAAACCCCGTCGGGCGCCCGCACGCCAGGCAGTAGGCCCAGCCCACATCCAACTCACTCCCGCATCCCTGGCACCGCAGGTCTCCTTCCTGCGGCTGGCCGCAGTGCGGGCAGAACCGCGCCTCCCGGTTCCCCGGTAACCCGCCGCCGCAGTACTCGCACTGATTCGCGGTGAGGGGATCTTTGGGTTTCGCGCCGGACGGAGGCGAGGAGGCGGCCCGATACGAGCTCGGGCGTGGCGGGGGAATGTACGGCACCGGGACGGGGTTCTCTCCCGTCGTGTCGACGAGATCTTCGTCCTCGTCCGGGGTCGCCGGAGCGTATGCGCGGTCGGCCAGCAGGACCCGCTCGGCGGCTCGGCCGTTCACCATCACCTGCGCGTCGGGAAAGCTGCGGAAGTAGGCGGGATCAGGATTGATGGTGGCGATCTCGCGCTGCATCGCCTCACGGACGGTCTCCGGCTCGAGCTGCACGTAGTTGCGCTCTCCTGCGAGGAGCCGCAGCACTGCCATCTCGTAATCCTGGTGCGTCGCGACGTTCAGCCGCGACCGGTTGGAGCGATACGGCACGAGCCGCTCGTAAACCTGGGAGGCCGGGAAGGGTACCGCGACCCGCGTCTCCCGCGCGAGCGCAGCGACCAAGAGCCCAAACAACCGGTCGAGCTCATCCATCGACGTTTTTCACAGGCTGAAGCCTGTGCTCGGCCAACATTGTCCTTAAGGACATTGACTGCCGAGCGCACCCTTTAGGGTGTGAAGACGGGTCAGGCACCATTTCTCCACGCACTCACCCAGCGATCATAGAGGACCGGTACCACACCGCCCTGCTGCAGCACTTCCACGCCGGACGGATCGCGGTACGCTTTGCGGTAGAACACGTGCGTGACGCCGGAATTGATGATCAGCTTGGCGCACATCACACAGGGCGACGCGCTGACGAACACGACTTTGTCGCGCACGCTGCCCGGTGCCTTCACGAGCGCGTTCATCTCGGAGTGAATACAGCCGCAGTTTCCCGGCACCGCGGAGTCGCATTTGTTCGGCAGGCCACGCGCGTTGCCGTTGTAGCCGATCGCGAGGACGTTCTCGAGCCGCTGGTCGGTGACGACCGTCCCCACCTGCAGCCGAACGCACGTAGAGCGTTTGGCCAGCTCTTCCGCCATACGCATGTACACCTCGTACAACGGTATCCGCTCGACGGGAACGGACTGATCCGAGGCGATCAGATGGTCCTTACTGGGTGTGCTCATGCAGCTCCTTGTCGGGATCGAAGTCCAGATACTTGCCGCGGGCGCGCTGCTGCGCGAGCCAGGTGTCGAAGCCGGAGGGGACGAGGCCGTTGGAGCGCTCCTGCTGATCGGCCGAGCGGATCGCCAGCGCGTTGGCGTACTCGTTCTTGACGTGTTCGTTGTGGCCCCGGACCCAGCGCCAGTCCACAGTATGCGCCGCCGCCGCCTGGGCCAGTTTCTGCCACAGCTCGACGTTCTCGAGCACGCCCGTTTTGCGGCGCCAGCCGCGTGTCTCCCAGCCTTTGATCCATTCCGTCATTCCTTTGACGAGATACTCGGAGTCGGAAACGAAGCGGACGTGGGCGTGCCGCCACTGGCGGCGGATCCACTCGAGCGACGCGATGGCCCCGGCGAGCGCCATCTTGTTGTTCGTCGTCTGTGGCGAACACTCGTAGAGATCCCAGCGCGCCACGCTGTCCCCCGCCGGCGCTTCGATCAACGCGGCGTTGCCACCCCGACTCGCCTTTGTGGAATCGTTGCCGAGGCAACTCTCGTCGGCATGCACGAGCACGAACGGCGTCGTCATGGCTGAATGACCACTGGAATGTCGGTATGCAGCAGGATCTGCTCGGCGTGCGAAACCGTCACGTCGCTGCGCCGCCCCGACCCGACATGGGCGCCTGCAAACAGGGCGTCGCACGCCGTTCGCTGAATCACGCGGGCGACCGCCTCCCCGGGGGTACCCGGCTCGAGGTGGGTGACGAACGTCACCCCCTCGAGCGAAAGCACCGCTTCGGCCTCGCCCACCACTCTGGTCCCGCTCGCGGGATCGATCGTCGCATGAATAACGTGCACCGTGCTGTGTGTGACGCTCGCGAAGCGCGCGACGAGCTCCAGGGCGCGCTGCGCCGTCGCGCGGCCATCGTATGCGACCGCGCACGCCTTCATCGGCGACGGCTTGCTGCCGCACACGATCACCGTGCGCTCGGCGATGCGAATCAACGACGAGACCGTCCTGCCCAGGACGTCGGCTGGAGACGAGCGGCCGCGGCGCCCTACCAGCACCGTGTCGACGTCGCGCGCGAGCGCCGCCAGCTCGGCGTCCGGATGGCCGTGCTGGTGAATCGTCTCCACCGCAAGGCCCGCATCCGCGACGCGCTCGTGCGCCCGCTGCAACAGCGCGCCCGAGTCGGACGTGCGGGGAGGGCCCGCGAAATGCGGCTCCTTCACGTAGGCGACGACCACACGGGATTTGAAACGGAGGCCGAGGTGGACGGCCTGCTCCAGCGCTTCGTCGGCGCTGGGACTGCCGTCCAGACCTACGAGCAAGCGCGTGAACACGGCGCTAGGCGGTGCTCAGGGCAGCACCGCGAAACTCTCCAGCTCGCGGAGCCGGAACGTGAGCAGCTCGCCGGTCATCGGGAGCCGTCCCGCCAGGGCGTCGTCACGTCCGCTCGTCTCGAGACGTTCGGCCACCACGACATATTCGGTGCCGCGACGCCGCAGCGCTACCCGCAGATGCTGACGCACGGCGCGCTCCAACGCGTCCAGTGCCTCCGGCGTCAGCGCGCGGTACTCCGGGATCCTGGGGGAGGGTACCCGCACTCAGCTCACCGTGATCGCACCGGCCACGCCGCGCGCGAGGCGCCCAATCTTCGCCGCGGCAGGCGTGCCTTCGCGCTCCAGCGTCGCCACCAGCGCGCTCGCGCGATCAGGATCCACTGCAATCAACAACCCGCCCGATGTCTGCGCATCGAACAGCAGCACGCGAAGGGGCTCCGGGACCGCACCACCGAACGTTACGTGGGTGGCCAGAGCGTCCCGGTTGCGTTTCGTCCCGCCTGGAATCGCACCCCGCTCGGCCAGCTCCACCGCCTGCGGCAGCAGGGGCACCGATCCGGCATCGATCTCGGCTGCCAGGCCGCTCGCCATGAGCATGTTGTGCAGATGACCCAGGAGACCGAACCCCGTGACATCTGTCGCGGCGTGGACGCCGCCGCCGGTGGCGCGCATCGCGCGCGCCGCGCCGGCGTTTAGCGTGGCCATCGATTTTACCGCGCCCGCAAGGTCGGCCGCCGTCGCGAGATCCCGCTTCAATGCGGTGGTGAGCACGCCGGTGCCGATCGACTTGGTCAGCACGAGGGCGTCACCGGCGCGCGCGCGTGCCAGCGTGATGATGCGATTGGGGTGTACCTCGCCGATCGCGACCATGCCGTACTTGGGCTCGGGGTCATCGACGGAGTGTCCGCCGAGTACGAAGGCGCCCGCTTCTTTTGCGATGTCGGCACCGCCGCGCAGCACGTCGCCCAGCAGCTCGTAGGGCAGCGTGTCGCGCGGCCAGCCGACGAGGTTCAGGGCGAGCAGCGGCGTTCCCCCCATCGCATAGACGTCCGAGAACGCATTGGCGGCGGCGATGCGGCCGAAGTCATATGCGTCATCGACGATCGGCGTGAAGAAATCCACGGTCGCGACGATCGCGCGGTCCGGCGTTAACTGGTACACGGCGGCGTCGTCCCGCGTCGAAGCATCGACCAGGA
>WNGE01010247.1_pt1 | contig 14805 bp, 12 predicted proteins | sample 5400651 | NCBI WGS metagenome assembly WNGE01 (sample SAMN13153370, study PRJNA577476) | soil metagenome | isolation source: 60 cm soil or saprolite under grassland replicate 2 | place: USA:California | collected 2016-06-15 | reverse complement strand
CCGCCCTCCGGTGGGGTGAGCCGGCCGCCCTTGGCGGTGATCGCGCCGCACTGGACGCAGTTCGAGGCCGTGACCTCCACGCCACCCTCGACCGCCTCGTAGACCTGCGCCGGGCACATGTGCTCCCACAGCTGGGCGATCTCCCGAGGCACGTCCGTCCGCACACGGATGTGGTTCGGCGCGTCGTCGCGCGTCTTGTTCCCGCTGACGAAGACCGAGGAGAGCTTGTCGAAGGTGAGCTTCCCATCCGCGGCGGGGTACGAGGCGGCACGGCCGGTCGTGAACACCTCCTGGTCGGCGTCGCGCTCGGTGCGCGCGTTCCCGGGCGGAAACGCCCCGCGCGTGGCCGTCATCGCGCCCGCCAGCGCCCCGCCCAGCCAGAAGCCGCGCCCGAAGGCCTGCCGCATGTTCCGCACCCGGCGCAGGTCCTCCCAGACGAAGCTCTCGCGCAGCGACTCGTCGTAGCGCGCGAGCGACCCGCGCCGCCACGGCGTCTCGCCCGGTTGCAGCGCCGCGAACGCCGCCTCCGCCGCGAGCCGCCCGGACTCGACCGCGTAGTGGATCCCCTTCAGCGCCGGCACGTTCACGAGTCCCGCACCGTCGCCGCAGATCAGCAGACCGGGCGCGTGCAGCCGGCGCGGCAGCGAGAGGAAGCCGCCCTCGGGGATCGTCTTCGCACCCCACGCAGCCCGCTCGCCACCCTCGAGGATCCCGCGCACGAGCGGATGCGTCTTCAGCTCCTGGAGCAGGTCGTGGACGGAGAGCTCCGCGTCGCGGTAATCGAGGCCGACGACCATCCCGACCGTGACCATGTCGTCGCCCATCGGATAGATGAACGAGCCGCCGAACTCGCGGTAGCGCGCGCCGGCGCGGAGAGGCCAGCCCATCGTGTGGATCACCTGCTCAAGCGGCCTCGGAACCCGCCAGACCTCCTTCACCCCGAGCGCCCAGACCTGCGGTGTCTCCGCGAGTGCGAAGCGGCCGAGGGCGACGCCGGTGAGATGGCCCTGTGTCCCCTCCGCGAGCACCGTCACGCGCGCGAGCACGTCCGAGCCGGGCTCGAAGTTGGCCAGCTCCTCGCCACCCCGCCCTCGGCCGCGGTCGCCGGTCCGGACGCCGCGAACGCGAGAGTCGGAAACGAGCAGCTTCACTGCCGCGGTCTCGGGCAGGATCGTGGCACCTGCGTCCTCGGCCCGCTCGGCGAGCCAGCGCCCCAGCTGCGAGAGCGAGGCAACGAAGTTCCCGTGGTTGCGCATAGTCGGCGGCGTCGGGATCGGCACCGCCCGCCCGCGCGTCAGAAAGTAGACCGACTCGTGCTCGACGCGGCCGTAGAACGGCATCTCGGCCGTGCTCACGCGCCCCTTGAAGAGCGTGCGCAGAGAGCGGGGGTTGACGACGGCACCTGAGAGCAGGTGCGAGCCGGGCTGCTTGCCCTTCTCCAGCACCGCGACCGGGACGTCACCGAGCCGCTCTGCCAGCTCGGGAGCCCCCTCCAGGAGCTGGCCGAGCCGGATCGCGCAGGCGAGCCCCGCCGGCCCGGCACCGACGATCAGGACGCCGACCTCGATCGGCTCGTCGTCCGACGGCCCCGCCAGGTACTCCGCGTCGGTCGTCGGCGGCGGGTAGTCGGAAGGCTTCACGCCGCCTTGCGCTGTCGAACGAGCTCGGTCAGCTTCGGGACGATCTCGTGCAGGTCGCCGACGACGCCGAGGTCGGCGTACTCGAAGATCGGGGCGTTCGGGTCCTTGTTGATCGCGACGATCAGGCCGGAGCCCTGCATCCCGACCTTGTGCTGGATCGCGCCCGAGATCCCGCACGCGATGTAGAGCTTCGGCGCGACCGTCTTGCCCGTCTGGCCGACCTGCGTTGCGTACGGGTACCAGCCGGCGTCGACGACCGCGCGAGTGGCCGCGACCGCGCCGCCCAGGGCCTTAGCGAGCTCTTCGACGAGCGCGAAGTTCTCCGGCGAGCCGAGGCCGCGGCCGCCGGCGACGATCACGTCGGCGTCCTCGATCGACGGTCCCTCGCTCTCCTCATGCGCCTGCTCGACCATCGTCGCCGCGAGCGAGAAGTCCTGGAGCCTCGACTCGAAGCGCTCGACCGCGGCGCTGCCGCCGCTCTCGGCCGGCTCGAACGTGCCCGAGCGGACGAGCGCCAGCCGCGGCTCCGAGCGCCAGCCGACATCGACGTAGACCGAGTCGCCGAGCGCCGGGCGCTTGCCGACGAGCTTCCCGTCCTCCTCGGCGAGGTCGGTCAGGTCCCAGTTCAGGCCCGCCCCGAGGCGGGCCGCGAGCCCCGCTGCCACGTCGGCGGAGAGCACGGAGGCGGCGAACAGCACCGCGCCGAACTCATGCTCGCCCAGGAGGTGCTCGAGCGCGTCGACGCGCGGCTGCGGCAGCGGAGCTGCAAGCAGCACGTCGTCCATCACGTGCACGCGGCGCGCGCCGTACCGCCCGGCCTCGGCGGCGAGGCTTTCGATCCCGGAGCCGAGCAGCACCGCCTCGACCTCGCCCCCGAGCGAGGCCGCCTTCGAGAGCACGCCGAGCGAGTCCTTCTGCAGGGCGCCCTCGTGGTCCTCGAGGAACACCAGGCTCTTCACAAAGCCTTCTTCTCGAGCAGGAACTGGACGATCTTCTCGGCCGCGGATCCGTCGTCCTCGATCTTCATCGTGTCGCCGCGGGCCGGCGGCTCGCCGAGCTCGTAGACCTCCGTGCGCGACCCCTCCTCTCCGACCTCGTCCGCTGCGATCTCGAGGTCGGAGAGCGACACCGTCTCCTGGGGCTTGCGCTTGGCGCCCATGATCCCCTTCAGGGACGGATAGCGGGGCTCGTTGATCGCGTCCGAGACGGCGACGACGGCCGGGAGCGGCGCCTCGATCACGTCGTAGCCGTACTCCGTCTGGCGCTTGCCCCGGAGCTTTCCGTCCTCGCGCGTGAGCTCGGCGACCTGGGAGATCAGCGGGCGGCCCAACCGATCGGCGACCGCCGCCCAGAGGACCGCGCCGTCCGAGTCGCCGGCCTGCTGGCCGAAAAGCACGAGCTCCGCGCCCTCCCGCTCGAGCGCCGCCGCGAGGATGCGGCTCGTCGCGACGAGATCGGAGCCGGCGGCACCTTCGTCGCTGACGAGGACGATCCGGTCGGCTCCCATCGCGAGCGCCTTGCGCATCGCCTCGAGGGCCCGCTCGGGCCCGAGCGAGACGATCACGACCTCCTCGACGTCCGGCCCCGATTCCTTCAACCGCAGCGCCTCCTCGACCGCGTTGACGTCGAACTGGTTCAGCGTTCCTTCGCCGGAACGGTCGAGTCGCTTGCTCTGTGGATCGATGCGGAGCTGGGCGGCGGAGTCCGGAACGTACTTGGCGCACACCGCGATCTTCATTCCGCGCGGAGGCTAACAGTGGGCCGAGGCGTCGTCTTGCGACGCCGTCGTCAGGACGCCCGGGCTTCGCTCGGGCGTCCGTCTGAAATGACCGGTCGAACCGACCGGACGGTTTCCACAGCCGTCGCTAGGGCCTGGTACGGTCCCGTCCTTCGGCCGCCCGTGATTGCTCTCCGGACGACAACCCGAGGAACCCTCGCTCTCGCGCTCGCCCTCCTCGTGACCCTCGTGGTCGGGCAGGCTTCGGCGGGCTCCCGGCAACCGCCGGCCACGATCGTCTTCCCGGTGCTCGGGCCGACGACCTACACGGACGACTTCGGTGCGCCCCGTGCAGGCGGCCGGCACCAGGGGATCGACATCCTCGCGCCCAAGCGCTCACCCGCCCCCGCGGCGGAGGGCGGCACGGTCGAGTTCTGGACGCACTCCGCGAGCGCGGGCTGCATGCTCTATCTCCACGGCGCGAGCGGAACCACCTACTACTACATCCACCTCAACAACGACCTCACGAAGCGGAACGACAACCGCGGCAAGTGCGTGCCCGGGACGGCGTACGCCCGCGGGCTGAAGAACGGCGCAAAGGTCAGCGCCGGCCAGGTGATCGGCTACGTGGGCGACTCCGGTGACGCCAACGGCATCCACCCGCACCTGCACTTCGAGCTCCATCCCGGCGGAGGCCGGGCCGTCGACCCGTACCAGTGGCTGCAGGGCGGGCAGCACCTGCTCTTCGCCGCGCCCAGCGGGATGCCGTTCACGCTCGAGCTCCGCGGTACGGTCGTGACGACGACCACCGACGCAGTCCGTCTGAAGGTCGCCACCCTCAGCGCGTGGCCGATGCGCCAGCGGCAGTCGAAGCTCAGCCGGAAGCTGCTCGTCGAGGTTTCCTCCTCCGCGACCGTTCAGGCTGTTCGGAAGTGGAGCAGCCCCGGAACTCCGGTCGAGCTGTCCAGCGCGAGGCCGGGTCAGCCGGTCGATCTCTGGACCGCCGCCGCTCCGACGACGATGAAAGCGGAGCGCGGGGACGACCTCGCCCTGAACGCCTCGCTCGTCTCGCTCCTAGCTCCGTAGGGCTAGGAGCCTTTGAAGACGGGGTCGCGCTTCTCCGCGAAGGCGATCAGGCCCTCCTTCGCGTCCTCGCTCCCGAACAGCCCGCCGAACTCGTCCGCTTCGCGCAGCAGGTTCTCGACGTGGTCGCCCTGGAGCGCGTGATTCAGCGCCCGCTTCGCCGCCGCGAGCGCCAGCGGCGCCTTCGACGCGAGCAGCCGGGCCGTCTCGAGCGCCTTGTCGAGCACCGGGTCATGCACAGCGCTGACCAGGCGGCGCGCGAGTGCCTCCTCCGCATCGACGAGGCGGCCGGTGAGGATCAGCTCCTTCGCGAAGCCGAGGCCGCAGACCCGGGCGAGCCGCTGCGTTCCGCCCCAGCCGGGGATGATTCCGAGGTTGATCTCGGGCTGCCCGAGCTTGGCCGTCGAGGAGGCGTAGCGCAAGTCGCAGGCGAGAGCGAGCTCGCAGCCCCCGCCGAGGGCGAAACCGTCGATCGCCGCGATCGTGGGCTTCGGCATCGTCTCGAGGAGCTGCCCGGCTCTCTGGCCGAGCTCCCCCCACTCGGTCGCCTCCTCGACGCCGAGCCCGCTCATGTACTTGATGTCCGCGCCGGCGACGAACGCCTTTCCGCCGGCCCCAGTCAGCACGACGGCGCGGGCATCGGCGTCGCCCTCGAGCTCCTGCAGCCGGTCGCGCAGCTCCTCCAGCGTCGGACGGTCGAGCGCGTTCATCGCCTCCGGCCGGTCGACGGTGACGATCGCGATTGCGTCGTCGCGCTCGACGACGACGCTCATACCCTCACCTCAGCTTTGTGCGGGCTCGCCGACAACGGCATCACGGCTCCTGTGAGGGCCAAGCCAGACGCGTAGCGTGTCAGACGGTGACCTTGCCCTTCAAGAACTCGACGATCTCCGACGTCGGTGCGCCCGGCGTGAAGATCGCCGCGACGCCTTTCGAGCGCAGCTCCTCGGCGTCCTCCGCTGGGATCGTTCCGCCCACGACGACGAGCACGTCCTCGGCGCCGTTTTCGCGCAGCCCTTCGAGGATCCGCGGCACGAGGGTCATGTGCGCGCCCGAGAGGATCGAGACCCCGACCGCGTCTGCGTCCTCCTGGATCGCGGTCTCGACGATCTGCTCGGGCGTCTGATGGAGACCGGTGTAGATGACCTCCATGCCCGCGTCCCGGAGCGCGCGTGCGATTATCTTTGCGCCCCGGTCGTGACCATCGAGACCGGGCTTTGCTATGACAACGCGAATCTTGCTGGCCACCCACTGAGTATATGAGCGTCAATCTGAAGGTCGTCGGCTGTTCGCCGGCCTGGCCCAACCCTGGCGGCGCGCAGTCCGGGTACCTGCTCGAGGGCCCTGGGCGACTTCTTCTCGACTGCGGCCCCGGCGTGCTCGCGAAGCTCCGCGAGCACGAGAGCTGGCCGGCGATCGGGGCGATCGCGATCACCCATTGGCACCTCGACCACTGGGGCGATCTCGTGCCCTGGGTCTGGGGCGGGACACTCGGCCCGGGCACGGACACCGAGCAGCCGGAGCTCTGGGTACCCCCCGAGGGACGCGAGCTGCTGAGCACGATCGGCGGGCGGCTCGGATTTCCCAACATGTTCGAGAACGCATTCGACGTGCACGAATACGCGGACGGAGTGACCTTCGAGGCGGCCGGGTTCGCCGTCACTCCCCACCGCGTCCTCCACTACGACCTCCTCGCGTTCGGTTTTCGAGCCGCCATGAACGAGACCGTGGTCGGCTACTCCGGCGACTCCGGGCCGAGCGAGGGCCTGGCGGCGATCGCGCGCGACGCCGACCTGTTCGTCTGCGAGGCGACCCTGCTCCAGACGAATCCCGAGGGCGGCACGCGCGGACACCTGAGCTCCGACGAGGCGCTCGAGGCCTTCGAGGCGGCGCGCGCGAAGCGGCTCCTGATCACGCACCGGCCGTTCGAGCGCCCGCTCGACAGCTCGCTCGAGCAAGCGTACGACGGAATGGAGCTGGAAGTCGGAGGCTGAGTCTCTAACGCCGCGCGTAGGCGCGGTAGAGCCGAGCAGAACGCCAGCTGCGGATGCCGAGAGCGGCCAGAACGACCAGGAGCAGCGCGAAGACCGACACCGGCACGAGCAGCCAGATCTTGCCGATCTGCGGCGAGCGCGGCGCTCTCCGCTGCGCCGCGAGCGACGCGGGGGTCGGGTTCGAGCCGATGCCGCCGCCCTCGGCGGGCGTCGGCAGGAACGACGAAACGAGCCAGCGCGTCCGATTGTGCTGGCGCACCGGGCTGAGGGTGATGTCGAAAACCTGGGGCTTCAGCTGCTTGCGGGTGGCGAAGAGCGCGACCTGGAGGTCGACCTCGTCGCTGTAGGAGTACGCCAGGTGCCAGGTAGCGAAGACGACCGGGTAGTTGACGACCGGGAGGTCGCGACCGCTTGCCCAGCGCTCCCTGGTGTAGCCCTGCTTCAGCGAGGGCGTGACGAGATTCCACGAAGCACCGATGTGGTGCCGGGCGACGGCGGTCTCGACGAACTGCATCGCCGTTCGGACCACCTGTTTCTTCTTCGGGGCGAAAGACTCGGCCTTCGGAGTGGCGATCACCTGGACCGGGGTATTCGAGAACCGCGCCTCGGGCGGTGTCTTCGGGCCTGGCACGGCCAGCACGAGGCCGGTGATGCCGGCGGCCACGAGCACGAGCGCGCCTAGCCAGATCAGACGCCGCCTAGTGCGCGCCGACGTAAAGGCTCCCCTCACAGCGCCTCAGGATAGCTCGCCCGCGGCCACCCGGCCCGGCGCGGCCTAGCCGCCGAAGTCCGACGGGTTCGCGTGGACCGGAGGCGTGTAGAGCGGCATCCAGTAGTTCACGAGCCAGCGGGCTTTCGCGCCCTTGCCCACCTTCACCGCACCGATCTGGAACGTGAAAGCGCCCCTTCCTATCTTCTGGGTCGAGGCGAGGCCGATGTCGGCGATGAACGCGCGCCGCGACCAGGTCCGGAGCGTGACCGAGACCGGCTTGGTCGTGTCGAGCTGAGGAAAGACTTGGAAGGGCAGCGCGTCGCCGTAGATCCACTCGTGCTTCGTGAACCCCTCCCGCAACGAAGGATGCGCCTCCGTCCAAGCCCGGGCCAGGTTCTTCTCAGCGGCCCCGTCGACGATGAACCTCTTGACCAAGAGCCGCGCCTGCGGGTCGATCTGCGAGAACTTCTTCGACGTGCCAGTCGGCGCCTGCCTGTTCTGGTGAAGGAGCTGCTGCGGATTGATCGCGGAGGCCGCCTTGCCCTGCGACTGCACTGCGCTCGAGGAGCCGTTGTCGCTGCGCTTGATGATGAAGACGACAATCGCCGCGACGAGCAGCAGCGCGCCGATCCAGAAGAGGATTCGGCTGAAGCGGGGAGATGACAGCGAAGTCTGGACGACGTTCATCGCGATAGAAGTTTAGACGCGATTTTGGCCGATTGGTTAGGCGGGCTCAGAAGACGGGAGTCTCCCGCCAGATCCCCCAGGTCTCGCGCAGGGCGTCGCACATCTCGCCCATCGTTACGTACGCCCTGGCCGCCTCGACGATCAGCGGCATCAGGTTTTCGTCCAACGCGGAAGCCTCCTTCAGTCGCGCCAGTGCCTGCTCGGCGGCCGCGGAGTCCCGCCGTTCGCGGAGCTTCCGAACCCGCTCGATCTGCTTGCCCTCGAGCGCCGGGTCGATCCGGAGGAGCTCCGGCTCGGGCTCGTCGTCGAGCTGGTAGCGGTTCACGCCGACGACCACCCGCTGGCGCGCCTCGAGCTCGGACTGGTAGCGGAACGACGCCTCGGCGATCTCGCGCTGGAAGAAGTTCTCCTTGATCGCCGCGACCACGCCGCCGAGCTTCTCGATCCGGCCGAAGTAGTCGTAGGCCTCCGCCTGGAGCCGGTTGGTCAGGTCCTCGAGGTAATAAGAGCCGCCCAGCGGGTCGATTGTGTTGACGACACCGGTCTCGTGGGCGATCACCTGCTGCGTGCGCAGCGCCAGGCGAACGGCGTTCTCGGTCGGAAGCGCGAGCGCCTCGTCGAAGGAGTTCGTGTGCAGCGACTGCGTTCCGCCGAGGACGGCGGCAAGCGCCTCGAGGGCGGTTCGGACGATGTTCACCTCCGGCTGCTGGGCCGTGAGGGAGACGCCGGCAGTCTGGGTGTGGAAGCGCATCAGCCAGGAGCGCGGATTCTTCGCGCCGTAGCGCTCGCGCAGCTCGCGCGCCCAGATCCGGCGGGCCGCCCGGTACTTCGCGATCTCCTCGAAGAAGTCGATGTGCGCGTTGAAGAAGAACGAGAGCCGGGGCGCGAACTCGTCCACGTCGAGCCCGCGCTCGACCGCGGCGTCCACGTAGGCGAAGCCGTTCGCGAGCGTGAAGGCAAGCTCCTGGACGGCATTCGAGCCCGCCTCGCGGATGTGGTAGCCGGAGATCGAGATCGGATGCCAGCGCGGCAGTTCCTGCGAGCAGAACTCGACCATGTCCGTGACGAGCCGCATCGAGGGCTCGGGCGGGAAGATCCACTCCTTCTGGGCGATGTACTCCTTGAGGATGTCGGTCTGGATCGTCCCGCGGAGCTCTTCGCGAGGGACGCCCTGCTGCTCGCCGACGCAGATGTAGAACGCGAGCAGCATCGCGGCCGGCGCGTTGATCGTCATCGACGTCGAGACCTCGCCGAGCGGGATCCCGTCGAAGAGCGTCTCCATGTCCGCCAGCGAGTCGATTGCGACGCCCTCCCGGCCGACCTCGCCGAGCGAGCGCGCGTGATCCGAGTCGTAGCCCATCAGGGTCGGCATGTCGAAGGCGGTCGAGAGGCCCGTCTGCCCGTGCTCGAGCAGGTAGCGGAAGCGCTCGTTCGTCTCCTCGGCCGTGCCGAAGCCCGCGAACTGCCGCATCGTCCAGAGCCTGCCGCGATACATCGACGGATAGACGCCCCGCGTGAACGGGAAGACGCCCGGGTAGCCGAGATCGCGCTCGTAGTCGGTCTGGACCGTCTCCGGCGTGTAGAGCGGATCGTTGTCGAGACCGGAGATCGTGCTGAAGAGCTCGCCTTGCCGCTCGGGAACCGCGTCGTAGAGGCTGCGTCGCCAGTCGCCGGTTCCGCCGAGCTCGCGCCGGTCTTCCGTCGTCGCCATTCGTGGATTCTGCCGCGGCAAACCGCCCGCGCGACGTGCAGGCGCGCCGCCACCTCGCTGCCACCGGGGAGCACGAAGCTCTTCAGTGGCTCGAGCCGCTCATTCGTCTCGTCGCAGTCGCGCTCGAGCGCATCGATCTGCGCCTGCGTCACGCGGAGCTTCCCGTCGTCCTCCTCGTATGGCACCGACAGGTCGGCGCCGAGGTCGAAGAGGTCGTTCTGGACGCGCTTGAGCCGCGGGTCGCGCGCCTCGACCAACGCCCATCCGACGACGGAGTTCAGCTCGTCTACCGCGCCGTACGAACGCACGAGCGGGTCGAGCTTCGAGACCCGCGAGCCGTCGCCGAGGCTCGTCTCGCCTTTGTCGCCCGCGCGGGTGTAGATCTTCGTCAGGCGAACGGGCTCGTCGCGCTTGCGGCTCATCGGCCCCTCCTCAGACCTACGGTTGGGGTGAGACCGTCACCCTTCCGGCACGCTCTCGTCACAGACACGTGACAGTTTCGAAAATAGGCTGATGGAGGGCGGGCGTGGTGGGATCCCTCGTGACGGGTGTGAACATTTATGCGCTCTGGATGAGCCCGACTGAGCCTCATCCCTGGGCGAGCTGGCGCTCGCGGAGGCCGAGGATCGAGCGGGCAATCACCAGGCGCTGGATCTCGTTCGTCCCCTCGTAGATCTCGGTGATCTTGGCGTCGCGGTAGTAGCGCTCGACCGGGAACTCCTTCGTGTAGCCGTAACCGCCGAGGACCTGAATCGCCTCGGCCGTCTGCCGTCTCGCCATCTCGGAGGCGAACAGCTTCGCCTTCGCTCCCTCCTCGGTGTGCGGCCGGCCCTCCTGCTTGAGCCACGCGGCGCGGTAGACGAGCAGGCGGGCCGCGTCGATCTCCGTCGCCATGTCGGCCAGCTTCCACTGGATCGCCTGGAACTCCCCGATCCGCTTGCCGAACTGCCGCCGCTCGAGGGCGTAGTTCCGTGCCGCGTCGTAGGCGGCCTGCGCGATCCCGAGCGCCTGGGCGGCGATGCCGATCCTGCCGCCATCGAGCGTCGCCATCGCAACGGTGAAGCCCTTCCCTTCCTCGTGCAGCAGCCGGTCCGGGCCGACCGCCGCCTCCTCGAGGACGAGATCGACCGTCGAGGACGAGTTCAGCCCCAGCTTCTCCTCTTCGCGCGTGACTCGCACCTGGTTGCCGTCGAGGATAAACGCGGAGATGCCTTTCGCCCCGGGCGTGTCCGGGTCGGTGCGCGCGAAGAGAAGCACCGTGCCGCCGAAGCCGCCGTTCGTGATCCATTGCTTCGAGCCCGAGATCCTCCAGCCGTCGCCGTCCGGGACGGCGGCGGTCCGCAGCGAGCCCGCGTCCGAGCCTGCTTCAGGCTCCGTGAGCGCGAAGGCTCCGATCGCTTCTCCTCTCGCAAGCGGCGGCACGAAGCGGCTGCGCTGCTCGTCGGTGCCGAAGGTGAGGATCGGGAGCGTGACGGCACTCGTGTGCACCGCGACCGTCACGCCGACCCCCGCGTCCGCGCGCGAGAGCTCCTCCAGCACGAGGATGTACGAGAGGAAGTCCGCGCCGGCGCCGCCGTACTCCTCCGGAACGCAGACGCCGAGGAGCCCGAGCTCCGCCAGCTTCCCGAGCAGCTCCCGCGGGAAGCCGTGGTCGCGGTCCCAGGCCGCCGCGTGAGGCTCGATCTCCGCCTCGGCGAACTCCCGCGCGAGCGACTGGATCTCCCGCTGGTCGTCGCCGAGCGTGAAGTTCATCGGGCGGCGAGTATAGTCGGGGCCGGTTTGCTCTCCGGACCCGCCCAGGCGACGCTGCCGTGGAGCTGGTACTCCGATCCGGAGGTGCTGCGGCGGGAGCTCGAGCGCATCTTCCGCACGGGCTGGCAGTACGCCGGGCCGGCCGAGCACGTCGCCGACGCAGGGGCGTACTTCACATGCGAGGTCGGGGACGTGCCGGTCGTCGTCGTCCGCGGCCGTGACGAGGAGCTGCGGGCGTTCCTGAACGTCTGCCGGCACCGCGGATCAGTGCTCGTGGAAGGGAGCGGACGGCGCGAGACGTTGCAGTGCCGCTACCACGCCTGGACGTACGACCTCGACGGCCGCCTGAGGGCGGTGCCGCGAGCGCAGCGCGAGCCCGGCTTCGACGTGGACGGGATCGGGTTGCTCGAGCTCCGGATCGAGACCTGGGGCCCGCTCGTCTTCGTCTGCGTGGACGACGGGACACCGCCGCTCCGGGAGCACCTCGGCGCTTTGCCCGAGCATTTCGCCGTGGGCGGAGTGGATATCGAGTCGCTCCGCTTCCGCCGCCGCGGGGGCTTCGAGCTCAACTGCAACTGGAAGATCGCCGTCGAGAACTACCTCGAGTGCTATCACTGCCAGGTGGCCCATCCCGGCTTCAGCGCCGTCGTGGACGTCAGCCCCGACGCCTACCGCCTCGAGACCGGCGCCTACAGCTCGAGCCAGTTCGGCCCGACCCGTTCCGGAGACGGGTCGGCGCCGGACCAGGTCGAGGGGCAGTTCCACTGGCTTTGGCCGGTCACGAAGCTCTACACGCTCCCCGGCCCGCCGAACCTCGCCGCCGGCCCGCTCGTCCCGCTGGAGCCGGAGCGGACCGCCGGCCGGCTCGACTACTTCTTCCCCGCAGACGTCGCCGATGAGACGATCGACGAGTTGCTCGCCTTCGACGACCAGGTGGGACGGGAAGACCGGGCGCTCGTCGAGTCCGTCCAGCGCGGCGTTCGCTCGGGCCTGCTCGAGACGGGACGACTCCTGCCGGAGAGCGAGAAGCTGCTCGCCCATTTCCAGGCCCTCGTGCGGGAGGCAATCGCTTGAGGGCGACTGTCCTCGCCTGCGCCCTCGCCGCCGTGTCTCTCGCCGGCTGCGGTTCCGGCCAGCCTTCGGCCGAGAGCGTCGTTCGCGCCTGGAGCCAGGCGCTGAACCAGGACGACAACGCCACCGCCGCGAAGCTCTTCGCCCCGGACGCCGAGATCGTCCAGGGAGGACGTCCGCAGGCTCCGCAGCACCAAGGAGGCCCTGGCCTGGAACGCCGCCCTCCCCTGCTCGGGCCGGATCCTCTCGATCAAGAGCCGCGGCCAGACCGCCACGGCGACGTTCCTGCTCGAAGACCGCCCGCACAGCCGGTGCGACGGCCCCGGGCAGCGCGCGACCGCGATCTTCAGGGTCGTGCGCGGGAAGATCGTCCTCTGGCACCAGACCGGCTCCGGGCCGGCTCCGGCACCGTCCGTCTAGGTCTAGGCGGACGCGGCCTGCCGGCCGTTCGAGAAGTCGACGTGGATCTTGCGGAGGGCGGGCTCGCGGGCGGTGAAGGCGCGCACGACGTCGGGATCGAATTGCCGGCCGGACTGCGCGAGGATCTCCCGTCCCGCTTCGTCCCAGGAAAGGGCCGCCCGGTAGGGCCGGTGGCTCGTCATCGCGTCGAGTGCATCCGCGACCGCGAACACCCGGGCCGGGGCGGGGATGTCCTTGCCCTCCCGTCCGTCCGGGTAGCCGTTCCCGTCCCACCGCTCGTGGTGGGAGCGGACGACCTCGAGCCCGCCGCCCTGGAGCATCGTCACGCCCTGGAGCATCTGCTCGCCGAGGACGGTGTGCGTCTGCATCAAGCGCCACTCGGCGTCGTTCAGCGGGCCGGGCTTCTGGAGGATTTCGTCGGGGATCCCGATCTTGCCGATGTCGTGGAGAACGAAGCCGTACTCGACGGTCTCGTCCTCCCCCACCTCCGGCGCGACTTCCAGCGCGAGCTCGACCGCGTAGCGATGGACGCGCTGCGAATGCTCACGGGTGCCGGTGTCCTTCGAGTCGAGGGCGCTGGCGAGCGCGGTCACCGTCTCCCGGTAGGCGCTTTCGAGAAGACGCCGCTGCCCACGCTCGAGCTCGAGCAGATGCCGGAGGTCGCGGGCGTAGAGGAGCAGCTGCTCGTCGGGGAGCTTCTTCCGGCTGGCCCGGAACGGCATCGCATGGAGGCCGCTGGTCAGCCGCTCGACGACCGCGAGTAGCTCCAGCGGGCTGAACGGCTTCAGCATGAAAGCGTCCGCTCCGACGTCGGCCGCGGTCACCTCGGTCGCCTGGTTGGAGCCGGTCAGCAGGACGACCGGGATGTCGCGGGTCGCGTCGGAGGCCTTGAGGGTGCCGCAGAAGGCTGCGCCGTCCATACCGGGCATGCTGACGTCGAGGACGATCGCGTCGGGACGCGCGGCTTCGATGCTCTGCCGCGCCGTGGCGGCGTCGAACGCCTCGTCGACCTCGAAGTCCACGGCTTCGAACGTCGTTCTGAGCAAGGCGCGAAGACCGTCGTCGTCGTCGACCACCAGCAGGCGCAATACCCCTCCTTGGATCTATCTGACGTCTTCTTCGGCTCGAGGCGCGCCGGGCTTTATGCCCGTCGAGCCCCGTCTGCCTTAATAGATGTAGAAACCCTCGCCGGACTTGCGCCCTACTTTCCCTGCATCTACCAGCGTTCGCAGCAGCGGGCAGGGCGCGTAGCGCTCGTCGCCGAGGCCTGTCCGGAGGACGTCCATGATCGCAACGCACGTGTCGAGGCCGATCAGGTCGGCCAGGGCGAGCGGGCCGAGCGGATGGTTGAAGCCGAGCTTCGCGATCGTGTCGATCGCCTCCGGCTCTGCGACGCCGTCGTGCAGCGCCCAGACCGCCTCGTTGATGAAGGGCATCAGGATCCGGTTGGAGACGAAGCCCGGGAAGTCGTTCGCGACGGCGGGCGTCTTCCCGAGTTCCTCCGCGAGCGCGGTGATCGCCTCGGCGGTCTCGTCCGAGGTCTTTCGCCCGCGGACGATCTCGACCAGCTTCAGGACCGGCACCGGGTTGAAGAAGTGCATGCCGATCACGCGGTCGGGGCGCCCTGTCGCCACCGCCAGCGTGCCGATCGGGATCGACGAGGTGTTCGAGGCGAGGATCGCCTCCGGCGGGAGCAGTTCGTCTGCGCGGCGGAAGACGTCCTCCTTGACCGTGGCGTCCTCGATCACGGCCTCGATCATCAGGTCGGCGGGAACGAGACCGTCCGCGGGCTCGACCCGCGCGAGCACCTCGCCGGGGTCCGCACCGCCCTTCTCGGCGAGCTTGCCGAGGCTCTTCTCCATCGTCTCGAGCGCGCGCTCGGCGGCACCCGGCACGGCATCGTGGAGGGAGACCCGGCGGCCGGAGGCCGCGACCACCTGGGCGATCCCGCCGCCCATCTGGCCGGCGCCGACGACGAGGACGTGCTCGAACCTCACGGCCGCGGAGGCTATCTGCGG
>WNGE01007351.1_pt1 | contig 14812 bp, 16 predicted proteins | sample 5400651 | NCBI WGS metagenome assembly WNGE01 (sample SAMN13153370, study PRJNA577476) | soil metagenome | isolation source: 60 cm soil or saprolite under grassland replicate 2 | place: USA:California | collected 2016-06-15 | reverse complement strand
TGGGGGCCATGCGCTGTGCCTGCCGGGGGACCGGGTGGGCGTCATGGGCGCTGGTTGCCCTCGTGCCGTGTGGCGCTCCCTATGGAGTTATCAACGAGCCTGGTCAGGGTCCGAGCGGGCGGGCGGTGGTCCCGCAGGGCCTCGCCTTGGAACAAGGCGGCCGCTTGCGGCCAAGCACGCGCCGGTCAGGGGCAAGCCGGGAAGGGAGAAATCCGGAGCAGATGGTTTGCGGAAGGCATCGGATTGGCCGCCGCAGGCGGCTTCGTTGCCGCAAAGAATCTGTGGAGGATTTCGACCGGGCTTGCAGCTGACGGTAAGGCGCGTGCTATTCCGCTCGTCCGCTCGGAGCGGCGGGTAGGTCGCGGGGTGCAGGGGTCCCCGCGAGCCAGCGCGTAGCGCTGCCGCCGCTGGCTGCCCTGGAGCCAACCGGCGACGGGAAGCGCGTTGGGTGGCTTGGAGATGGCGCAGGCTGGGACCGGCCCTGGCAGGCGCACCTGTGGTGAGGATCGCCACGTGCGGCCTGGTGGTACACCGACCGGCGACGGGCAGCGCAGCGGTGGCGTGCTGTTGCTGCCAGCTGTGCGGGTCTGTGGGCAGGGTAGGCTTCTGCTACCAATTGACCAGGAAGGAGCGGGATGTCGCTGCTGCGGAGGGTGCTCTCCGTGGGGCTCGTGGTCGGTGCCCTGGTTTTGCTGATCCGCGGCCAGCCCCTGCTCCGCTGGCCCCGCCGTCGACCCGCTGACCCTCCCTGGCTGACCCGGTTGGCGGGGCTGTCGGGGCTGCTGCTGGTGGCCGGCATGGTCGCAGGCTCTGAGCTGCACGCCAGCACGTTGGCCTATGGCCTGTTCATCGCCGCGGTGCTTGTCTTGCTGGCGGGCATGCTCGTGGCCGGCCGCCAGGGACGCAGCTAGCCAGGTGGCTGTTTGGGTCATGGCTGGCCCTCCCGCTCGGCCACCCGACCACCACCACGGCGACGGGCGGGACGATGCAGCCGGCGGGTCTGGCCGGCCAGCCAACGCGGCCCTGCCGTGGCGGCACGCAGGGGCCAGGCGCGAGGCGGCCAGTAGGCGCGGGCGACCGCCACCAGCGTCCCCTCAGCGAGCCCGAGGCTGGTGGCGTGGTGGATCAGCGCGGTGACCTGCTCCGCGTCCCCCTCCCGGGCGGCGCTGGCCACGGCCAGCCGCAGCCGCCACCCGGCGCCATCGACCGGACCGTCCGGCTTGTGATCGGCGTGGTCCTGGTCCTCGCTGGCCTGGCTGTCGTGGATCAGGCCGGGTGGCAGGTCCGGCAACCGGACCGATGCCCGGTCGGCTGCTCGGGGCGGCTCAATGGCCAGGTGCCGCTCCACCTCGAGCGCGGCCACCCCAGCCCCCTCCTGCACCTCCACCCACAAGCGGGCACCCGGCAGCAGCTGATCGGGACGCAGGGAGCGAGCCAGCGCGATCATCGCGGCGGCGCGGTCCCGCATGGCGGGGGTGATCCGGGTGCGGGTGACGATCAGGTGCTGGTAGCGGCCACGGCTGATCAGCCAGCCTTCGCCCTCGCGGGCCTGCTGCACCTGCCCGGGGGTGATCTTGGGCTGCTCCCCCAGCCGCGCGGAGCTATTGCCGGTCGGACCCTGGGAGTCCAACCGCCAAGTCTGCTCCACCACCTCGACAACCCCGGCCGCGCGGAGCATGCCGTCGGGGTTGGGCATGGCGTGCAGCAACATGCCGCCTGCGCAGGCGCCGACCAGGCGGCGCTGCTGCGCCTCATCCCCAAGGCCGTCGGCCGACTGGGCGGACAGCACGACGGCGCAGCCGGCGTCGCGGACGCGCTCCACGAGCTGGATGGCGGTCTCGCGGCCACCACCGATGGCGGAGAACTCGTCAAAGACCAGGGTGACGTCCTCGCCACGGCGGGGCTTTCGGAGGGTGGCGTAGTGGGCGAAGTCCTCCAGCAGCAGCCGACACGCCGCATCGGCGTCCTCCCGCCCTGCCAGGTACGGCGCGCGGAGAAAGGCGAAGTCCACATCCTCGAAGCTCCAGCCCAGCTCGGCAGCGTCGAAGCTCGAACCGACCGCGTGGAAGAAGTTGGCGAAGCGGGAGACGGCGCCGATCACGGCGCGGGCCTGCTCCCGGCCACGAAGCGAGTCGGCCTGGCGTTGCCGGTCGGGATCATGCTCGAACAGCCGCCACAGCACCTCGGGGTCAAGCAGGCTGAGGAGCTGACCGGAGGAGCGGACGGGACCGTCCTGGATCGGCGCCGTCAACGCGAGGCGCAGCAGCAGGGAGGCGATGTCCTTGTAGTAGGGCTCTGACCAGCCGAGCATCGCCATCAGCCGGTTGTGGACGGCGGCCGGGGTGCCGCGCCACCCGTCCATGGGCAGTTCGGGCCACAGGCCGACGCGGGCGTGGGGGTTGCCGGCCAGGTAGCCGGCCAGGGCACGCTCGGCGAAGCTGGGGTCGGTGCCCTTGCCGTCGATCAGCACGAACTTCCGCCCGGCCCTGGCGGACAGGAACGCCTCCCGTTCCACGTCGGTGCTCTTGCCCATCCCGGAGGTGCCCAGGAACAGCCGCGAGCGCCGGGAGATCCAGCCGGGCAGGTAGACCAGGCCGTCACGGCCGGCCAGCCTGAGGTCGCCGTCCAGCGCGGCGCCCAGGGCGGGCTGCCCGTCGGGGTCGTCGTTGACGTTGCCGGCCCGGCTGATCGCGCGGGCCATGTGGCGGCGCCGTTCGCGGTGCTGGCGGCGGACCTCGGCAGGGTGGAACGGCTGCCGCCGGCCGGCGACGTTCAACGCGGCCGCCAGCGCGCCGAGGGGGACCGGCGAGCGCGGTGAGGGCGGCTTTCCACCAGCGCCACCCCAGCCAGCGCAGCACGCCTTGAGCGGCGGCCCACGAGAACAGGACCAGCGGGCTGAGGATGAACAGGCCCAAGGCGATCAGCAGCGGCAGCGACCCGCTGGCGGGCTGGCCGCCGGAGGGCATGCGGTAGCCGAGCTGGTTGTCCCGCACCGGGTGGGGCCAACCCCAGCCGCCCGTCCAGCGGTTCGGCTGGACAGGCCAGCGAGGATCGGGCTGGCCGGGCCAGCGGGGATCGGGCGGGGCGATTATGCCGCCACCCCCTCGCCAACGCCGGGGATCTGCGGCAGCAGCTCCACGCGGACCGCCACGCCGCCGCCGAGCTCGCGTACCACCGAGGCGAGCTGCGCGGTAATAGCGGCGTGCAGTGCGGGCGGGGTGTAGTAGCTGACCAGCCGAGTCCCGGGCGGCAGGGTCTTGAGCGCGGCCACCACGCGGCGGCGGGCCTTCTGGTGCAGCTCCACCTCGACAAGCTCGAACGCCTCACCGATCCCGCGCTCCTGCCAGAGGGCGGGGACCTCGACCGGCAAGGCGCCGTCCGCCAGATGCCACGAGGTGCGGCCACGGCGGCGCCACAACTCCCGCTCACACACCCACCCGGCAGCGCCGGGCTCGGGCTCACGGGCCAGGCGCACCAGGGAGACCGCGTGGTGGTGGGCCAGCCGCACAGCGGCAGGCTCCCACGGCTCCAGGTACTCCAAGCCGGCGTGCCGCAGGCCTGCGGCCGTAGCGACGATCCACGTGTGCCCCAACAGGCGGTGCCGGCTGATCCAGCCGGCCTGCTCCCATCGGCTGACCTGATCCCGCACGCTGCGGCGGCTCAGCAGCCCGACCGGCTCAGGGGACAGGCGGCCAAGCAGCACGCCCGCCACGTCCAAGCGGACGGTGTACTGCTCCCCCACCCAGCGCAGCGCCGCCAAGTCGCGGGCAGTGAGCGCCTGGCGACCAGCGTCCCGGCGCGACCGTGGGAGGACAGGTCCGGGATACAGATCACGCATGGCAACCACCCACCTTCGCCCGCATGCGACGGCGGACGCCCCATGAGCGGCGGGCAGCTCGGAGGCAAGCCCGGCAACGGCGGCGCCCGTCCGGGGTGTAGTAGGTGTTGGCCAGGTCGAAGGGGTGGCCGTGCTTGCAGTGCGTCTTGTCGGCGTTGAAGTGACGCGCCACGTCGGGGCCTTGGCGCAGTCGGCGACCCCGGCGGTCCTGCGCCAGCAGGCGGCGTAGCTCCTGCTGGCGCTTGCCGCCCCAGACGCCGTAGGTCTGGCCGGTGCTGATCGCGTAGGCCAGACAGACGCTCTCGACCGGGCAGACCTGGCACAGCGCGAGGGCCTGGTCCTCGCTGCCGGTGGTGAAGAACGGATCACCGGTCGGGGTGGCGGTGCCTCGGCAGGCTGCTCGGCTCTGCCATCCGGTGGGACTGGTCATGCGGCATCACCGGCCTGGCGGGCGCGCTTGGCGCGGCGGGCCTTGGCGGCAGCCAGCGACAAGCTCGCCATGTAGGCGCGGCGGGCGTGCTCAGCGCGGCGGGCGCGCTCCTGAGGATCGAGAATGCCGTCCGGGTCCACTTCGCGCTCGAACCGCGCGAGGAAGGCGGCGCGGCCGTTGATGGTGGTCGCCCGGGTGTCGTGCTGGGCGTGCATCGCGTGCGCGGCCATGCGGGCGTGGAGGCTCCGCTCGGCCGGACTGCGCTCCTGCCCACGGTGAGCAGGCGCGCGGGAAGCTGTACGCTCTTCGCGCATCTGGAGGGGGGTCCTTTCCTTCGGGTGCTCTGGCCCCGAGGCGCGGCAATCGCCTCGGGGCCGCCTTGTGTCTGCAATCGAGTTGGCTCGACACCTCCTCTCTTCTTCGCTACTGCCAGAAGTGCGGCGGCTTCCTAGTGTAAAGGCTCAGTACGACACTGACTAGAGATCTCCTTGCTGGCTAGAAGGCCCTCGACACTCTGACTAGCTCTACGGCATCCTCATCGTGACTGGGGCTGACCACCCCCTCCACCACACCGAGGACGCCTGAGATGACCACTGCCGCGCAGCGGAAGGTATTTCGCTCTGCCTTGCGACAAGCTCGCCAAGACTGCGGACTCTCGCAACGTGGCCTCGCACGTGCTGTGGGTCGGACACCGAGCGCCGTTTGGCAGTGGGAAGAGGGCCGAGGAGCGCCAGATCCGCCGACGGTTGCCAAACTGGAGCAGCTCCTGGGGTTGGAGCGAGACTCCCTTGCCCGGCCACTTGGATACGCACTGCCCGATGACGGGTCGAGCCTGACAGACACGGTGGCTGACGCCGTGAGCGCTGATCCGCGACTCGACGAGTCGGGACGTAAACTCCTGATGGACGTGTACCGCTGGCTCGTCCGTGATCGTGCGGGCAGACGCTGACAGATCGGGAAGGGCAATCATCATGGAAGTGGTGTACGCCTGATGTCCGCCGTGATCACTCCATCCCTCGTGCGAACAAGGACGATCTCTGCACACAAGGCCCTTGCACGGACACAATCACCCTTGACATCGGCCTTAAGGTGTGATTACCGCCGCCCTGCTCGACTGGTACTTGGAGTCGACATGGAGAACCCGATTCCGCAATCCCTTTCTAAGATCGTTGAGCACACGGGATTTGGCGTGGCGGATGTCGCGCTCCTCTCTGGCCTTGACGAAAGCACTGTATCCCGGTTGTGGGAAGATCCCGACTGGCTTGATAGGGTGAAGGGCCTTTCTTTACAGCGGCTTACCGCAGCACTCCCGGGCGTCGCCGACTACGCCTCGACTTACCCACAGTTAATGCGACAGGCGCAGCTAACAACAGAGCTGTCGGCTAGCGGTCTCGTGGTCGATGAAACGGCGATCACCCGATCTATCGTCGTGGATGGAATCCCTCGGCAATACATTAGTAACGCATTGCAAGCTGCTCTTCGGGTTATGCGCGGAGATACGCACCCCGCTGCTGAGTATTTGGCTAGATTCTGGGGGCAAGAACAAGATCGGGCTCTAGATGCACTATTCGACCCGCGGGAAGGTCAAGGACTGCTCAAGAAGGTAGAACCTCTCTTGGTGGCATCTACAGACTTGGCACCGCAGCTCACCCGTAAGGCCTATTCGTATAACGCGATCTTGGGTCAAGCTCACTTGGTGCATCATGTTTCCAAGGCTACAGGCAAGCTCCTTACGGAATGGGCGTCTGAGGTTCTCGATCGCCAGACAGCATTTACTTTCCGCAGCGGGGTGATGGGTGCATTGATCGACTCTCAAGATCATGACGCAGTCGAGCGATATCGCGAGATGGTCGTTCGCAATCCCGCTCTGCGGCTCATGGAAGAGTGGTCGTTTCCTACTTGGACGAGAGACGCCCAACCAAACAGTGATTTTTCGCTACCAAGGTCACTGCTACTTCGTCGCACAGCCGAGCGGGTACTTCACGAGATGGCACACCATAGCGAGGCCTACCTATACTACTTGGCAACTATATACATACCGCTTGCACTGGAACGCGATAGGACATTTGGCCTACACCTTGATGACCTGCGCAAGGAGCTAAAATGCAGGATGGAAGATTGCAAAGACTCGAAGACTCGGGCAGCATGCGAGGCATTATTGCGAGTGATCACGAGTGATTGATGGCGAGCCGAGCATACTAGCCTCGATATTTCATTAAGATCCGGACGAAACTGATATGAGCTTGCAGATGTCCACCTTGGCCTGCGGAGATGCGACGGCTCCACGCACTACGGCCCCACCAGAGGCTTCACCCAACGGGTGCAAGCCACCACCCAGCATCAGCCCAGGTCAGTGGGCATCTTGGACGACCTTCGTGAAATATCGAGGCTAGTCGGAGGATCAATGGTTAGCTACCGGCAGAACGACCTCGCTCCTTCAACACTTGCTAGCAGAAATTGGGAGACGAACGCTGCCTTCTGGATTCGTATCATCCGAGAAAAGCTTGATCGCTACCGCACAGAGTTGACTGACAACGCTGTTCTAAACGAAGTTGATCCGGCCGATGGACAGCGAATCCTGGACGCTGGCTGCGGTGAGGGATATATGTCGCGGCTACTGGCACGGAGAGGCGCCAGCGTCGTAGGAATCGATTCTTGCCGAGGATTGATTCAGGCAGCCCTGGACCTTAACGACAAGGAGCATCTGAACATTAGCTATGATGTGGGGGACGTAGGGGCGCTGACACTACCTGATGAAACATTCGACGTTGTCGTGTGTAATCACCTCGTAAACGACCTCCCCGATCCATCCATCCCATTCCAACAGTTTGCACGTGTCTTAAGGCATGGCGGACGACTTGTTATCCTCATGCTTCACCCATGCTTCTATGTCTCCAGATCGACGGAACAGCGATCCGGTGGAGAGCTGATCACTTCGGAGTACTTCCGAGTGCGGCGGATTGAACAGCATTTCGAAGTTGGCGGCATTACATCCCCCAGCACAGTAGTTGCGTGGATAAGACCGCTAGAATCTTTTTGTGAGCTTTTGTTCGATGCCGGTTTCTCCATTACTGGGATACAGGAGCCTCATCCAACGGATCAATTACTGCGCGATCCTTGGTGGCGTGCGGCTTTCTCTCAACCGCGCTTCTTGTTGATTAGCGCCGAGAGACGTTGAGCAGTGTTCCTTCGGACCCGTTAGCTATCTCTACAGCCGGTCGCCTGGTGAGAAGCGGCGGTGGGCTTCGCGGGCGCGGGCGTCGGCGGCGGAGGCGCCGTAGCGGCGCAGCATCGCGGGGGACCGCCAGCCGGCCAGGCGCATGAGGTCTGTCTCGTTGCCACCTTCGGCGCGCCACTGGTGACAGAAGGTGTGGCGGAGCTGGTGCGGGTGCAGCCCTGGTAGGCCGGCCTGTCGGCCTCGGCGGCGGAGCACCTGCTGGATACCCCATGCGGTGAGCTGGCCACGCTGCCCCAGCCACAGCCATGGCAGCTCGCTGTCGCGGTGGCGGAGGCGGGCTCGGAGGTAGCGGTCCAGGGCCAGCGCGGTCTTGCGGCCAAACGGCAGCGAGCGTTCACGGCGACCCTTGCCGAGCACCGTGGCGACCTGGTAGTCGAAGTCCAGGTCAGCGAGCTTGAGGCCGGCGGCTTCGCCACGGCGGGCGCCGGTGTCCAGAAAGAACATGATCAGGGCGGTGTCGCGGCGCGCGTCGAAGTCCTTGCCGGCGCAGGTGGCCAGCAGCCGCCGTAGCCCGTCGTCGGGGACGACCGGCACAGGCTGTTCCGGGACGATCGGCGGCCGCATCTTCGCGATCGGATTGGCGCTGATCTCGCCTTCCTCCTCCAACCATCCGTAGAGGATGCGGAGGGCTTTGTAACGGCTGGCGGCGGTCGAGGCGGCACGGCGGGCGAGCAGGTCGGCCATGAACGCCTCCAGGTCGCCACGGTCGGCGTCCAACAGGCCCTTGCCGAGGGTGGCCAGGAACGCCTCGGCTTGGCGGATGCTCTCCAAGTAGCTCTCGATGGTGTTGTCCGCGCGGTTCTCGGCGCGGAGGTGCAGCTCAAACGAGCGGCGCAGGCTGGGTGAAGCAGACGTATCCATGGCCGCGAGTTTGGCGAAGGGATGGTGTGAGTAAGCGTTATGCCCACCTGCCAAACGCCCCCGAAACGGAAACTGACCAGCGTTCCCGCTGGTCAGACCCTGTTTGGAGCCCCCCGGCGGAATCGAACCGCCGACACCATCCTTACCATGGATGTGCTCTGCCGACTGAGCTAGGGGGGCACGGCTCCGATCTTACCTGCTAGGGCCGTGTGAGCCGCAACTCCTACTGATGAGTGTGACGTGCTCCCGCCTCACTCATCAGGAACTCATCAGGAATCCATCAGGAGTGCCGGGCTCAAGCCGTCCTGATGAGTTCGTACACGGCGGAGATGATACATGGCCTGGATCGTGCCGATTCCCCCATCCCCTCGCCACCCAAGCCCCGCTGGCAGGTCCGCTACCAGGACGGCAGCCGCGAGCGGTCCGCGGGCATCTTCAACAGCCCCAAGGCCGCCGACACCGTCCGCAAGCGGATCGACCGAGCGGGTAGGCCGTGGCCTACATGGCGGCCGTCGAGCGCCAATGGCGCCGGACCTTCGGTGAGCAGGCGAAAGCAGGTCTCCAGGGTGTCGAACGGCGACCGCTGGATGGCGTCCATTGCGGCTGTGGCTCCTTGCCTGGGGAGATCAAGAAGCCTCATTTGGGGCGAAGGGCCTTACCAGGACCTTGCCGGCGCGCTTACGCGACGCTGACCAGCCAACGCAGAGCCGGCCCCGACCCCGCCGCACCCCTACGGACTTCGAGCTTCCGCCTTGTCGCAGCGCTGGCGTGATCTCGATCCGCGCTCACGTGTCCGGTCGGGTCTTCTTGCTCGTCAGGCGGCGACCGGGAGGACATGCGCCAGTCGGCATACGCCATGGTGCGGCGCAACGACGAGCTCTTCAGCTCCATCCGAAACGGCCCCGCCCTACGCGTGGTCGTCGATGCCGACGATGACCAGACGATGATCCAGTACGCCTACCTCGTCGCCAGCCAGCGCGCTCACGTATGAGGTGTGCCGGTCGCCGGGACGTCGGTCGTGCCATCAACCGGGCCTGAGGCGCAGGCGCGCTGATATTCAGCCACTATCGCCAGGGAGCCGGCGTGAGGCACGATGACGCCGTCGCGACTGACGTGGAGAGGCCCGATGATGGCGAAGAACCCGTGGTTTTCCACCTACCGCCAGGGTGAGAACCGGGTCACGTCGTCGATGCTGGCCGTGTTCGAGCGCATCGACCTGTCGCTGCTGGAGGCGATCCTGGCGGCGGGGCGAATCCTCATTGCAGATGGTGTCGTTCACCAACCAGCCACCCAGCAAAGGACGCTCGGTCCCCGACGCCCGCATCTCCGCGAACTTCGTCTACTGGTTCGAGGTCAAGACCGCTCGCAATTGGGGCGACCAAGGTCACGCCCGCTGAGGTCACCACCGACAAGGCGCCGGTGGACCCGGCGGTGGTGGAGCAACTGCTGCCGGCAACCTGGCACCGCACCGACCGGGACGCCAACAAGCAGGTCGAGTGCGACCACGGCAGGCTGAAAGCGCGGTTGCGACGATGCGCGGCCTCAAGCAGGACCGTAACGCCAAAGTGATCATCGCCGGGCATGCCTTCGTCCAGAACGTCGGTGGGGACACTACGAGCTGGCCGTTGAGGAGCCGGAGAACCGGCGGTTGACCGTCGCGTTCGACGAGTTGGCCTTGGCCATCTGATGCCGCGCAGAGGTCGCGGCCTCAGCATGCGCAGGGGCCGGCATAATGCAACGGCGCTGCCCCGAGTAATCGGTGGTGTGACGGACCGTTCGGACACCGTCCGGTTCCGGTTGGAACCCATAGCTATCGAATAGTCCACACAATTGAGAGCGTAACGGTGACCCGGTACCTGCTCGGGTTCCTCGCCGCACCGGTGTTCACGGCAGCTTCTGCAGCCCGGCGGCGGTGAGCAGGTACCCGGGGGCTATCGTCGCCGGGTCCGCCCGTACCAGGTCCACCAGTGCGGACCCGGCCACCTCCGGGGTCAGCGGCTTCCCCAGCTGCTCAAGGTACGCCTCCTCGGTCTGGCCACCGCGGGCCGCGTACGCCCGAACCCCCCGCCTGCCCACCTCCCCGAACGGTGTCATCCTGGGCATCACCGCCGTGACGGTCATGTCCAGCCCAGCGCGGCGCGACTCCTCCTGGGCGTATCCGGCGATGAACCGCTGGGTGGCCTTGGACCCGGCGTACCCTCCGCTGGCCGGCGATCCGTTGATGGCGGCTCCGCTGCTCACGACCACCACCCTGCTGCCTGGCGGCAGGGGCTTGAGCAGGGCCTCACGCAGCCAGGTGAACGCGATCTTGACGTCGGTATGCCAGTTGACCGAGAACGTCTCCCACGTCTGGTCCTGGAGCGGGCGCATCACCGGGTTGGCGCCGGCGACCAGGATGAGCACCTGCGGCTTGTACCGATCCAGCAGGCTCCACGCGACCGTCTCCTCGGCCGCATCGGCGACCTCGGTGCGGATGTTGGCGCTGGTGGCGGCGAGCTCGGCGAGTGCCGGGCCGGTCCGGGCGACCGCGACCACCGCAGCACCAGCCTCGGCGAACGCGCGAGCAATCCCACGCCCCAAGCCGCGGCTGGCGCCAACGACCACCGTGGTCCTGCCCGACAAGTCACTCATCATCGTCTCTTCCTTTGCATGGCCATGGTTTCGGTGGCACCTCGTTCCGTACGCGTCACTCGCTGCCGTATTCGTCGTGGCGGCGGAGCCAGAGTTGCCAGCCGTCACCCTCGTCGCGGCCCTTGGGCATCCGGTCCAGGATCGGGTAGTAGCCCATCAGGAACTCCACCCCACGCCAGGTGGTCGCATAGGTCTGGTAGACGGCGCCGTCCTGGAGCGCAAAGGCGCTCACCACCGGGGCTTGGGAGAGATAGCCGGGGACGTCGGTCCCAGTCGCGGCCGCGTTCTGGGCCACGATCGGGGGCAGCCCTGCCTGGGGGGGCTGGATGGCCTGGCCCCGCTGCTCGGGGGTGGAGGCGCCCAAGTCGACGTTGAAGTCGCTGGTGGCCGACGAGACCCAGGCAAGGCGCCAGGCCATCCGCCGCTTGTAGGCCTGGAGCTTCTCGAGTGGGGCCTGGGAGACCAGCACCGGCGTCACATCGCGGGCGTGCAGGTGGGGCACCAGGGCGTCCAGGCCATCGGCGATGGAGGAGTTGACCGGGTCCCCGGCCTGGTAGCTGGGGCCGAACATGAAGTGGTAGACCAGCAGCTGGGAGCGGCCGTCGAACAGCTCGGCCAGGGTCCGCGGGCCCTCCCCGGTGTCGAAGCGGTACTCCTTCTCGACCCGGACCCAGGGCAGCTCGCGGCGCTGGCGGGCCAGCTCGTCGCCCAGCCGGGTGTGCTCCTTCTCGCGAGCGAGCAGTTCCTCGCGGGCAGCTGCCCACGCCTCGCGACTCACGACCTCGTGATCGGTCATCGTTCTCTCCTTTGCATGTCTGCATGTCCTTTACAACCGTTTGGCGTGGCCCGCGCCACCGATGACGCCGCACATCGGTGGCATCGGTCCGGGAACCGGTGCCCGCGAGCCCAGTCGCCGCTTCTGGAGGTGGTGATCCGGCGAACGGCGGCAATCCATCGCCCGCCACGAAATCTGTACCCGGCGCAGGCTCCACCCCTGCTCAGGCTTGGACAGCGGCCGTGTGGGCGGCGCCGCGCGGGGTTCACCCTGGCGGCCGGGATCTCGCTCACCGATTCTGGCGGGGCGGCGATGGATTCCGGCCAGAGCGCGGATCACAATGCAGATGACCATGCAGATGTCCAGTCCCGGGCCCGTCGTTCACCTGGAGCTGCACACCGGTGATCAGGCACGGGCGAGCGCGTTCTACGCGAACCTCTTGCACTGGCGCCGGCAGCTGATCCAGGCCGGGCGCGGCTCCTACCTGGCCCTCGACCTGGGACGCGGGTTCGGCGGCGGCATCGTCGAATGCGGCACCCCGCGCCCGCTGTGGCTGCCCTACGTCGAGGTCGACCAGATCCAAGCGTCCACCGAACACGCGCACCAGCTCGGCGCCTCGGTGCTGCTGGCGCCGCGCGAGGGGCCGGCCGGATGGCGCAGCGTCATCTCGGCGCCACAGTGCGGCGAGCTCGCTCTCTGGCAGCCAAAACGATGACGACCGGGCCTGAACGCGGGACGAGCGGGGCTCGCACGGTGACCGCGAGCGAGCGCGAGCAGCTGGAGGCCGCGCAGCGGGGCGACGACGACGCCTTCGGCCGACTCGCCGGACCCTACCGCGACGAGCTGTACGCCCACTGCTACCGGATGCTCGGCTCGGCCGCCGACGCAGAAGATGCGCTGCAGGAGACGCTGCTGCGCGCCTGGCGCGCACTGCCGCGGTTCGAGGGCCGCAGCTCGGTCCGCTCCTGGCTCTACAAGATCGCGACAAACGCCTGCCTCAGGGCGATCGAGCGGCGACCCAGACGAGTGCTTCCAGTCGACTACGGACCCGCCGCCGACCCCCACGACGGCCCCGCCGAGCCAGTGACCGAGGCGGTGTGGCTGGAACCCTACCCGGATGAGCGGCTGGGGCTCGGCAGCGGCCTGGCCAGCCCGGAGGCCCGTTACGAGCAGCGCGAGAGCGTCGAGCTCGCCTTCATCGCGGCACTCCAGCACCTGCCCGCGCGACAGCGCGCCGTGCTGATCCTCCGCGACGTCCTCGGCTTCTCGGGCCGGGAAACCGCTACGGCGCTCGAAACGACGCCTGTCTCGGTCGACAGCGCCCTGCAGCGCGCCCATAAGACAGTCGACCAACGACTGCCGGAACAAAGCCAGCAGGCGACGCTGCGCTCACTGAGCGACGACGCGCTGCGACAGGTCGTGCAGCGCTACGTCACCGCCTGGGAGCGCAACGACGTCGAGGCGGTCGTCGCCATGCTCGCCGAAGACGCGAAGCTGGCGATGCCGCCCCTGCCAACCTGGTACCGCGGCCGCGAACAGGTCGCCATCTTCCTCAGCGGGGGGCCACTGGCAGGGACGACGCGCTGGCGCCTCATCCCCGCTCGCGCGAACGGGCAGCTCGCCTTCGGCCTCTACGCCTGGGACGACAAGACACAGACCTTCACGCCGCGCGCCGTCGACGTGCTCACCCTGCGCGGCGCGCAGATCCAGGAGATCACCGCCTTCCTCACCCCGGACGCCTTCCGCAACTTCGACCTCCCCGCCTTCCTCCCTGTATCGGGAACCAACTCGTAGCGGCGACGGATCACTGTGGCGGCGCCGCCAGCAGGCCCGCGCCCGCACCTGCCGCTACCGCCGTCAAGCCAACGGCCCATGAAGATCACGAACTCCGGTTGGAGTATTAAAGAAGTTCGCGCGTTCCTACGACATTCTGGCAGCATGGCGGTATGAGACCAACCGCCTACCGCCGCAACGCCCGCGGTCCGCGCGACCGCCAGGCGTTCGAAGGCGTCCGCATGCAGGCCGGCGAGTTGTTTGCCGCCGGCCATACCCAAGCCCAGGTCGCCCGCACCCTCGGCGTCGCCCGCCAAAACGTCAGCCGCTGGCACGCGCTGTGGCAAGCGGGCGGGCCCGAGGCGCTACGTAGCGCCGGGCCGACGGGGCCTGGCCCGCGCCTGTCGGATGCCCAACTTGCCGCCATTGACCAGGCGCTGCGGCAGGGTGCCCGCGCGCACGGCTTCGACAGCGACCACTGGACCCTTGCCCGCATCACCAGCGTGATCCAACAGCTCACCGGGGTCGCCTACCATCCCGGCCACGTGTGGAAGCTGCTGCGCCACCGGCTGCACTACCGGCTGCAGCGCCCCGCCCGCCGCGCGGTGGAGCGTGACGAGCGGGCGATCGCCCGCTGGGTGGCCGAGGACTGGCCCTAGAATCCGGCGTAACGCCCGCCGTCGTCGGGCTGTCGTTGTGTTCTGGGACGAGTCGGGCGTGTCGCTGCTGCCGGTCGTGCGTCGCACCTGGGCGCCACGCGGCCACACCCCCGTCATCCGCCACCACTTCAAATGGAAGCGGGTCTCGCTGGCCGCCGCCTTGTGCTACGGCTCGCGCGGCGGCGGCGCCCAACTCGCCGTGCAGCATCACCCCGACGCCTACGACACCGACAGCCTGATCGGCGCGCTGGAAGAGCTGCGCCGAGCGCTCGGCGGGCAGAAGGCGACGCTGTTGTGGGACGGGCTGCCCGCCCACCGCAGCCGGGCGATGCACGCCTGGCTGCGCCGGCAGCGGTCCTGGCTGGTGGTGGAACGACTGCCCGCCTACGCGCCTGACCTGAACCCGGTGGAGGCGCTGTGGGCCAACCTCAAGGGGGTGGAGCTGGCCAACCTGGCCGGCGACACCCTGGAGGAGGTCACCGCGGCGGCCGAACGCGGCGTCCAGCGGGTCCGGGGCACCCCACACTTGCCCTTCTCGTTCCTGCGCTACTGCGGCCTGTCCCTATGGTGAACAGCGATCATGTCACTGGAATCGGCGAACTTCTTT
>WNGE01007870.1_pt1 | contig 14815 bp, 12 predicted proteins | sample 5400651 | NCBI WGS metagenome assembly WNGE01 (sample SAMN13153370, study PRJNA577476) | soil metagenome | isolation source: 60 cm soil or saprolite under grassland replicate 2 | place: USA:California | collected 2016-06-15 | reverse complement strand
ACTCACCCCCGCGAGGAGGATCTATCCATGCTCGATCTCGGTCTCAACGGTAAGGTCGCCATCATCACCGGCGGGAGCGAAGGGCTCGGTCGCGCAGCCGCGGAGAAGCTTGCCGCGGAAGGGGCGCGCGTGGCCATTTGCGCCCGCCGCAAGGACAAGCTGGATCAGGCGGCGGACGAGGTCCGCAAGGCCACCAGCGGCCAGGTGCTCGCCTATGCCGCCGATGTCAGCCGAGCCGCCGACTGCGAGGGGCTGGTCAATGCGGTGGTCGCGCAGTGGGGAGGAGTCGATATCCTTCTCAACAATGCGGGGACGTCGGCCGCGGGGCCCTTCGAGAAGGTGGACGACGAGACCTGGCAGTCCGACTGGGATCTCAAGGTGATGGGCGCGGTGCGGATGTCTCGCCTCGTGCTCCCCCACATGAAGAAGCGTGGGGGCGGTCGCATCGTCAACATCACCACGGTGGGCGGCAAGACGCCGCCCGCGCGATCACTCCCCACCACGGTGACGCGCGCGGCCGGACTCAATCTCACGAAATCGCTGGCCAACGAGTACGCGCCCGACAACGTCCGGGTCAACACGATCTGCATCGGCCTGGTGCGGAGCGCCCAGATCGCCCGCCGGGCCAAGGGCGACCTCGAAGCCCACTACGCGGAGCTGGCCAAGCAGCGCGTGCCCCTCGGCCGCGTGGCCCATGCCTCCGAGTTCGCCGACCTCTTCGCCTTCCTCGTCTCGGAGCGGGCCACCTACATCACGGGCACCGCCATCAACTTCGACGGCGGCAGCGGCATGACCGTCTGACCTCTAGGTCCCTCGCCCCCGCAGGGGGCGAGGGCAGGGTGGGGGGAGTCCCGTCTACCCGACAGGAATAGGCCGCCCGTCGACAGCAGTGGGACCGGCGCCGGCCACCGTCGTCCGGTGCATGACGCGGCGATAGCGCCGCTCGTCCCATGGACGTCCGCGGTGAAGCGCGCAGCGGTTGTCCCACATGACCAGGTCGTGCTGGCGCCAGACGTGGCGATAGACGAACCGCGGCTGGGTGGCGAACTCCAGGAGCTCCCGCAGGAGCGCGCGCCCCTCCTCGACAGGACGGCCGATGACGTGCGAGGCGTGCGAGCCCAGATAGAGCGCTTTCCGCCCCGTCGCGGGATGCGTGCGCACCACCGCCTGGGGCACGGGGGGCACGGCCGCCCGCTCCGCGTCGGTGAACTGGTCGTAGCCGATGAGCCCCCGCGAGTACACGAAGCTGTGCTCGGCCACCAGCGACTCGAGCCCGCGCTGGCCGTCGGCGGGCAGGGCATCCCACGCCCCGCGCAGATCGGCGTACTCGGTCTCGCCGCCTTCGGGAGGCACTTCGCGGCCGGACAGGAGCGAGGCCATGGCGGGCACCCGCTTGAAGGAGCTGTCGCTGTGCCAGAGACGATTGCCGGCATTGTAGATGGCGCGCTCGTCGTCGGGGTCGAAGACGCGGTCCTTCTCGTCCACGTTGGAGATGTCCGAGATGCGTGGATTGTCGACGCGGCGCGGGCGGTCCTTGCGGAGACTGACCTCGAGGGGGCCGAAGCGCTCACTGAAGGCGATCTGCTGATCGTCGGTGAGCGTCTGCTCGGGGAAGACCACCACCGCGTAGCGGTTGAAGGCATCGCGCACCTGGCCGAAGTCGCCGGAGTCGAGCGGCTTCGACAAGTCGAGCCCGGTGAGTCTGGCCACGAAGTCGCCCTGAACGGGCGTGACGAGGATTCCCATGTCAGGCCTCCTGGGCCGTGAAGACGGTGCCAAGAACCTGATGCGCGTCCCGCGGCACGTCAAGCCGGCGCGGGCTCACCAGCTCGATGGCCATCGGGCCCTCATTCTGGACGGGGTCGATCTCCACGGCAAGCCTCATGAAGGAGCCGGGCCAGCGGAAGAGCAGATCGCCTCGTGATCCCTCCGCCATCTCTCCCTGCAGCACGGTGCCCCACTGGGTGACCGCGCGCTCGCGTGACTGACAGCGCATGCGCAGACCCAGCACGGTGACGGGCGGCGGGGCTGAGGCGACGGCGGGTGGGGGAGTCGACGGTGACGCCGTCCCGTCGGACGGGCCCGGCTGGACAAACTGCACGACGATGCCGAGCGCCTGCTTGGGATGGAGGAACGCCTCCCGCCAGTCCGGATCGGAGTCGTCGCGTCCCACGATGCCGTAACCCGCCTCCTCGGCGCGGGCGCAGACTTCGTCCAGGCTCGGCACCTTGAAGGTGACGTGGTGAATGCCGGGGCCCCGCTCGGCAAGGAAGCGGTGGACGAAGCCATCGCCGCCCAAGGGCTCGATGAGCTCGAGGGAGCCGCCCCCCTCGAAGCGATAGGTGCCCCAGGTGAAGACACCCGAGGGCTGGCCGGCATCGGGGATGCCCCCGAGCTCGCCGGCGAGAAAGGGCGCGGCATCGGCGGTGCGCGACACGCCGATGGCGATGTGGTCGAAGAGGATGTGTCGCAGCAAGGATCAGCCTCCGAACACCGTCTGCGCCGCGGCGAGGGCGCGCTCGATGCCCGCGGTGGTGACGTCCAGATGGGTCACCGCGCGGATGGTTCGCGGGCCGAGCGCGCCCATGCGCACACCGCGGGCGAGCAGGCGCTCGATGGCGGCCGTCGCGTCGAGAGAGCCCGTGAGATCGAAGAAGACGAGATTCGTCTCGACCCCCGCGGGGTCGAGCTTGATGCCGGGCAGGGCGGCCAGCCCTTCCGCGAGGCGCCGGGCGTGGGCGTGGTCGTCGGCCAGTCGCTCGACGTGGTGCCGCAGGGCATACACGCCGCCCGCGGCGATGATGCCCGCCTGGCGCATGGCGCCGCCCATCTGCTGCTTGCAGCGCCACGCCTCGGCGATGAAGGCTCGTGAGCCGGCGATGGCCGCGCCCACGGGAGCGCCCAGCCCCTTGGTGAAATCGATCCACGCCGTATCGAAGGGCTGGGCCCAGTCGCGCGCGGATATTCCTGAGGCGACCACCGCGTTCATGAGCCGCGCGCCGTCCATGTGAGTCGAAAGCCCGCGGCCCCGCGCCACTCCCGTCACGGCGCGGACCGCCTCGAGCGGCCAGATCGAGCCGCCGCCGAGATTCGACGTCTGCTCGATCCACACGAGACGGCTTCGCGGCATGTGACGATTGTCTGGACGGATGGCCGCCTCGAGGGTGGCCACGTCGTATTGGCCGCGGGGGCCGTCGAGGGACTGCACGTTCACGCCGGCGAGGGCGGCGGGACCGCCCGTCTCGAAATGGATGGGGTGCGCCGTCTTGTGCGCGAGCATCTCCTCGCCGGGTCGGCAATGCACGCGCAGCGCGATCTCGTTGCACATCGTGCCCGAGGGCAGGAAGAGGGCCGCTTCTTTGCCGAGGAGCTCCGCCACCATCTCCTGGAGGAGATTGACGGTGGGGTCCTCGTGCTTCTGCTCGTCGCCCACCTCCGCCTCGCACATGAAGCGGCGCATCTCGGAGGTGGGCCTCGTCACCGTGTCGCTGTAGAGATCGACCTCGATCGCCATGGCCATCTCCTACTGCATGGGTGAGAAGGCGGCGGGCATGACGATCTTCGTGGTCTGGGTGATGAGGGTATCGGGGCCGCCTCCCGGGGGCCACAGACCTTCGGCCACCGCCTTCTTCCGCGTGGCCACCCGCGCGTCGAGGCTCGGATACGGCCAGATGTGCACGAATCTGTTCGCGGTGCCGAACTCTACGTGGCCGACGAGGGCGATGGGGGAAAGGGCAAGCCGGCCCGGCAGCTTGGGCTCCCAGCGCTCGAGGAGACCGGGCAGCGTCCCCGCCTTCATCTCGTACTGGCGGAACTCGTAGTAGGGGCCGTACTTGCCCGGCTTGGGCAGCGGCGCGAAGGGGAAGGGCACCACGATCTCGGAGCTCATGCGCGTGATGAACTCCTGGATCTTGGGCGGCCAGTGGGCATCCTTGCCGGCCGCGCCACGGATTCGCGTGCGCTCCTCGAGGCTCTCGTACCCCCAGATGTGGATGACCTCGTTGAGCGGCCCGATCTCCGTATAGAAGAAGGCGGTGAGCTCGGAGTACTTCTTCCGGTGCTCGTACGCTTCGCCGTAGCGCTTCATGACTTCGGCCAGGCTACCGACCTTCAGTCCGTAGGTGCGGATCTCGTAGATCATGGGCAAATCCTCCTCTAGGGTGTGAGTCCGATTTCTCGGAAATAGCGCCGGGCCCCCGGATGAATCAGCTCGGGGCGCGGGGCGGCGGCCACGGTATTTGCCGCGGTGGTTTCGCGGCCCTGGGGCAGCCGGGCGGCGAGCTTGGACTCGCCGCCATGCAGGGCCTTGGCGAGCCGGTAGACCGTCTCGTCGGGCAGGTCGGGTTTCGCGAGGACGAAGCTCCACGAGCCCACGGAGACGATGGCCTCGGCCTGGCCGGGATAGGCGCCCGCCGGTATGGACATCGTCTTGAGGAACGGGTGCCTGGCCTGGATGCGCGCGCGCTCGTCCGTCCCAGGCGCGATGAACCGCGCGCCCTGCGCGCCGCGCGCGACGGCGGCGAAGCCCGGCCAGCCCGTGCCCCCGCCCCACAACGCGGCCGCGCGGCCGTCCTGGACCATGGCCGGGCCGTCGCCCGCGCGATCGAGATAGGTCGACTGGAAGTCGCGCTCCATGTCGAGGCCGAGTCCCTCGAGGACATAGCGCGCGAGGACGACGAGGCCGGAGCCGCGTGCCCCCCACACCACCGGCTTGCCCTTGAGATCACCAATCGTCCGGTACGGGTGGTCGCCGCGCACGACGAACATGCCGGGCGTGGTGTACATGGCCGCGAAGATCAGGAGCTTGCTCGGAGGACGGCCGATGCCCGCGAGGGCCTCGTGGGCGACTTCACCCTGCACGAGGGCGAGGTCGAGCTGTCCCGCCTCGAGCATGGGAACGTTTTCCGTCGAGCCTTTGGTATTTCGCGTCCGGACCTCGATCGAGGGATCGACCTCGTTGATGGTCTGGGCGACGGCGTCGCCATAGACGGGAAAGCCTCCACCTGGAGTGGCCGTGCCCAAAGTGACCATGATGCCCTCCGCGGTTGCTCCTGCGCTGCTCGCGAGGAGCACAACGATGGCCAGCGCCGCCTCACGCATCAGCGCACGCTCCCGCGCCCGAGATCGATCAGCCGCTCCGCCGCGGCCTCGAGAGTGCGCCAGGCGGGCTCGGGATCGCGCGTGGCTTCGACATCGCCCGTGAAGGTGTCGAAGACGACGTAGGTGGCGCCCAGCGCCTCGAGCGCCCGCAGGTCGCCGCGCACCTGCTCGAGACTGCCCTGCCCGGCCACGCGCTTGTCCTCCGGGGCCGGGCGGTCCGTCAGATTGAGGATGATACGCGGGCAGAGCATGGGCACCGGCCGCCCTTCGCTCTTCGCGATCTCGCGGAGCCTGGGCAGGCCGCTGTCCCTCAGCCAGTCCACCCGGCTCCGGATGGGATGCCACGCCTCCCCGTAGAGCACGGCTCGTCTGAGCGCGGCGTCGCTCGAGCCGCCGACCCAGATGGGCGGCCCCGCCCGGCGCACGGGTCTCGGCGCGGTGTGGATGTCGCGGAAGCTGACGAAGCGGCCTTCGTAGGACGCGATGTCCTGTGTCCAGCAGGCCTTGATCGCCTGGAGATAGTCATTGGTCATGGCCCCGCGCTTCTCGAAGGGCACCCCGATCGCCTCGAACTCCTGCTTCGCCCAGCCCACCCCCACGCCGAGGATGAAGCGCCCGCCGCAGAGCTGGTCCACCACCGCCGTGGCGCGCGACGTCTCGAGGGGATGACGATAGGGGACGATGATGACGGTGGTGCCCAGCTCGACCCTGCTCGTGACGCCCGCGAGCCACCCGAGCATGGAGAAGGGCTCGTAGAAGGGCGCGGGGTATCGGGCGGCCACGTCCGGCGTGATGGCGATGTGGTCGGAGGTCATCAGGAGGTGGTAGCCGAGATCTTCCACCACGCGTGCCCAGCGGGCGAGGGCCGCCGGCTCGGCCCCGGGGCCGAAGTTGATGAGGTTGACGCCGATCTTCATGCGATGGCCTGCGCGAGGCCGGGGACCACGTTGAGCCCGGGCAAGCCCCGGAGCGTGTCGGGAGCGATCCTGATCTTCGAGGAGCGGCTCCCTCCGCCCAGGATCACGTAGTCGAGCTCCATGATGCGCTCGTCGACGTAGATGGGCAGGTCGGGAGGCAGAGCGAGGAGGGTCACCCCTCCGATCAGCATGCCGGTGAGCGCGGCCGTCTCCTCCGCGGTGGCGAAGGACACGCGCGCGACGTCCATGAGGCGGCGTACCGCGTGGTTCACGTCGAGGCGGGTGGTGGCCAGCACGAGGCAGGCGCAGAACTTCTTCGGCTCCTTCTTGGAGGCGACGATGATGGTATTGCCGGAGTGATCGAGGGCCACCCCATACTTCTCGCAGAAGGCGGCCGTGTCGGCGAAGTCGGGATCGATGCGCATGAGCTCCCACTTCGCGCCCAGGCTCTCGAGGGCCTGGGCGACCCTGGCTTCGATGACCGCGTCGTCGCTCATGCGGGCTTTCGCGTTGGACGATCGGTCAGGCGGGAGCGATCTCGACGAGGCAGGTGTTGTACGTCGGAGCGCCCGCGGGTGTGGCGCGATCCTCCGTGAGCACGTTGGCGCAGCCTCGGGTGTCGTTGCCCGAGGCGTCGGGAGTGAACCAGGCGCCTTCCTTGATCGAGACCACCCCCCGGGCGATGCGGTCCGTCACGTGCGCGGGGAGGACGGTGGCGCCGCGCTGATTGAACACGCGCACGGCCTGGCCGTCCACGATGCCGCGGGCGGTCGCGTCGTGGGGGTGAATCCACACGTCCTGCTTGTCCGCCCGCGCGAGGATCTGCTGGTTGTCGTGGGTCGAGTGGGTGCGGGCGCGTGACTTGGGGGAGATGAGCTCGAGGGGATGGCTCGGGTCGCCCGCATGGGGCGGAATCCACGTGGGAATGGCCGGGATGCGGCCGAGCCCGTGCGGATCCGGATTGGCGGCGATGGAGGTCGAGTAGATCTCGATCTTCCCCGACGGCGTCGAGAAGGGATGCCGCGCGGGATCGCGCACTTCCCGCGCGAAGGCCACCGGCTCCTCGGGGGCGGGGAGGCGCGCGAGACCCTTTTCGCAGAAGGTATCGAAGTCGTCGATGTCGGTACCCTCGCACACCTCGCGAAGCCAGTCGAGATCGGGGGGCCGCTTGTAGCCCTCGAGCCCGAGGCGCTTCGCGAGGTCGGCGCAGATGTCCACGTCGTTGCGGCACTCGTACATCGGCGGAATCGCCTGCTGCATGAAGATGATGTAGTGTCCGGCCCCGCTCCACGGCGTGTGCATGTCGCTCCGCTCCCAGAACGTGGTGGCGGGCAGGACGATGTCGGCGTAGCGGGCGGTGGGGGTGAGGAAGTGATCGTGGGCGACCATGAACTCGAGGCGCTCGAGGCCCGCGGTGATCTTGTTGACGTTCGGGCACTGGTTGGCGAGGTCGCCGCACGCCGAGTAGACCATCTTGATGTCCGCGGGATAGCCGCCGGACCGGCCGCGCTCGAGCAGATCGGCGAGCAGGGTGGAGGCGACGCGCGCGTTGGCGGGATTGGACGACGCCCCCTGGCGCTTGATGCCGTGATAGCTCGCGCCCCCGCTACAGCCGCTGTTCCCGCCCGGAATGCCGATGTTTCCCGTGATCGCGCAGAGCGCGTAGGCGGCGCGGTGGAACTGCTCGCCATAGGCGGTGCGCCCCGGCGCGTAGCCGCAGTGGAGGGCGGCCGGCTTGAGCGTTCCGAACTCGCGCGCGAGGCGTCGTATGGTCGCGGCGGGGACGCCGGTGAGGGGCTCCGCCCACTCCGGGGTCTTGGCGATGCCGTCGGAGAGACCGAGGAGATAGGAGCGATACGAGGCGCCCGCCGGCGCTCCCTCGGGCAGGTGCGCCTCGTCGAAGCCCAGCACCACCCGGTCAAGGAAGGTCTGATCGTGGAGATGCTCGCTCACGATGACCTGGGCCATGGCGATGAGCATGGCCGCGTCGGTGCCGGGTCGGATGGTCACGTGCTCGTGGGCGAGCTTCGAGCTGGTTCGCGTGGCCCGCGGGTCGACAGAGACGATGCGGACCCCCCGCTCGTGCGCCCAGTGCAGGTACTGGGGATTGTTGGTGCCGAAGGTGCCGTCGGCGGGACTCCACCCCCAGAGGATCATGAGGCGCGAGTTGACGTAGTCGGTGGGCTCGCGTCCCGAGAACTTGCAGTCGGCCTGGGGGCCGTAGGTGTGGCGAAGGGCGAAGATCTCCGCTTCGTTCGAGAGGTTCGACCAGAGCTCCGTGCAGCCGCCGAACAGATGCAACAGGCGCTGGACCACGGCACGGTTGTGGACCACGGCCGTGCTCCCGCTGCGCGAGCAGTCGAGAATGGCCGCGGGGCCGTAGGTATCGTGGATGCGCCGCATCTGGCCCGCCACCTCGTCGAGCGCCTCGTCCCACGAGATCCGCTCGTACTGCCCCGAGCCCTTGGGGCCCACCCGGCGCATCGGATAGCGCAGCCGGTCGGGATGATTCACCCGCTCGGCCGCGCCGAACCCGCGCACGCACGCGGTGAGGGGCGGCATCTCCGGCGTCCACTTGCGCGGATCCGTGCTGATGCGCACGATGGCGCCGTCCTTGACGTGGGCGTTGACCACGCAGCGTCCCCCGCAGTTGTGGGCGCAGGTGCTCGTGACGACTTCCTCGCCCGGCCCTCCCGCGCCGCGCGGTGTCTCGTAGATCGTGCGCGGGGCCATGGGCGGCCTAGTTGAACACCACAACGCCGCGGGCGACTTGGCCGGAGGTGAGGGCCTTGAAGCCGTCGTTGATCTCGTCGAGGGTGTAGGTGCGGCTCACGAGCTGGTCGAGCTTGAGCCGGCCGTCGAGGTAGAGCTCGACGAGCCGAGGGAAATCGATGGTGGGGCGCACCGAGCCGTACATGGTGCCCTTGAGCGTCTTCTCCTGGAGGGCCATGGCGTACGGGGTGATGGGGGCGCGCACGGCCATGGCCGCCATGCCCACGATAACCGCCACCCCGCCCGGGCGAATCGCGTCGAGGATCTGCAGGGTGGTCTGCTCGCCCCCGATGGCGTCGAAGGCATAGTCCACGCCGCGTCCCTGGGTGAGCTCGCGCACGCGCTCGACGATATTGTCCTGCTTGCCGTTGAAGGTGTGGGTGGCCCCGAATTCTTTGGCGTAGCCGAGCTTGCTGTCGAGGAGATCGCAGGCCACGATCATCCCCGCCCCGGCCAGCCGCGCTCCCTGCACGACGTTGAGCCCGACGCCGCCGCAGCCGATCACGAGCACGGAGGCGCCCGCCTCCACGCGCGCGCACGAGGTCACCGCGCCCACGCCCGTGGGCACGCAGCAGCCCACGAGGGCGGCCTGAGGCCACGGCATCTCCTTGCGGATCGGCACGAGCATCTCGGACGGACAGACCACCGCCTCCGAGAAGGTTCCGATGCGAGCCATCTGATTTACATTCTGTCCCTTGTGGCGGAGGCGGTGGGTCCCGTCGAGCATGGCCCAGCGTACCGACTTGTGCCCGTCGCACAGGATGGAGCGGCCGAGCGAGCAGTAGAGGCAGCGCCCGCATTGCGGCCGGAAGGAGAAGATCACGTGGTCGCCCGGCTTGACGTTCGCCACGCCCGCCCCCACTTCCTCCACCATGCCCGCCGCCTCGTGGCCGAGGACCATGGGGAGGGGCAACGGCCAGTCGCCGTTCATGATGTGCCAGTCGCTGTGGCAGACGCCCGCGGCCTTCACGCGCACGCGCGCCTCGCCCGCCTGCGGTCCCTGTTGCTCGAGTTCCACGATTTCCAGCGGCCTGTTCGGCTCGTACAGGACGGCAGCCTTCATCAGTTGATCCTCCCGCGTCCGTTGAGGTTACCGCTTCCGGGCCGCGCCCATGGCCGCCCAGATCTTCTGCGGAGTGAGCGGCAGATCGACATGAGTGACCCCGAGCGGCGCGAGGGCGTCCATCACCGCATTGGCGATGGCGGGGGTGGAGCCGATGGTCGCGGCCTCCCCGATGCCCTTGACGCCCAGGGTCGTCCGCGGCGAATGGGTGCGTGTGTGGTCGTTCTGGAATGAGATGAGATCGTCCGTCTTCGGTATGGCGTAGTCCATGAGGGTCGAGGAGACGAGCTGGCCGGACTCGTCGAAGACCGCTTCCTCGAACAGTGCCTGCCCGATGCCCTGGGCGAGACCGCCGTGCACCTGGCCCTGGACGAGGAGGGGGTTGATGAGGAAGCCCGCGTCGTCCACCGACATGTAGCTGAGGATCTTCACGCGGCCTGTCTCCTTGTCCACCTCGACCACGGCCACGTGAGAGCCGAAGGGGAAGAGCATCCCCACCCCGGCCTTGATGTCCTCGTGGGAGCTCAGGCTGCCCTTGGCCGCCGCCGCCACCTCCGGCCAGCTCACCGCGCGATCCGGCACGCCGCGCACGCTGAAGCGGGATTCGCCATGCACGATGTCCGGCGCCGCCGCCTCGAGGAGGCTGGCCGCGACCTGCTTCGCCTTCTCCTTGACCTTCACCGCCTGGCCGAGCGCGTGCATGCCTCCGCGCGCCGCCGAGCGGCTGCCGAAGGTGCCCACGCCGTTCCTGACCAGCGCGGTGTCGCCCTGGACGACGTGCACCATCTCCAGGGGGACCTGGAGCTCGTCGGCCACCAGCTGCGCATAGGCCGTCTCGTGCCCCTGGCCGTGCGAGGCCGATCCCGTGAGCACGGTCACGCGCCCGTCGTCGGCCACCACGAGATCGGAGACCTCCTCCTCCTCGAAGCCGCAGATCTCGACGTAGGACGCCATGCCGATGCCGGTCAGGCGCCCTTGAGCCCGTGCCTCCTGCTGGGCCTGCCTCAAGGCGTCGTAGCCGGCCTTGGTCAGCGCGTGGTCGAGGGCGCGCGTGTACTCGCCGCTGTCGTAGCTGTTGCCGAGAGGCGTCGCGTAGGGAAACTTGTCGGGGGGGATGAAGTTGCGGCGGCGGACCTCGGAGGGATCGAGGTCGACCTTGGCCGCGAGCATGTCCATGCCGCGCTCGATGAAGTACGCGGCCTCGGGTCGTCCCGCGCCGCGATACGGTACCGTGCCCATGGTGTTGGTGAAGGCGCACACCACCTCGGCCCGCGCGGTCTGGATGTCGTAGCAGCCCGTGATCATCTGCGCGCAGAGCACGGGGAGCAGGCAGCCGACGTGATAGAGACAGTAGCCGACATTGCCGGTGATCTTCGCGTCGAGCGCGAGGATGCGCCCGGTGGAGTCGGCGGCCAGGCGCAGGTGACCGATGGTGTCTTCCTGGTACACGGGCACCTTGGCGCCGAAGCCGCCCCCCACGCGTCCCGTCATCAAGTGAATCTGTTCGGGCTTGAGCTTGAGCCGCTCCGCGACCTGATTGCGCATGCCGTGCGGGATCTGGGTGTCACCCCACATGGTCATCTTCTGCGCCCTCGCGTCCCACACCGCGCTGCACGCCCGCGGCTCCATGGCGAGGGGGATCACCCGCTGGTTGACCATGGTGGCGTCGATGACCACGGGGGCGGTCTTGAACACCGCCTCGACATCGCCCTTTTCGATCTTCAGCGTGACGGCCAGGTTCGACCCGCTGTCTGGATAGAGGAGGGGGGCGCCCTTGGCCAGCGCAGCCTCCGGATCCACCACCACGGGCAGCGGCTCGTAGTCGACGACCACGGCCTCCGCGCCGTCCGCGGCCGCCTGCGCCGTCTCCGCCGCCACCACGGCCACGGGCTCGCCCACGTGACGGACGCGTCCTTCCGCGAGCATGGTGTAGCCTTGGCGATTCATCGACGCGAACATCTCGGGACCGATCGGCGTGTGAATCACCCCGACCTCGGCATTGATGTCGGCCCCGGTGAGCACGGCGACCACTCCGGGAATTTTTTTCGCGGCGCTCGTGTCGATCCGTTTGATCACCGCGTGAGCGTGGGGGCTCCGCGCGAAGGCGAGGGAGAGCGCGCCTTCGAGGCGCACGTCGTTGACGTAGGCGTCGCGGCCCTGGACGAGGTTGGGGTCTTCGAGCCGCTTGACGGGGCGGCCCACGTGCTGGATCGGCATGGCGTCCATCTCCCTTGAACAACCGCGGTATGCGAGACGGGGGCATGGTACCACGCGGCGAGAATCCGCCGCATCCGGCTTCCGGTTGCGCTACGCTGATCGGGCGCCCGGCCCCTGCCGGGCGTCGACCTGTCACCTGGAGGTGTGTGATTCTCTCGGCAGCCGAGACGGCGCGAGGCAGTCTGAAGCGCGATGTCCGCATCATGACGCTCGTGGGCGGGGCCCACTTCACGAGCCACTTCTTCCAGCTGGCCTTGCCGCCCCTCTTCCCGTTGCTGCGCGACGACTTCGCCGTGGGGTACACCCAATTGGGGTTCCTCATGGGCCTCTTCTACGCGGCCTCGGGTATCGGCCAGACGGGCTCGGGTTTTCTCGTCGATCATTTCGGCGCCCGCCGCGTGCTGCCATGCGGTATGGCTCTCCTTGCCGGGGCCATGGGCGTGGCGGGCATCGCCCCCGCGTACTGGGCGCTGGCCGTGGCGGCCATCCTGGGCGGTCTCGGCAACAGCGTCTTCCATCCCGCGGACTATTCGATCTTCAACGCCTCCGTCTCGACGTCGCGTCTCGGGCGCGCGTATGGGATCCACGGGATCTGCGGCAATCTCGGCTGGGCGGTGGCGCCCGCCGTCGTGGTCGGGCTCGCCGGCCCGCTCGGCTGGCGCGGTTCTCTCCTCACCGTGGGCGCCTTGGGCATCGCGGCTGCCCTCGCCCTGTCCACCCAGGGCGCGTCGCTGGCCGATCGCGTCGAGCCGATCCACCGCGGGGCCGCCACGTCGCCGGGACTCCGTGCGAGCTTCAAGCTCCTCTTCGCCCCGTCCATCCTCACCGCCTTCGCCTTCTTCGCTCTCATCGCGACGTCCCTCATCGGCATCCAGACCTTCTCCGTCTCGGCCATGGTCAAGCTCTTCGACGCTCCGCTCGGGCTCGCCACGGGAGCGCTGACCGCGTTTCTCCTCGGCAGCGCCGCCGGCATTGTCATGGGAGGCTTTCTCGCCGACCGTACGAGCCGGCACGACATGGTGGCCGCCGGCGGGCTGATCCTGGGCGCCGGGCTCAGTCTCGTGATCGCGAGCGGCATGCCCTCGCTCTCCCTCCTGCCCGCGGTGATGGCGTTGATGGGATTCTGCCTCGGCACCATCTCGCCCTCGCGCGACATGCTGGTGCGCGCGGCTACCCCGCCGGGCGCGTCCGGCAAGGTCTACGGCTTCGTCTACTCCGGCCTCGACCTGGGCTCCTGCCTCACCCCGCTGCTTTTCGGCTGGCTCCTCGACCGCGGTGAGCCGCGCATGATCTTCGTGACCTCCGCCGCCTTCATGCTCCTGACCATTGCCACCGCCGTGCAGGTGCGGCGCCGCGCGGTGCCGGTGGGGCGTGAGGCGCTCGCCCACCGCTGAAGACTATGGGGTGATGAGGACTAGGCGCCGACGAGCGCGCCGTTCACGGAGATGGCGAGGAGCGGCTTGAGGTGCTCGGGAGCGGAGGGCCGCCCGAAGAGAAAGCCCTGGCCCAGGTCGCAGCCCAGCGCCTTCAGCTCGAGCCGCTGCTGATCGGTTTCGATGCCTTCGGCGGTCACGTCCATGTTGAGACTCTTGGCCACCGTCACCACCGCGCGCACGATGGCGCTGTCGCCGCCCTCGTGGCTCAGCCCCTTCACGAACGATCGATCGATCTTGAGGGTATCCACGGGGAAGCGCTTGAGGTAGCCGAGCGACGAGTAGCCCGTGCCGAAGTCATCGATGGCGAGGCGGATACCCAGATCCTTGAGCTCGTGAAGCTTGGCGAGGGTGGCCGGGACATCCTGCATGACCACGCTCTCGGTAATCTCGAGCTTGAGACAGGCGGGGTCGAGCCCACTCATGGTCAAGGCGTCGGTGATCTCCTCGACGAGCTTGGGATTCTGGAACTGCTTCGCGGAGAGATTGACGCTCATGCCGAGGGCCGGACTCCGCGGGAACTCGATCTGCCACGTGCGCGCCTGGCGGCAGGCCTCGGTGAGCACCCACTGGCCGATGGGCACGATGAGCCCGGTCTCCTCGGTCAGGCCGATGAAGGCGTCGGGCTGGAGCAGGCCGCGCTTCTCGTGCTGCCAGCGGATGAGCGCCTCGACCTCCACGATGCGCCCGGTGTCGAGGCGGAGTATGGGCTGGTAGTGGAGGCGGAAGTCGCGATTCGTGATGGCCGAGCGCAGATCCATTTCCAGGTCCATGCGATCGAGGGCGGGCGCGCTCATGGTGCCGTCGAAGATCTCGTGGCGGGCCTTGCCCTTGGCCTTGGCGTGATACATGGCGAGGTCAGCGTCGCGCAGCACTTCCTCGGGCGTGCCCAGCCGCTCCGAGGACAGCGCGATGCCGATGGAGGCGGTCACGAAGACCTCGCGCCCCTCGAAGCTGAGGGGCTTGGCCAGCTCCGCTTCGATGCGCAGGGCCACCAGCTCCGCCGTCTCCGCGTCGGCCACGTCTTCGAGGAGGAGGCCGAACTCGTCGCCGCCCAGCCGCGCCACCGTATCACCCGGGCGCAGGGCGGAGCCGAGCCGGTTGCTCACCTCCACCAGGAGCTGATCGCCCACGGTATGGCCCAGCGTGTCGTTGATGATCTTGAAGCGATCGAGGTCGAGGAAGAGCACGGCCACATGCTCGTGGCGCCGGCGCGCGCGGGTGAGCCCGTGGCTGAGCCGATCCATGAAGAGCGCGCGATTCGGCAGGCCCGTGAGCGCGTCGCGGAACGCCTGCCGGGTCAGCTGCTCGAG
>WNGE01006329.1_pt1 | contig 14815 bp, 11 predicted proteins | sample 5400651 | NCBI WGS metagenome assembly WNGE01 (sample SAMN13153370, study PRJNA577476) | soil metagenome | isolation source: 60 cm soil or saprolite under grassland replicate 2 | place: USA:California | collected 2016-06-15 | reverse complement strand
CGCGGGTTCGCTGGCGTGATCAACCGCACTTTCGACCGCTTCCGCAACTTCTATACACGGTTGCTCGCTGGGACGCTGCAGTATCGTCCTGTCGTGCTTACGCTTTGGGTCATTGTGGTGCTGCTGATTGTTCCCTTCTACATGTTCTCGCAGCGGGAACTGGCTCCAGCGGAGGACCAAGGGGTCGTCTTCGGAGTGATCCAATCATCGGCAAACTCGACAATTGATCAGACAAACCTTTTCGCGCAACAAGTGGAAGGCGTCTATCGCTCGTTCCCGGAAAACGGGGGCACGTTCCAGATCACGCAGCCCGGCGGCGGCTTCGGCGGCATGGTTACCAAGCCATGGAGCGAGCGCAAAAGGACATCTCAGCAGCTCCTGGCCGCTTCCACCGGGCCGCTCTCAAAAATCGCCGGTGTGCGCGTGATTCCATTGACGCCTCCAGCATTACCAGGCGGCGGGAATTTCCCGGTTGACCTCGTAATCGCCTCGTCGGCGGAACCTGAGCAGGTGAGCGAACTGGCCAACCAGATCGTGCAGAAAGCCATGGCCAGCGGGATGTTCATTTTCGCCGACACTGACGTCAAGTTTGACCAACCTCAGACCGAAGTCGTCTATGATCGCGACAAACTGCGTTCGCAGGGAGTAGACCTGAGCCAGGCGGGACAAGACCTTTCGACGCTGTTCGGGGGCAATTACGTAAACCGGTTCAGCATTCAGGGCCGCAGCTATAAGGTCATTCCGCAGGTAAAACGCGTGGAGCGTTTGACGGCGGACCAGCTCGAGCACATTTACGTTAAGGGATCGAACGATAAGCTGGTCCCTCTCTCGACCTTTGCGAGCCTCAAGACCACAACTCAGCCGCGCTCGCTCAACAAATTCCAGCAGCTGAATGCGGTACGAATTCAGGGAGTGATTCCTCCACCAGTACCACTGGATAAGGCTCTGACATTTCTTGAGGACGAAGCCAAGAAACTCCCTCAGGGCTACACGGTTGACTATGCCGGCGAATCACGCCAGTTGAGAGTGGAAGGCAGCAAGTTCCTTCCCACTTTCATGCTGTCAGCAGTTCTCATTTATCTGGTGTTGGCGGCTCAGTTTGAAAGCTTCCGTGATCCGTTCATCATTCTTGCGGGTTCGGTGCCACTGGCCATTGCCGGCGCGCTCACGTTCTCGTTCCTCGGATTTACGAGCCTTAATATCTACAGCCAGGTAGGCTTGATCACTCTAGTTGGTCTGATTTCGAAGAATGGAATTCTGATCGTTCAATTTGCCAATCATCTGCAGGAAGAAGGCCGAAGCAAGGTCAAGGCGGTCATTGAGGCGGCTAGTACTCGTCTCCGTCCCATCCTGATGACCACGGCCGCTACGGTATTCGGTCACTTGCCGCTGGTGTTTGCAACCGGTCCAGGTGCGGGCGCGAGGAACAGCATCGGCATCATGCTGGTCAGCGGCATGATTATCGGTACGGCCTTCACGCTGTTCGTTGTGCCTTCGATCTACATGCTGGTCGCGAAACGGCATGTGAGATTGGAAGAGATCGAATCGGAACCGGTTATGCCAGAGCCGGAGGCGGCTGCGGTTTAATCTCAGCCTTCAGCCCTCAGCAAAGGCAAACCGCCATAGCCGGTTTGCCTTTTTGGTTTTTGGCAGATTACTTTGCCAGATTACTAGGGAGCGGCTTTCTGTCCGGTGAGAGGCTTTTCAACAACACCAATAATTTTTCCCTGGTTTGCTTCCTGAATGAAGGCAATGACCCGGTAAGCACTGGCCGGTTTCACCTTCAGTTCGACATCTTTGGCGAATGTGGCGCCTTTCCCTGCTTTCCCCACCTTCACGAAATTGCGAGCCACGGCGACGTGCTCCAGATGATGACCACTGTTCTCTCCGCGAAGCACTTGTGACTCGGCGCGGTCAAGCGCCAGGGCGACAAAAACTTCAGCGTTTGCCGGCAAAGTGTCTGATTCGATGTGAGCGTTCAGCTTGCCATTCGCAACCGTGGCCGAGGAAATCTGAAGAGAAACTTTTGATTGCGCACGCGCTTTCTCGATTACGTCAATGGCGCGTTTGGGGTCATTCCCCGAGCATTCAGCGGAACCGTCCACGATTATTTGCGGAGTATACGAGCTTTTCAGCCCCATCCTGTTTACGTAATTATCCTGGCGGACGGTGAAGTTATGGTCAGAGTAAATGTCCCGCCAACCTTGGTCGTCCCAGTAGTCAACGTGCTCGCCGAGGACGATGAGCTGCGCGCCCTGAATCGGTTGAGTTGAGTCAAGGGTCCGCAGAAATGCGTCTGCAGGAGGACAACTTGAGCAGCCTTCAGAGGTAAAAAGCTCGACTAGTACCGGTGTGGGAGTCTGCGCGATCGCACACACACAACTCAGGGCAAATATAGCGAGGATTAATGTTCTACGAAAGTTTTTCATACTTTGGCAGACTCCTTGATACAGAGAAAGCTACACTAGTACGGTTGTGACGGTCACGCAAAAGATTTTCACGCAGAGTTCGCGGAGGACTCGCAGAGAGCCGGAGAAAACCGTGGTGCACATGATTTGCCGTAGAGTCTTGCCTGCCATTCTTTTCAGTCTGATTTCGATCGCCTGCGCCGGTCAGCCGCCCTCCGCGCCAAGCTGGTCGTTTGCTGTTTCTGGCGACTCACGTAACTGCGGCGACGTGGTGATGCCGGTGATTGCCGCCGATGCAATCAAACACAACGCCGCTTTCTATTGGCACCTGGGAGACCTGCGCAAGATTTCTGGCCCGGACCAGGATTTCGTGGAGGAGCGCACGCAGCAGGGCAAAGCCACCGATCTCGCGGACTACGAGAGGCACGCCTGGGACGACTTTATACAAAACCAGATCAAGCCATGGGGAGATACGCCATTTTTCCTGGGCATTGGGAATCATGAGACCACGCCGCCGAAGACGCGCGCTCAGTTCGTGGCGAAATTTCGGCGGTATTTGAATCGCCCTGAACTGAAGAAGCAGAGGCTCAAAGACAACCCCACCGCGATTCAGCCGAAGACATTTTTCCATTGGGTGCGCGACGGCATTGATTTCATCTATCTAGACAATGCCACCAGAGACCAGTTTGTCCCGGAGCAAATGAAGTGGATCGAAGGCGTTCTGGATCACGACAGCAAAGACGAATCGGTACGGACGATAGTTGTCGGCATGCACGAGGCGCTGCCCGAGAGTATTTCCGCCAACCACAGCATGAATGAATACCCGATCGGAATCGAGACTGGCCGGCAGATTTATCACATGTTGCTGAAAGTGCAGAACGAGTCACACAAGATCGTGTATGTGCTGGCCAGCCATTCGCATTTCTTTATGGAGGGAATCTTCAACACTCCGTACTGGAAAGCAAATGGCGGGGAGCTTCCCGGATGGATTGTGGGAACAGCCGGCGCGGAGCGGTATCCGCTGCCGCCTGCGTCAAATGACGCCAAAGCTGCCAAGACCAATATCTATGGATACTTGGTTGCCACAGTGAATCCAGAAGGCGAGCCGCCAGGAACGATCAAGTTCAAATTCGAGGAATTGAAAGAAGACAGCATTCCCACAGACGTGGTGCAGCGATTCACCAAGACATTTGTACACGAGTGCTTTGAGGGGAACCGGAGGACCGGACCGATCGAGTGAAATTGAATCATTGAATCATCGGGGGATTGAATCATCAAAAAGCATGCGGTGAGCCATGAGCGACGGGCCGTCAACGAAAATTGTCGTGAAGGATCACCTCATTCGCTGTTGCTCGGAGCTCAAGGCTCATCGCTCAGCTTTTGCTCAGTTGAAATGATTCAATCCCCCGATGATTCAATGATTCAATCCTAGGCGGTCCGCAGCCTGTTCCGCCAATGGGACCACACGAACCATACGATGCCTGCAGCCAGAACCACCAAAATCACCGCGTCAAATTTGTGCAGATATTTTCCGAGGACGCGCCAGTTCTCACCGAGCTTCATTCCCAACCAGGCCAGACCGAAGCACCATGGCCAAGATCCTAGAAATGTGTAAATGTGAAAACGCAGCCGGGGCATGCGGGAAATCCCCGCCGGCAAGGCAATGAATGTCCTAACCACCGGGAGCAGGCGCGCGACGAATACTGCCAGGTAGCCCCAGCGTACAAAGAAGCCGTCTGCCAACTCAAGTTCGCGGCGGCCCATCAGAATCCAGCGACCGTAGCGCTCAACCAAGGGACGGCCGCCGTAACATCCAATTTCGTAGGCGACCAGGGATCCCACGTTGCATCCAAGCGCGCCGGCTGTAGCAACCCATAGAAGCCTCATCTTCCCTTCAAAGACTAGGTATCCGGCAAACGGCATGATCAGTTCCGACGGCAAAGGAATGCAGGCGGACTCGATGCCCATGAGGATGACGATGCCCCCGTAACCGGCGAAGGTGATCAGGGACTCGATGAAGATGAAGACTGCAGCGAGGATTTTTTCAGTCATGAAAAAACGAGCTCTTAGCTTTTAGCGAAACGATTCGTGAACTGCTGTGATGAGCAAAGCGAATGCGGATTACGTCGCGCCCATCGCGACGGCACGTTCCCGGTAGAAATGCATCAAGTCTGTCAGAGTCGGCTGGGCTCCGAGTTGTCGCAACATGGTTGTGACCTGTCCGCGATGATAGGTTCCGTGGTTCACCACGTGCTGCATAGATTGCCACAGCGGATTGCGATACACACCAAACTTCAACGTCTTGTATTCCATTTCGCGATCGAGGTCTGATTGCGTGACTCCACCCACGAACGCAAGAAGACGTTGCTCCTGCTCAAGCCACCGCTCACGCAAACTCGCCTGGTCTTCAAATTCCCTTACGTTGGGCAGCGCGGCCGGTGAGCGTCCTTGAAAACGTTCGAGCCAAATCCACTCTGCGCCGTAGATATGAGCCAGGGTGTCGCGGACAGAGCTGAAACTCGAACCAAGCGGTCTGGTGAATTCTTCCGCCTTAAGCTTTTCTGCTGCGGCTAGCGAACGCCGGTTTGCCCAGGCATTGTAGTCGTACAGCTGCTGGATTTCGGTGGGAGACATGATTATCGCTGCTTCAGAACGAGCCTTCTTGAGTAAAAGTAAATCCGGGCAGAGCTACACCACTCTCGTTCTTGGCAACTTTGACGCGAGTTGTGGGTGCGTCTGGCGCCGTTACCTCAGCCGGACGCAGCACTGCGTATTGCGTAAACACTTCGTTGTAGAGCTTCGTGACCAGATAGTCTTGACCGCCTTCGTCCTTGCGCCAAACCTGGCCCAGTTGGATGGATTTCACTGCCATCGTGCGCGCCCCTATTCCAGAGTAATGGCACCGCATACGGTCGTCAATTACGAGTGCCGCCCGCTGAAGCGGGCTCCGAATCTGCCACACGCCCTCCCGGCACTGCCGTGCCGGGCTTTCGCATGCCGCCGCTTCGCGGCTGGATAGGTAACTGGCGCAACGCCTGCTTAATTGCACGGGACAATCGGCCTACGACGGGCGAATAGCGCGGCCCGGCTTGCGAGTGAGACGCTGCTGAGCGAGATTCGTTACAGCAGCGACGCCATCACTTCAGGCGATCAGGATCTCAGCGCTTCCGCTCGTTGCCGTACCATCGCAACGAATTCAGGATCCTTCAACGACTCCAGGTTGATGTACACGTTGGCGAGTGCGCCTTCGATTACTGCGCGCGCGAGGGCAGACGCAGTGGTCAAGTCCGATTTCATGTTGGGATTTGTTATCGGGCCAAGGCTTTCGGAAATAGTCAGCACTTCCCTCGCCCGCTCCGCGACCCCCAACGGAACGCTGGTCGCCTGCTTCAATGACGCGTCGACGATGCCGTCTGCTGCTGCTGATTCCCGAGACTTTTTATAGGCAGCCATCACCGAATTGTAGGACTCGGCGTCAGCATCAATCGATGCCTTAAGCTCTTCGCGAAGTTGGGAGAGCCGAGAAATCGCTTCGCTCAGCTGACGCTCGAATTGCGTGTACGCCTTTTTGCCGCGTGACATGGATGCGACCATCGCGGCCAGGCCTGCTGCCATCGCGCCGCTGGCTGCGGCTGCACTGCCTCCGCCAGGAGTTGCTGTGGGCGCGGCAAGCTGTTCAATGAAAGGCTCGACACCTGCGCGTAATCCGCCCACCGCCATTTTTCCGCCCATCACCGCAGCGAGCCGGGTCTCAAGGATCAGCGATGAGTCGAAGTGCTCGATCTGTAAGAACCACTCGGCCGCTTGCTCGAGGGCTTTCTTGGGAATGAGACCGACTATTTCACTGCTTGCCGGAACCGCGCCGTAACGTGCAGTTTCGGCGCGAACCATTTCAAAAACGCGGTGGATTGGCGTCTGCTCAAAGTCGGTGAGGTTCATGGAAACCTGCGCCTGACCACGGACCAGGAATCCAGCAGCTTTTACGAAGCGCAAGCCTCCGGTTGAAAAACGAACCGCCTTCGCCACCTTCTTCGCGATCTCGACATCGGGCGTATTCAGAAAAATGTTGTAAGCGATCAGGAACTTCCGCGCCCCAACAACGCAGGCGCCAGCCGTCGGATGAAGGCGCGCCTCCCCGAAATCAGGTTTACGCGCCGGGTTTATGGCAATATCGTCGCGAATTCCTTCGAATTGGCCGCGCCGGATGTTCTCTAGGTTCTGGCGCTCGGGCGTTGCAGCTGCAGCTTCGTAGAGGTAAACCGGAATTTTATGGCGCTGCCAAATCTGCTCGCTGACATGCCGCGCCATTGCGACACAGTCTTCAATACTTACGCCCTCAATCGGAATAAACGGCACTACATCGGCGGCGCCAAGCCGAGGATGCGCGCCTTGATGCTGATTCAGGTCGATCAACTCTGCAGCTTTGCCGACGCCACGAATAGCGGCTTCCTGCACGGCTTCGCGTTCCCCGACCAGCGTGATTACGCAACGGTTGTGATCGGAATCCATTTCGCGGTCGAGAAGGTATACGCCATCGATCTTCATGGCTTCAACAATGGCATCAACTTTGGATTTGTCCCGGCCTTCGGAAAAATTCGGGACACACTCCACCAGAGCTTGCATAAGCGAGAAGAATATCCGGCTCACGGTAGGGCCGCAAGCCTTACCCGCCGAGTTTGCAGAAACAATCCTGAGGGGATCGGCAAATCGCTCGGAATCTGTTACGAGCCGGCGCCAGCCGCCTTTGTCTTCGCGAGTAGGCGCCGGGCATTCGCAATGAGATCACCGACCTCGAATGGTTTCACCAGGAATGGCACGTGGTGCTGTTCGAGGAAGCTGCGGACTTCCGGTTCGGCCAAGCTTGAAAATGTGAATAGCAGGTGTTGCGATAATGCAGGGCGCGCTTGCGTGATCCATGCGTGGGTTTGTTGGACACCGCCAGCACCTGGCATTTTGCCGTTGATGATCAGGGCCTCGAAGGACTGGCTCTCGATGGCGGACTTCGCATCTTCAAAACTGGTCAATGTAGTCACGTGCACGCCTGCGCCTGTTAAGACGTCGCGCTCGAATTCAAGGACTGCTTCTTCATCTTCCACCAGCAGTATGGTCCCGTGGAGTGCGCTCTCGCGCTTCTGCGTAGAGGAAGCGACCTGCGGTTCAGCCGCATGGCCAGCCGAGGGAAAGCGCACTTCGATAACCGCCCCGCCGCCTTCAGCGTTTCTGGCGGCGATTTCGCCGCCGTGTTCCTTGACGATGCCATAGCAGATGCTTAGCCCCAGGCCGGTGCCCTTTCCGACGCTCTTGGTCGTGTAAAACGGCTCGAAGATGCGGTTGGGCTCTCTCAATCCGGGACCGGAATCCTGGAACTCTATGATGACAAGATCGCCGGCAGACCGCACGCGAACCAGCAGATTGCGTGCGTTTTCGGGCGACACCTCATCCATCATGGCATCCAGGGCGTTATTGATGATGTTAAGGAAGACTTGTTCGACTTGATGAGGATCGCCGGAGATCGCCGACACGCCAGCCTGAATTTCGCGCTCGAGCTTGATATTGCTCACCTTCATGTCGTAGTCGCGGAGTAGTAACGCTTCCTCAAGCACCTTTACGACATCGAATTCGTGCTTCTCCGGCTTACGCTGGCGGGCAAACGACAATAAGTTTTGGACAACCCGATGCGTGCGCTGTGCCTGCTTGAATACTTTGCTTGCATAGTCCATTGCACGCGATTCAAGCTTCTCCGCTTCCAGTAACTGCGCGTAACCCAAAATCGCGGTCAGGGGATTGTTGAGTTCGTGGGCGACCCCCGCGATCAGTTGGCCGACGGCAGACATTTTCTCGCTTTGCAGCAATTGTTCCTGGGCGCGGCGGAGGTCGTCATAAGCTTTGCAGCTCTCTTCATAAAGCCGCACTTTTTCCACCGTGGTGGACAGTTGCCTTCCAATGGCGACTAGCAGATTTTCATCGTTGCTGGTGTAGCCAGCGTTCTGGCCGCGGCTGATTCCCATCAAGCCGATAGGCGCGTCCTTGCCCCACAGGACCACCCAGATTGAAGATCCCATGTCCGCGGTGTTAACGAATTCAGTCACTGCCAGCGGAACATGCGCCAAGTATTCAGCTGTCAGCACTTCGGCCCGCGAACGTGTCACAAGGTCGCCGAGCCCTTCAGGAAAGGTCGCCTCGGCCAAACGTTTGCGATCAGTCAAGCGCTGTCCCCAACTCGCGCGACGGCGGAACTGGGTATCTGATTCGGCGAAATAGACGGAACCGGATTCCACGCCAAAAAGCGAAATCACTTGCCGCAGGGTAAGATTCAAAATCTCGTCAAGATCAAAGCTTTGGGTCGCAATCACTGCCATGGCGTTGAGTGCGTTCAGCTCGCGATTACGTCGCCGGATTTCATCCTCAGCTTGTTTTTTGTCGGTGATGTCAAGCAGGAAACCCTGATAACAATCAATGAGCCCACCAGCGTCCCGGGTGGCGAAACTGCTCTCGAGCGCTGTGAGTTGTAAGCCGTCCTTACGACGGAGGTTAACCTCAAAATTGCGGACAAAATTGTGCGCTTCCACTTCCTTCCTGAACACCGCGCGCTGCTCTGGAGACGCATAGAATTCGGTGTCCACGTTCTTGCCAAGCAGCTCTTCCCTACTCGAGTAGCCCAGGATTCGCACGAAGGCATCATTGCAATCGAGCAGCTTGCCATCAGGGCTGGCAACGAAAACACCTTCCTGCACTTGCTCGAACAGTGAGCGGTATTTCTGCTCTGCAGCGCGGCGCTCGGTGATGTCGCGGACAACGTGAATCGTCCCTTTTTGTTTCGTCCCCTGGTCGGTGTAGGTTGAGGTAGAGGCGACAGAGAATCCTCCGAACAGATCCGGGCCTTCATAAAAACCATCTTCTTCGCCGCGGCAATATGGGCACTGGTTCCAGTTGAGTTCGGTCTTCGGCAGGACTGCCTCGCAGAGCTGCCCGACCACCTCGGATTGCGATTTTCCAATCCTTCCCAGAAGGGCGGGATTAGCCTTTAAGATCCTGAACTCGGGATCATGCAAAAGAACGAGGTCCTGAATAGATTCGAAGGTGTTGCTCCACTGCCGGTGAGAACGCAGGATTTCTTCGACCAAATGCAAGTTTTCGAGGGCCAACCCGAGCTGCTGTGCGCAGGTGGTTAAGAACGCCATCTCGTCGGGAGCGTACGACTTTGACTTGCGGCTTCCGAGGACGAGCGTGCCCACGGTCGCCTTTTTGCCGGGTACCGCGGCGATGATGATCTGCTGAAGATTCTCGCGCTGGAAGACTGGTAAGACGACCTCGCCCAGCTGTGCAGGCCCAAACACGCACGGGCTCGCCTGTTCGGGTACCTGCTCGATTGGATCTGCAAGAGCAACCGAGGCGCGATCACGGAGAAACTCAGCCGAGAGGCCGATCTGCTGAAAAATGGTCAGGCGACGGCCGTCCATCAGGCGAAACCATGCCGCATTCGCACCCATAAGCTCTTTCAATTCTTTCAATGCGGTGACGGCTAGAGGACCATTTTCCCCGGCACGCGCAATGCTTGTCGTGAGCGCATTTAGCGTGGCCAGTCGGCGCGTATGCAGCCTTGATTCATCAAGGACGACCAGCAACATACCAAGGCCCAGCAGCATGTCGAGCAGAACGCCGGCATCGGCGGGCAGGGCGCTTTGCGGCCACCATTCCAGATGCAATAACAACAATCCAGCAGCGAGCATCCAGGGCCCAATCTCTTTGCGAGCGCGGCGAAAACGTAGGATTTGCCAAGCAGCAGCGAGGGCCACAATTCGATAGGAGAGCTCCAAGGCAAAATGCAAGGTGGTGGAAGCGGGCCACCAAACACCTTGGACTACGGCAAAGGCGATCAAGACAACGCTAATGCCGAGCAGGGGCGCAAGGAGGTCGCGAGCACTCGCATAAATGAACGCTCCGGCCGCGAATAGCGAAACGGCCAGAATAAACTCCGCATGACCAACCGGGATCGAGTAGGGATTCGCTTGTCCCGAGGGTGAAATCAAGGTGTGATGTGCGCCAAGGTACGCCACCCAGCCGACGATCCACACAATCAGGCAGCGCTCGCGCAGAGTGCGAAAGACGAGCAGGCTCGCCGCGAGGATAAGAAGCACCGCGGTCTCGCGAGTGACGAATTTAGGAGTGGCAAAGCCGCCGAGGGCTTCCCAGGCGTGCCAAACGACCGTATTCATACACTTCGACCCTGATCAGCCAATCTCTCAGGTTTTAGCATGGAAAACTTAGTAACCAGGCAGGTTTCCCCGATCCCTTGGTTACTTTCGGCATTAGGTGACTAGAGTACAATCAGCGCTACACTAAGCCGTCTGTCATGCCAGCCGATCGCATCCTGATTGTGGACGACGAAGAGCCGATCCGGGACTTCGTGTCCGCCATGCTTAGTTCAGCGAATTTTGTCTGCAAACAGGCATCCTCCGGAAAAGAAGCTTTGGCGCTGCTGGATTCAGGAGAAGAGTACGAACTCATGCTCTCCGACCTGATGATGCCGGTCATGGATGGCATCGCACTTCTCGAAGCCAGCAAGGAACGCTATCCCGACATGCCGGTGGTGATGGTCACGGCTGTGACGGATGTGTCCATTGCGCTCAATGCCATCCGCAACGGCGCATATGACTACCTGCTGAAGCCATTTGAGCGAGAGCAGCTGTTGGCGACGGTACGACGGGCGCTGGAAAATCGGCGGCTCAAGCTGGAAAACCGGGCTTATCAGACCAACCTTGAGACGTTAGTCACAGACCGCACGCAACGGCTACGCCAGGCACTGAAGGAACTCGAGGAATCCTACGACATCACGCTTGAAGCGCTCGGCGATGCCCTCGACTTGAAAGACCGCGAAACCGAGGGACACTCCAAGCGGGTGACAGCCTTTACGATCGCGATCGCAAAGACTATGGGATTGCCATCGGACCAGATTCGCGTCATCGCGCGCGGCGCATTTTTACATGACATCGGCAAGATGGCGATTCCTGACGCAATTCTTAACAAACCTGGAAAACTTGATCCAGCCGAGTTCGAGACTATGCGCGAGCACCCGTATCGCGGCTATCAGATCGTAAAGAAGATCCCGTTTTTGGCGGAAGCGGCGGAGATCGTTTATGCGCACCAGGAAAAATTTGATGGGACGGGCTACCCTCGTGGCATGAAGGCCGAGGAAATACCGCTGGGAGCTCGCATCTTCTCTATCGCTGATACGCTGGATGCAATGACCTCCAACCGGCCATATCGCGCGGCTCTGCCGGATTCTGCAGCGCGGGAAGAAATTTCCCGCTGGTCGGGGCGGCAGTTCGATCCAGATTTAGTGAAAGTATTCCTTAGCATGCCGGAAAATATCTGGCCTGCGTTACGTGAAGATATCGGCGCACAGATTCACCGCGTTGCCTACTCGGCCACCGCTAAGGGCTAACGCGTCCCGCCTGGCGCGGATTATCCCAACACAATTTTCGGATGGAATAACGTTCCCGCTACACGCGTAGCAATAGCGATCAAATCGCGCTGTCCGTAGAAGACTTTGACTTCGCGGGCCCGCGAGAGCTCCAGCAAATTAATAGGTTGGCCATGCCGGATACGCGCAGCAATTTCGTCGGTGACGGTCACAGCGGGAAGCGACGGCAAAAGAGTGCGGGGATGGACGAGTAGACCTTGCACCCCTTCGCCGCCCTGGGCCACCTGTTCGATCTCCTCGAGAGTGTGCGCATCCTTCAATTGAAACTCGCCAACGGCCGTACGTCGCAGCGAATCGAGATGCGCGCCGCAGCCGGCCATCTGTCCGAGATCGTGAGCCACAGATCGCAAGTAGGTGCCGGAGGCGACCCGCGCACGAAAACTTGCCCGACCTGCGTCGAGTCCGAGAATCTCGAATTCTTTGATTTCGACCTGCACGGGCTTGAGAGGCGTTTCTTTCTTCTTGCGGGCAAGCTTGTAAGCCGGCACGCCGTTAATTTTCTTCGCCGAAAATGGCGGAGGCATCTGCTCGATCACGCCACGAAATTTGCAACCCAAATCGCGATATTGGTCCAGACTCAAGGTCGGCTCCCGCCGCTCTGTTGAAGGCTCGCCTTCCGCATCGTAAGTGTCGGTAGCGAATCCGAAACGAATCACACCCTCATAACTCTTTTCCGAAGCTAGATAGAACTGAGCCAGGCGAGTCATGCTTCCCATGACCAGCGGCAGTACCCCGGTCGCCATAGGATCGAGTGTTCCCAGGTGTCCGACAGGGCGCAGGTTAAATATGCGACGAACGCGAGCGACGACGTCGTGTGAGGTAAAGCCTGCGGGTTTGTCGATTACAAGGATGGCATTCATGAATTATTTAGTGATCGAGAAATCTAGGGCATTGTAGAATCTGCTGAACGCCGAGCCCGTTGTTTTGTTTCAAGGCCCAGCCGACCTGGATGATTGTATAGAGCAATCCTATGATCCCTCTTCGTGACGACCAGCCGCGCACGACCATACCTTATGTGAATTATTCCATCATCGCGATCAACCTGGCCGTATTCGCGTTCGAGTCGGAGTTCACGGTTGGAGCAGTTTTCTTGACGATTTTTACATCTATGTTCATGCACGCGGGATGGCTGCACCTGCTGGGCAATATGTTGTTCTTATGGATTTTCGGCGACAATATTGAGGATCACTTAGGGCACGCAGTTTACCCACTCTTCTACCTGCTCTGCGGCCTTTTGGCTTCGATGGCCCACATTTATGCGAATCCTGACTCAAACCTTCCGACCGTCGGTGCGAGCGGCGCGATTGCCGGAGTGATGGGGGCGTTCTTGCTGCGCTATCCACAAGCGCGCGTGCAGGTGCTTTGGACTTGGATAGGTTATCGCGTGTTTTGGATGCCGGCTCTTGGAATGCTCTTCTATTGGTTTGCCCTGCAACTGATCGGTCAGGTGTGGATGCAGTACGTCTCTTCACGGACTCATCAACAGGTCGGCGGAGTCGCATACTGGGCGCACATGGGAGGATTCGTGAGCGGAATGATCTTAATCAAAGTGATTCCAAGCAGGACAGAATATAACTACGGAGCCTGGACGAAAAAGGAAGCACCGGCAGTCGCAGTTGCGGCCTCCGCAAATCAGAACTCCGGGTCTCAGCCGCTGCATTAGTGCATAGCTTTGATGTCTCGCCTTAAATTGCCACGTGGGATCAACGGTTAAAATCTAAAGCGTTATGTTCCCCATACGCGACGATCAGCCACGCTTCAGCACGCCTTACGTGAACTATTTCATCATCGCGCTGAACGTGTTGATTTATGTGGTTTTTGAGCTTCCTGTGCAAATGCAAGGCGGGCGCCATTTTGAAGCTCTGGTCTTCCAGTTCGGATTCGTGCCGGAGCATTTGACGGGTGCTCTGGCGGGCGCTCCTCAGTATTCGATTTCAGCGTCTCTTCTGACTATTTTCACTTCGATGTTTCTGCATGGTGGTCTTCTCCACGTAGTGGGCAATCTCTGGTTCTTGTGGATCTTTGGCGACAATATTGAGGATCACCTGGGACATTTCACTTACCTGATTTTCTATTTGCTGTGCGGAATCGCCGCAGCACTGACATTCATCGCCATCAACCCTTCGTCTACAGTTCCAACCATCGGTGCGAGTGGTGCAATTGCGGGCATTATGGGTGCCTATATTGTGCTGTATCCCAGGGCGCGGGTGCAGACCCTGGTGGTGCTGATTGTCTTCTTCACTTTCTGGTGGTTGCCAGCGTGGGTCTTTCTCGGATACTGGTTCCTAATCCAGTTTGTAATGACCAGCGCGGCGGCCGGTGCGCCGAACCATCAAACGGGCGGAGTTGCCTTTGCGGCGCATGTCGGGGGATTTGTTGCGGGACTGATAATGATCAAGCTCTTTCCCAAGCGAACGCCAAGCTATCGCTACGGGAGCTGGTGAAGCGTTCGGTCCAGCTTGGACATCTATACTGAGCAGGTGACCTCATTCGCCAAACAAATTGCCTCAGCCGACTTTCCTACGCGCTGGGGACATTTCCGCATTCATGGCTTCCGGCTGGATTCATCGCAAAATGGGAAACCAGAGGAAGCAGTTGCGCTGGTGATGGGTGACATTCATTCGCAGGCACCGTTGGTGCGAATTCATTCCCAGTGCTTGACCGGAGATGTATTCGGATCGCTTCGTTGCGATTGCCGTCAGCAACTGGAGATGGCGCTTTCTCTCATTGCAGGCGAAGGCGCGGGCATTTTGATATATGAGCAGCAGGAAGGCCGTGGTATTGGACTGATGCCCAAGCTACAGGCTTACGAATTGCAGGATTCAGGACTGGATACGGTCGAGGCAAACGTAAGGCTCGGATTCAAGGCAGACCATCGCGAGTTTGAGTTGCCCGCGGAGATTCTCAAGTCACTTGGAGTAAA
>WNGE01005181.1_pt1 | contig 14820 bp, 12 predicted proteins | sample 5400651 | NCBI WGS metagenome assembly WNGE01 (sample SAMN13153370, study PRJNA577476) | soil metagenome | isolation source: 60 cm soil or saprolite under grassland replicate 2 | place: USA:California | collected 2016-06-15 | reverse complement strand
TTGTAGGCCGCCACATCTCCCGCTCGAGCCACGCCACACGTGAACAAAATGGCGAGCAATACGCCCGCAAACGCAAACAATTTCACCGCGAGCCCCTACGCGATACACCGGCCAACGATTTGGTCACGCTAGCATCGGCGCATCGCGGTGTCTGTGTCACCGCGGCCACATCCGGGAATTAAACGACGCGCGCACCGAGAAAAAAGGTATCTGGTTGCGGGCAGAAATCGCGCGCAAATCTCCTGCTGATAAATTTGCCGCGTGAACTGGCCTGGGTATCTGGTTGCCTTCGCCGCCGCAGCTGACGTTAGCGCCCGGACCTGGGGCGTTCGATTATTATGTCGGTTGGCGGCAACGGCAGCGATCGCAGACCGATCGCGTCGATTTGATCGTTTTGATCGAGCCGGCTGTCCGGCGCTTGCGTGAAGCGCGGATCGAGATCCCAGTTTCTTCCGTACAGCGGGAAATTGACATGGAAGAGATTGTCGAAAGCCGTGCCGTCCCACGTCAATTGATAAACCTGGCCGTTGATCGAAACGAATAAAGCCTGACCGGGGCCCAATTCGGTCGTCGCGCCGAACGCGGTCACGAATGCAAGCCCTTCCCACACGATGATCTGAACGCCCAGATCGGTAATGTAACCATCGACGATGGTTCCGCGCACCCCGATCGTGGCCAGCGGCGTCTTGATCGTGTAGTTGGTTGGGGTCTGCGAGCCGCTGACGAAGCGGAAGGCGCCGCGGCTCGCCTCGACCACGACGTTTCCGGTTTTGCGGTTGGGATTGTAGACGAAGCGGTCGAGCTTGACTTCCGATCGCGCCCCGACGCTCAGGCTGGTCTCGTCGAGGAACAACAGTTGCGCCAGGCTGTCGTCGCCGGTGCGCACGGTCTCATTGGAGAAAACATCGCTGCCCGCCGAGAGCGCGCGCGTGCCGCCGCCGATGATTCCCTGCACTTGGTTTCTGGCCGCGGATGCCACTCCGATTTTCGGTTCCGCGGCCGCCGCATCGGGCCGCAGTGCCGAAATCACCGCAAGAACCGCGATCGATGCGAATACGGCCCGCATTCCGTTCTCCCGCCGCGGGAATCCCGCATTTGCCCCCGCATTGTTATCGTAGCACATCAGGCCTGCCCGCGTTGTTGCAATTGCATCACACGTGCCGCCGAATTCGAAGCGACGCGGCGTGACATCGCGCGGATTTCCCTGCTATCCGCCGCCCTCGAATCACCGCATAACGCCAGCCGCATGTGGTTTTTTTGCACTAGGCAAAGCGCTTGCGCGCGGTAATTTTCCATGCGGGGAGCCGGGTATGCGCGGAGGGGCCATGAAGCGTGTTCTCTTCGCCATCGCGGCGCTTGTCGCCGCGGCACTCCTTGGCGCCTCCGCGCGCGCGGCGGAGCCCGTCGCGGCCGGAGTCGATCCCGGCGCGCCGGCGGAGCTTGCGCGCATCTACGCCCAGATCCTCCGCGACCCGACCAATTCCCAACTCAATCTGCGCTATGCCGAGCTTGCCGAGGCGAGCGGCAAACTGCGCTGGGCACTCGCGGCCTACGAGCGCGTGCTCGTGAACGATCCGGGCAACGTCGAAGCCCAGGCCGGCCTGCAACGGGTACGTCGGCGTTTGCAGCCCGACTCGACGCAATTCACCGCCGAGCTCGGGGTGATCGGCGAGACCAACCCGCGTAATCTCCCCTCGGGAGCCCGCGCCGAGGCGCAAGGTGTCGCGAGCCTGGGAATGCGGGACGAGCGCACGATCGCCGACGTCCGCTGGCGGACGACGGCGGCGGCCTACGGTCTGCTGCATTCCAACGAACACGAGCTCAATTACGGCTACGTCGGCGCGGCGACCGGTCCGGTTCTCGACGTGGCGCCGGGGCTCGTGTTTCACCCGGCGCTCGGCGGTGCCGCGACCGTCTTCGACGGCCGATTCTTCTATGGCGAAGCCGCCGCCATGGCGACGTTCGAGGACACCTTCCAGGGCCTCTACAGTGCCGTGCGCTTCCGCGGCGCATTCCGCGATTACGATTCCTTCTTCCCGTCGCAGCGCGGATTTTATGCCGACGCCGTCGGCAAGTTCGCGATCCGCCTCACCCCCAAGGACCTGCTGATCGTCTCGCCCTGGGTGCGCTGGAGCGACATTCGCGGCAGCGTCGTCCTCACTCCGCTGCTCATCGACGTCCAGCCCGGCGCCTACATCGAGGGCGGCGGCAAGTTCGAGCTCTATCACGGCCTGTTCGAATGGCTGGTGATCGGCGCCAACGTCACGCTGATCGAGCGCGCCTATCGCTCCGATATCGTCGGGAGCTTGACCGAGCGACGCCGCGACTTTCTCGTCATTCCCGGCGCGGCGGTCGTGTTCCCGAATCTATTCGCCTATCGCCGCGACCTGCGCATCGAGTACAAATTCCAGCACGACCACTCGAACGATCCGACCCAGAGCTTCAACGATCATATCGTCGCGGCCACCGTCGCCGCCCGATTTTGATCCGGCGAGGGCGCCGCATACGCGCTTTACCTCCCCGCAAGGGGACTTGGAAGGGCGGCTATTTCTCCGTCATCGCGAACGATCCGTCCCAGCCGGGCGGCGGCGGCGCGTTTCGCAGCGCCGCGATGCGCCCGGGAAACAGCGAGTAATAGGTCGCCAGTCGCGCGACCCCGATCTGGCGGCACTCTTCGAGCAGACGCTCCGCCTCGTCCCATTGCTGCGCGCGATAGGCCGCCAGGAACTCCCGGTGTTTGTGCTGCAAGCCTTCGAGCCGGCTCGGATTCTGGCCCAACAGCTGGAGGAACGTGTGGACGCGGGTCGAGCGCGTGCGGCCCCTGACCGCAACGACGTCGAGCTCGAGCGCGGGAAATTTCTGGCCTGAATTCGCCAACGTTGCATCGCCGACGACCGCGGTGACGCCGTAGAGCTTGGTGAGGCCTTCGAGGCGCGAGGTCACGTTGACTTCATCGCCCACGGCCGAATAGTCGAACCGATACGTCGAGCCCAGATTGCCGACGCAACACTGCCCGGTGTTGATGCCGATCCCGATATTGACGTGACGGAATGGTCGCCCCGACCGCGCCGCACGCTGTTCCCAATCCCGGTTCAGCGCTTCCATTCCGGCCGTCATCTCCAGCGCCGCCCGGCATGCCTGCTCGGCATGCTGCGGCTCGTCGAGCGGCGCGTTCCAGAACGCCATGATCGCGTCGCCCATGTATTTGTCGATGGTGCCGCGGTGCGCCAGGATGATCTCGCTCAAAGGCGTGAGCAGCTCGTTGATGAAATGCGTCAGCTCGACGGCGCTGAGGTGCTCGGAGATCGAGGTGAAATTGCGCACGTCGCAGAACATCAGCGTGAGCTCGCGGACTTCGCCGCCGAGTTCGAGCTTCTCCGGATCGGCGATGATCTCCTCGATGACGGCGGGCGCGAGATAGCGGCCGAACGCGGCGCGGATCTCGCCGCGCTGGGCTTCGACCCGCCGGTAGACCTGAAGCGTGATGCCCGCGGTCATGCAGCCCACCGCGAGCGCGGGATACATCGGATCGAGCAGCAGGCCCCAGCGGCGAAACGAGACCCAGCCGCCCACGAACACTGCGAGAATGCTGAAGATGCCGATTATGGCAGCCGCGCTGGCCGATACGAGCGGCAGGATCATCGCAAGCAGGATCCCGAGCACGACGATCACCGCTTCTTCGAGCGCGAGCGAATAATCCGGGCGGGTCAGGGAGCGTCCGGCCAGAAGATGCTCCAGCAATTGCGCATGGATCTCGACGCCGGGCACGGCCACGTCGAGCGGCGTCGCCCGCAGATCGAGCAGGCCCGGCGCACTGGTGCCGACCAGGATGATGCGCCCTTCCACCTCCGCCCGGGGCACTTCGCCGGACAGCACCTTCCAGGCCGGCAGGTAGGCGGACGGATTGCTGGGACGGAATCTCACTGCGACGGCACCGTCGGCATCGGTCGGAATCTCGAGATCGCCGATCTTGACGTGGTTGAGACCGGTATTCTTGCCGAACGCGGTCTCGCCGCTGGCGTTCGCAGCCTTGAGCACATAGCTGCTCGCGCCTTGCGCAATACGCAGCAGCTCGGCGCCGAACGAGGGCACCAGCGTATCGCCGACGCGAAAGACCAGCGGCGCCCGGCGCACGACCTGGTCGCGATCGGGGATCCAGTTGATGACGCCGATCCCCCGCGCGGCGGCATCGAGGATCGGCACGTTCCCGCTCGCTCCCGTAAACGCCGGCAGCAGCCGCCGCGGATCATCACCCGCAACGGCGAAACCGGCCTTCACGGCGGGCGCCGGGCCCGCGGCGCTGCCGAGGTTCGCCGCGAGCACGCTCGGGGTTTGCTTGAGCGCGGCAGCGAAAGCCTCGTCGTTGGTGGGCCCGCCCGCCGCGTTCTCCGCGAGCAAGGCGGCCTGTGCGGCGGGCAAAAGCTTGACGATCTCCTCGACCGAGGTGCGGTCGGGCTCGGCAAGCAAGATGTCGAAGCCCACGACCGCGGCGCCTTTGCCGGTCAGCTCGACGAGCAGGTCGCGCAGCTTGGTTCGCGGCCACGGCCATTGTCCGAGCTTGGCCAGGGATTGCTCGTCGATGTCGACGACCCGGACCGGCAGCCGCGCATCATAGGCTTGGGGCGCGAGCTGCTGATAGGAATCGAACGCAATCAGGCGCAGCGCGCGCACGAAGAACGGATCGACCGCCCGCACCAGCGTCGCCGCCGCCAGCAGCGCCAGCACGAAGAGGACATAGAACCGGGTCGTGGAAGCGATCATCTGGACAGACGGCGGCGTCGAAGCCGCGCCTTTTTGGATCGGGGCCGAGCTTACCCCGCTCGAGGCTACGCCGGGGAAACAAACAATTCGTAGCGACCCGGCACTAGGTCTTGGTTTCCTGCAGCGCCTGGGCAGCGCGGGCGACGGCGGCCTCGCGCGCGCGCAGCATCGGCTCGGCGGCGCGTCGGATGCGCTCGACGAGCTCCGGCCCGGCGCGCTCCGGAGAGCCCGCATCGAACGGCGGGTGCGGATCGTACTCGACCATCAGCTGGATGGCCTCGGCCGCGGCCTTCCCGTGCAGCTCCTCGACCACGCGCAGGGCGAAATCGATGCCGGCCGTGACCCCGCCGCCGGTGATGATATTGCCGTCGATCGTCACCCGCTCGCCGGTCGGCTCCGCGCCGAAGTTTCGCAAGGCTTCGCGCGAGAGCCAATGGCTGGCGGCGCGCCGGCCCCGCAGCAGGCCCGCGGCGCCGAGCGCCAGCGATCCGGTGCACACCGAGGTGACGTAGCGCGCATGCTCGGCCGTCTTTCGCAGGAAGCCGAGGATCTCCGGATCGCCGAGCACGGCGTTGACGCCGACGCCGCCGGGCACGCAGACGAGGTCGAGGGGAGGGCAGTCGGCAAAGGTGGCGGTCGGTACGATGCTCAGCCCACGTTCCGACGGCACCGGATCGAGCGTTTTGGCGACGAGCAGGGTCTCGGCGTCCCGCATGCGGGAGAGGATCTCGTAGGGTCCGGTCAGGTCGAGTTGGGTCAGGCGCGGGAACAGCACGAAACCGATGCGGAAAAGAGCCATCTCGATCGTCTCCAAGCGGCAGCGAAACAAGCCGGGCACCTGCCCGGCCGGCAGGCATGCAAGTCTTTCTTTACCACGCCGTCGGCGGTGCCATTTTCTTGCCCAGGGAACAGGCGTATCCTATACGCGATATTGGGGGACGGGTCCGGTTGCGCGCTGGCAGTGCAGCCGCTTTCCGTCATGGATCAGGACCGCGATCCGCCGGCACGCCGGCGTGCTCGCATTGGGGGACGCTTCGCGCATGCCGCAGGCGGGGATCCGGTTGGGGGCCGAGCTCGGCGCGTTGATGCTGGGCGCCTTCGTTCTTGCCGGTTGCTCCGGCACCCAGTCCATCATGGATCCGCGCTACGGGGTGGCGGCGAGCCCGCGCGTGGTCGAACCGGGCCAGCCGGTGCCCAAGGGCGGCGGCGCGTACCGGGTCGGACAGGCCTACATGATCGGCGGCCGGATGTACGTTCCCCAGGAGGACCCGAACTACCGAGCCGAAGGCATCGCATCCTGGTACGGCACGGATTTTCATGGCCGGCTGACCGCCAACGGCGAAGTCTACGACATGCACGGAATCTCCGCCGCGCATCCGACGCTGCCGATGCCGTGCTACGTGCGGGTAACGAACCTCGCCAATCAACGCTCGCTCATCGTGCGGGTGAACGACCGCGGGCCCTATGCGGGCAATCGCGAGATCGATTTGTCCGGCAAGTCCGCCGAACTGCTGGGTTTCCGCGGCAACGGGCTTGCCCGGGTGAGGGTCGAATACGTCGGCCGGGCGCCGCTCGAGGGATCCGACGACCGCATCCTGTTCGCCACGCTGCGGCAGGGCACCCCGGCGCCGGCGCCCTCCACCGTGATGGTCGCCTCGGCCAAGCCGTTCGTCCCCAACCTTGCCGACCGCAGCCCCGTGCTTCGCGGGACCGTTCCCGTGCCCGCCGAGCGTCCGTTCGATCTCGGCGAGGGAACGCTCGAGGCAGCGCTGCAGTCGGGGCCGCGGACTGCCGTTGCGCGCCGGCCTTCATCGCCGGAAATGCTGGCATCGGCCAAGCCATCCTTGACGGCCGCGCCCGCGCCCGTCGCCAACGAGCCGATCTCGGCCTACGCCCCGGTGCGCGATGACCGCGGCGCCGCATTCGCCGGCGGCCGCGGGCTTTACTGAAATCACGCGTCGTCGGCCGGTCGTTCCGGGGCGCGCCCATGGCGCGAGCCCGGAACCCACGGACACCGACCCCGAAACGAAGCACGGACGACGGTCGCAGCTCGCCAGTTCCCGAGCGAACCTCGCTGGACCATGATCCGGGGTCCGGCCCCTGTGACGACCGCCTCGTTTTTGCGGAAATGCTCTTGGCAACCGGCGCGCCGGATCGGTATTGAAACGGGCGTAAGCCGGAGGAGGCCCGATCAGCGTGCTCGCATCGCCGAGATCTTTCCTGCCCAGCGCGTTCCTTGCGCTCGCGTTGGGCCTCGCATTCACGGCCGGCGCATTCGCCCAGGCCAAGGCACCCGCGGCCAAGGCACCGGCCGCCAAGGCACCGGCTGCGAAGAAGGAGGAAGGTTTCCAGGTCGCATCGCCGTTCGCCATGCTGATCGACGCCGACAGCGGGACCGTGCTCTACGAGAAGAACGCCGACCAGCTGATGTTTCCGTCGAGCATGGCGAAGCTGATGACCGCCGAGTTCGTGTTCTACCAGGTCAAGGAAGGCGGCCTCGATCCCAATGAGGAATTCGTCATCAGCGAGAACGCCTGGCGGAGGGGAGGGGCCCCTTCGCACGGCTCCTCGATGTTTGCCGCGATCCACAGCAAAGTGAAGGTGATGGATCTCCTCAAGGGCGAGATCATCCAGTCGGGCAACGATGCCTGTATCGCGCTTGCCGAGGGCATCGCCGGGAGCGAGGCGAGATTTGCGGAGATGCTCAATGCGCGGGCGCGGGAGATCGGCCTGACGCAATCGAACTTCACCAACTCGACGGGACTGCCCGATCCCAATCTGAAGGTGACCGCGCGCGAGCTCGCCAAATTGGCGCAGCACATCATCAAGACTTATCCGGATTTCTATTCGCTGTTCGGCGAGCGCGAATTCACCTGGAACAAGATCCGCCAGCAGAACCGCAATCCGCTGCTCGCCATGGGCATCGGAGCCGACGGGCTCAAGACCGGGTTCACCCGGGAAGCCGGATATGGCTTGGTCGGATCCGCGGTGCAGCATGGGCTGCGCCTGATCGTGGTGATCAACGGTGCCAAGACCCCGAAGGAGCGCGGCGACGAGGCGCGCAAGCTGCTGGATTGGGGCTTCCGCGGCTTCGAATCGCGGCCGCTGTTCGCCGAGGGTCAGATCATCGGCGACGCCAAGGTCTACGGCGGCGGCGCCGGCCGCGTGCCGCTCATTGCCGGCCAGGCCGTCAGCCTGCTGGTGCCGCGCAACTCCGGCGAAAGGATCGTCGCCCGCGTGGTCTATACCGGACCGATCCCGGCGCCGATCCAGCAAGACCAGGCGATCGGAACCCTGAAGGTGTCGCGCGGCGAGCATGTGGTCCTCGAGGTTCCGCTGCGGGCCGCGGAATCCATCGGCCGCGGCAGCCTGCCGCAACGCGCATTCGATGCCGCGACCGAGCTCGTGATCAATTGGATCCGGGCCGGCGTCGCGCGGCTGTGAGGCGCGATGCGCGGACGCTTCATCAGCTTCGAAGGCGGCGAGGGCAGCGGCAAGTCCACGCAGGCCAAGCTGCTCGCCGAGCGGCTGCGGCCGTTCGGCCTCGGCGTCATACTCACTCGCGAGCCCGGCGGCTCGACCGGCGCGGAAGCCGTCCGCCACGTCCTGCTCTCCGGCGCCGCCAAGCCGCTGGGCGCGCACGCGGAGGCGATCCTGTTCGCGGCGGCGCGCGACGACCACGTGCGCCAAACCATCCGGCCCGCGCTCGATGTCGGCAAATGGGTCATCAGCGACCGCTTTGCGGATTCCACCCGCATCTACCAGGGCACTTTGGGCAATGTCGATGCCCGGCTGATTGCCAGACTCGAGCACATCACCATCGGCGACACGCGTCCGGATCTCACGATCATTCTCGACGTTCCTGTTGAAGTCGGGCTGCAGCGCGCGTCTTGGCGCCGGGGCGAGAGCGCGGGCGATCGCTTCGAGGCGGAGGACCGCGATTTTCACCAGAAGCTGCGGGAGGCGTATCTCGAGCTCGCCGAGCGCGACCCGGAGCGCTGCATTTTGATGGACGGGTCTGCCGACCCGGCCACCATCGCCAACGCGATCTGGGCCGTGGTCAATGAGCGCCTGCGTCCCGCCGAGGCGCCCCTGCATCTGGAGGACGTGGCGCCGTGAGCGATGCGGACGCGCCGGAGCCGCCGCATCCGCGCGAGACGACGGCGTGGTTCGGCCATGCGGAAGCCGAGCGCAAATTGCTCGACGCGTTCCGCAGCGGCCGCATTCCCCATGCGTGGCTGATCGGCGGACCTTCCGGCGTCGGCAAGGCGACGCTCGCCTATCGCATGGCGCGTTTCGTCTTCGCCAATCCCGATCCGGCTGCGCCCGCGGTGCAGACGGCGCGCTCGCTCGCAGTTGCGCCCGACCATCGGGCGGCGCGCCGCGTCGCCGCGCAGTCGCACACCGACCTTCTCGTGCTGGAACGCACCCCGGGTCCGACCGGCGCGCTGCGCACCGTGATCACGGTCGACGAGGTTCGCCGTACGGTCAGCTTTTTCGGCTCGACGGCAGGCGAGGGGGGATGGCGGGTCTGCGTCGTCGATACCGCCGACGAGCTGCAGCACCCGCAAGCCTCGAACGCCCTGCTCAAAGTGCTGGAGGAGCCGCCGGCGCGTGCGTTGCTCCTGATCGCGAGCCATGCTCCCGGACGCCTGCTCGCGACCATTCGCTCGCGCTGCCGCCGGCTCATGCTCCGCCCGCTCGACGAGGCGGACGTCGCACGCGCCGCCGCTGCGGCGCTGGAGCGTCCCGAGGACGACGCTGCGATCCGCGAAGCGGCGCGCGCCGCCCAGGGCAGCGTGGGGCGCGCCATCACGCTATTGGGCGGCCGCGCGCTTGCCGTGCGGGAGCGGGTGGTCGATCTGCTCGGCCGGCTCCCCGCGCTCGACCCGCTGGCCATGCACGCGCTCGGCGACGCGCTCGGGCGCGGCGACAGTGCCGCATTCGAAGCCTGCCTCGACGCGATGCGCGACTGGCTCAGCGGCCGGCTGTCGATCGAGCCCAAAAGCCCGGCGCGCCTTGCACGGGTTGCGGAGGTATGGGAAAAGCTCAACCGCGCCGCCGGCGAGGTCGAAGAGCTCAATCTCGAGCGAAAGCCGCTGGTTTTCGCCGCATTCGGCCTGCTCGCCGAAGCCGCGCGCGGCTGATCCAGCCACATTACGCTGACGAGCTTCTCGCGATGGCGACCAAGCCCCGCTATTTCCTCACGACCGCCATCGCCTATCCCAACGGGCCCCCGCACATCGGCCACGCCTACGAGGCGATCGCGACCGACGCGATCGCCCGCTTCATGCGGCTCGACGGCTACGACGTGTTCTTTCTGACCGGAACCGACGAGCACGGCCAGAAAATGCAGCAGACCGCTGCGAAGGAAGGGATTTCCCCGCGCGAACTCACCAATCGCACCGTGCCGCAGTTCCGCGCCATGGTCGAACGGCTCGAGTGCAGCAACGACGATTTCATCCGCACGACCGAGCCGCGGCATTATCGCGCTTCGCAGGCGATCTGGGAGCGGATGGCGAAGAACGGCGACATCTATCTTTCCAAATACACCGGCTGGTACTCGGTCCGCGACGAGGCGTACTACGGCGAGGCCGAGATCACGGTTGGACCCGACGGCGAGCGGCGCGGCCCAACCGGCTCGCCGATCGAATGGGTGGAGGAGGAGAGTTATTTCTTCCGACTCTCCGCCTATCAGGACAAGCTGCTCGATCTCTACCGGAATCATCCGGATTTCGTCCTGCCGGAGACCCGCATGAACGAGGTCATAAGCTTCGTCAAAGGCGGTCTGCAGGATCTTTCGGTATCGCGTACCACTTTCGACTGGGGCGTTCCGGTGCCCGGCGACCCCAAGCATGTGATGTACGTATGGGTCGATGCGCTGACGAACTACATCACCGGTGTCGGCTTTCCCGACACGCAGAGCAAATCATTTCGCTGCTATTGGCCGGCCGACCTGCACGTCATCGGCAAGGACATCCTGCGTTTCCACGCGATCTATTGGCCGGCGTTCCTGATGTCGGCGGGTCTCGCGCTGCCACGGCGCGTCTTCAGCCACGGTTTTCTGTTCAACCGCGGTGAGAAGATGTCGAAATCGGTCGGCAACGTCATCGACCCATTCGCGCTGGCCGATGCGTATGGTGTCGATCCGCTGCGGTATTTTTTCCTGCGAGAAGTGCCGTTCGGGCAGGACGGCAACTACAGCCACGAGGCGATCGTCAACCGCATCAACGCCGATCTCGCCAACGATCTCGGCAATCTCGCGCAGCGCTCGCTGTCGATGATCGCCCGGAACTGCGGCGGCGTGCTGCCGCGACCGGAAACATTCAGCGCCGCGGATGAGGCGATCCTCGCCGCCGCCGACGCGATGATTTCCGCCGCGCGGCGCGCCATGGAAACCCAGCAGCTGCACCAGGTGCTCAACACGATCTGGAGCGTGGTTGCCGATGCGAACCGCTATTTCGCCGGCGAGGCGCCCTGGGCGCTCGCCAAGACCGACCCGCCGCGCATGGGAAACGTGCTGTTCGTCACCGCCGAAGTGCTGCGCCAGATTTCGATCCTGATCCAGCCGTTCATGCCGGCGTCGGCCGCAAAGCTGCTCGATCTGCTCGCGGTGAACGAGCGCGATTTCGCTGCGCTCGGCGCCGCGCACCGGATCGCGGCCGGGACGAAGCTGCCGCCGCCGAGCCCGGTGTTCCCGCGCTATCAGGAACCCGCGTGAGCCATGCTGGTCGACAGCCATTGCCATCTCGATTTCCCGGATTTCGCCGCCGAGATCGATGCGGTGGTTGCTCGGGCGCAAGCCGCGGGTTTGGCGAAAATTGTAACGATCTCGACCCGCGTGCGCCGCCACGCCGAGGTTTTGGCCATCGCCGAGCGGTTCGAGAACGTGTTCTGCTCGGTCGGGACGCATCCGCATTATGCCCATGAGGAGCTCGATGTGACGGCGGGCGATCTCGCCGAAAAAACGCGGCATCCCAAGGTGGTCGGGATCGGCGAGGTGGGGCTCGATTATCATTACGACAACAGCCCGCGCGAAGCGCAGGAGCGCGGATTGCGAACTCATATCGCCGCGGCGCGCACGACCGGATTGCCGCTGATCATCCATTGCCGCGATGCCGACGCCGACATGGCGCGCATCCTGACCGAAGAGATGCAGCAGGGCGCATTCCCGGCCGTGCTGCATTGCTTCACCGGCGGCCGCGATCTCGCGCGCACCGGTGTCGAGCTCGGCATGTACGTGTCGTTCTCCGGGATCCTGACGTTCAAGAAATCCGACGCGCTGCGCTCGATCGCAGCCGAGCTGCCCGCCGACCGCATCCTGGTCGAGACCGATGCGCCCTATCTCGCGCCGCAGCCCTGGCGCGGCAAGCGCAACGAGCCGGCCTATGTGGTCGAGACCGCCCGTGTGCTGGCGCAATGCCGCGGCGTCGACGCCGGCGAGATCGCCCGGCAGACCACCGAGAATTTCTTTCGATTGTTTGCCAAAGTTCCCCGCACCGCCACCGTTGCGGCATGAGTCTCACGTTCACCATTCTCGGCTGCAGCTCGTCGACCGGCGTGCCGCGGGTGGCGCTCGGCTGGGGAGCCTGCGACCCGAACAATCCGAAAAATCGCCGCCGGCGCTGCTCGCTGCTGGTCGAGCGCACCGACGAGGCCGGCAGGCACACGGCGGTGCTCGTCGACACCTCGCCGGATCTGCGCGAGCAATTGCTCGACGCGCAGGTCGATTGGCTGGACGCGGTGCTGTTCACCCATGCCCATGCCGATCACATCCACGGCATCGACGACCTGCGGCTGCTCGCGCTCTCCAAGCGCCGGCGCGTCGACGTCTACGCCGATGCGCCGACCATGAAGACCTTGCGCGCCCGGTTCGACTATTGCTTCGAGACGCCGCCCGGCAGCGAATATCCGCCGATCGTCACCGCGCATCGGCTCGAGCCTAAGCGCGCGCTCACGATCGACGGCGCCGGCGGCCCGATCGTCGTGACGCCGTTCGTCCAGACCCACGGCGACATGCACTCGATCGGGTTCCGGTTCGGCGATCTCGCATATTCCTGCGACCTCAACGGCATCGTGCCGGACAGCTTGCCGGTGCTGCGCGATCTCGAAGTGTGGATCCTCGACGCGCTGCGCTATGCGCCGCATCCCAGTCATTTCTGCGTCGATGATGCGCTCGCGTGGATCGAGCGGATCCGCCCCAGGCGCGCCATCCTGACCAACCTGCATTCCGACATCGACTACGAGACGCTCCGCGGCCAGCTTCCGGAGAACGTCGAGCCGGCCTATGACGGCATGAAGATCAGCCTGGCCGCCGAAACCTTTCGATGAGTACGGCCGGGGCCGGATACAGGCGGAACCAGCGGCGAATGCCCGGGAGTATATGGATGTTCCATAATATCTCTTATGCGAATCACTGCTATCGAGGCCCAACGGCAGGGTCGGTGACGCCGCCATGAATCCCTCCCGCGACATCGCGCGCCTCATCGAGCTGATGGCGGCGCTGCGCACGCCCGGCAGCGGCTGCCCGTGGGACCTCGAACAGAATTTCGCGACCATCGCGCCGTACACCATCGAGGAAGCCTACGAGGTTGCCGACGCGATCGCGCGCGGCGATCTCGAGGATCTGCGCGACGAGCTCGGGGATCTGCTGCTCCAGGTTGCCTTCCACGCGCGCATGGCCGAGGAGACGGGTGCGTTCGATTTCGGCGACGTCGTCCATGCCATCACGGCGAAGCTCCTGCGCCGCCATCCGCACGTGTTCGGCGATGCCGGCGCCCTGCCCGTGGCCGCCGTCAACGAGCTGTGGGAGCGCATCAAGGCCGAGGAGAAGCACGCGCGCGCCGAGCGCCGCAAACGCGCCGGCCGGCATCAGGCCGACACGCTCGCGGGCGTTCCGACCGGCCTGCCGGCGCTCGCCCGCGCGCTCAAGCTGCAGGAGAAAGCCGGAAGCGTCGGCTTCGACTGGAACGATGCGCGCGCCGTGCTCGCGAAAATCCGCGAGGAAGCCGACGAGATCGAGAGCGCGCTCGCCCTCGGCCAGCCGGACCGCGCCCGCCTGGCCGAAGAGGTCGGCGATCTCTTGTTCGCCGTCGTCAATCTCGCGCGCCATGTCGGGGCCGATCCGGAGATGGCGCTGCGCGCGACCAACGCCAAGTTCGAGCGCCGCTTCGCCGCGATCGAGCGCGCGCTCGCCGCGCGCGGCAAGTCTCCGGAGCAATCGACGTTAACCGAGATGGACGCGCTGTGGGACGCCGCCAAGGCCGCGGAGCGTGGGGAATAGTTGTTACGGTCCCCGGACATGAGGCAGAGTTAACACGCGTGTCACGAACGCGCGCGCGTTGTTGTAGCGTGGGGCGTCGCGGCAACCTCGAATTTCCGCTGCACGATCTCCACCTTCTGCGGGTCGACGCGCACGCTGAACGCGATCCGGCCGTCATCGCGGATCGATTTCCCCAGCACCTGCGCGTGACGATAGAGCCAGCTCATTGCGGCCCCGTCCGCCGGATCGAGCACGAGATCGAATATTTGGCGATGCGCCGCGACCCGCGCCGCGATGGCCGCGAGCAGGGCATCGATCCCCTCCCCCGTCGCGGCGGATACCAGGACGGGCCGGCTCTCCGCGCTTGTTCGCTCCGCCAGATTGACGATCTCGATCCGCCGCTCCGGGTCGAGAAGATCGATCTTGTTCCACGCTTCCACCAGCCGTCCGTGGTCGTTCGGATCGATGTCGAGCTCGCGCAGCACCTGCTCGACGTCCTTGGCCTGCGCGTCGGCCTCGCCGTGAGCAACGTCGCGCACGTGGAGAATGACGTCGGCTTCCATCACTTCCTCGAGCGTCGCCCGGAACGCCGCGATCAACGTGGTGGGAAGCTCGGAGATGAACCCGACCGTATCGGACACGATTGCCTTGATGCCCTGCGGCAGCGCCACGGCGCGCAAGGTCGGATCGAGCGTCGCGAACGGCATGTCGGCCTCGAGCACGTTCGCGCGCGTGAGCCGGTTGAACAAGGTCGACTTGCCCGCATTGGTGTATCCGACCAGCGCTACGATCGGATA
>WNGE01010304.1_pt1 | contig 14821 bp, 13 predicted proteins | sample 5400651 | NCBI WGS metagenome assembly WNGE01 (sample SAMN13153370, study PRJNA577476) | soil metagenome | isolation source: 60 cm soil or saprolite under grassland replicate 2 | place: USA:California | collected 2016-06-15 | reverse complement strand
CTCCGTGTCGCAGATCGCTTGATGAGTTGCGACCTGCGGTCTTGGCAAGTTCTTGCTGAGCTCTTGATGAAGAGGCCCTGGAGAACATCACTACACTCGCAGGGAGGCTCACCAACAAGCTCACTACCAGCAACAACACCCGACTCGGGCGTGTAGCTCAGGTGGTCAGAGCGCGTCGCTTACAACGAAATAACTGAGGCAATTCTCACCACCGGTGACCAGCGGGAACCCGCTTTTTTGCAGATCGCGGCCATGATAGCGCATCCAGCAAGTAGCAGCGAGTAGGCACGAGTGGCACCGGCTGGCGCAGGATCTTGATGAGTTTCGGGTCAAGAGTCGGACAAGTTGCCCCGCTGTTCTCTAGGGCCTTGGGCCTCCAAGGTGCTGCTTCGAACTCCTCGAAGCATGGTTGAGCTGCCGCGCACCAGCCGACGGTATGTCGGTGGGTTGAGGATTCAAATCCGCCGGAAGAGAGCGACGGCTTTACCCACGATCCTTGCGGCTGCCTGCTCGGCGTCGATCGGCTGATACTCAGGGTTAGCCGGTAGAAGGACGAATCGACCGCTCCGCTTGCCAAAAAACTTCAATGTCAGTTCCGGCTCAGGGTTGGCGAGCAGGATGGCCGCCACGATCTCGCCCTCCTCCGCCATATTTTGGCGGCGGATCACCACCTGATCGCCCTCACGGAGATCGGCCCCCGCCATGGAATCGCCGCGCACGCGGACCATGACCAACTCGCCGTCGCCGACGAGGTCTCTCGTCAGTAGTTGCCGACCGTCGATGTTCTCCCCCGCCAGCAGGTCCGTGCCCGTCTTGATCTCTCCGAGTTGCGGCACACAGATCGGTGGTCGTTCGAGTCTGAGCCGGATGCCTCGACGCTGGCCCTTTGGCGGAAGTTCGACGATGCCCTTCTGTTCGAGGCTCTTGAGGTATCGCGAGACCGTGTCGGTCGATTTCAGCTTTGCCGCATCAGTGATCTCGCGATAGGAGGGTACGTAGCCCTCTGCCCGCGCGTCGCGGATCACCTGCAGGATTCTTTCCTCATCCCGAGTGAGGCCGGTATACATTCGACGGCTCCGTGCTCGCGTAGTGTGCGCACATTACCCGGTTCTGACCTGTTTTGCCATAGGCCGATGGGTACTGGCAGAGCTACAGCCATCCTTGTTGACGAGCGCGGAGCAGGGCCTCGGTGCGGCTCCTGACCTCCATGCGGCCGTAGAGTTGGCGCAGGAGGCGGAACATCGCCCGCTCCGAGTAGCCGGCTCGCTCAGCGAGCTGCGACACAGTGAGGCCGCCAGCCAGGTCGCGGAGCCAGGATATCTCGTGATCGGCCGGACCACTACGGTTGTAGTCCGCGACTTCCTCGCTGGTCCGAGCCAACGCCCGTACCACATCGCTCGGCAGCACACTGACGCCGTGCACTGCCTCCTCGAAGATCTGCCGCACCTGCTCCGGGCTGGCGTCACGAGGCACGGCCGCTGCCGCACCGGCAGACAGGGCCCGCACGTAGGACGCAGTGCTGCTGTCGCTGAGCACCGCCACGACCATCGCCTCGGCGCTGGCCTTGCAGAGGCGCGCCAGCAGTTCCCAGTCATGATCCGAGGCCAGCGTCAAAAAGATGACTCGGCGCGGCGGCCGTGCGACCCAGGCGAGGAGGTCATCAGGCGTCTCGGGGTTGGCACCCGCGTCCCTGAGGATCGCCATGATCCCGCGCCGATAGATCGGCAATGGATCTACCACAGCGATCCACTCCGACATGACCCAGATCCCTTCTCGTCGAGCAACCGGCGGGAGGCATTGTGCCTTCTTGAAGAATGATGTTCGAGCGGGCGGGGTGAAGGCCCCTCCCCGGCGAGCGGGCTTGCAGGACCCTGCCTGGATGGCGCAGCACGCCATCTCAGTGGCGGTATTCCGCCAATCAAAGTCGTCATAGACCGGCACTGCGAGCTGCTCATACCGTGACTTCCGCCGATTACCAGGGAAATCCGGGAACGCTCCCCTGACAAGCTTGCCAGTCGAGGGCGGTTTCGAGACCGACAGGAGGCCAGGAGTGGCGCCAGATACCCAGGGGCTCGTACCGGATCTCGACGTGATCCTCCGCAAGGTGCTGCCCAGGAAGAAGAAGCCGAAGCTTGTCGCCGGACTCGGCTCGAACGTCGCCGCCGGGCAGGGTCTTGACGATGTCGAGCTGATCGCCAGCCCGCAGGACCACGTCCCAGAGCCGCCAGACTACCGGAATCCCTGACCGTGCCGGTTCAAGACTGAACGCATCGGCTCCTGAGCTCAAGGAAGATATGGTGTCGATGCCGCCTCGCGTACGGCGGCCAGCACACCTCTCGAGTCAGGAAGCCGATTGAGCAGTCGCGTCGCATGCTCGATGGCACCTTGCTCGGAGCAGTAGCAGCGCGCCTTCCGATAGAGATCGGCCGCAGCCTGCACCTCGCGAGGTAGCGCATTGGGGGCGCGCAGCAGATATCCGGCAGCTGCCAGGCCTCGGCAGTCCCACGCCAGGTAGTCACGCTTGTTCGCGTCGGCCGCCGTCTTGGCTCGCGTTCCCGCCTGTCCGAATGCTTCGGAGGCGGCACTGGTGTCACCTCGGCTGAGTGCGATCACTCCCTGGAGGGCAAATGGGCTGTGGACCGCACTGTGGAGGGCAGGGTCGCTGATAGTTCGGCAGACGCGGTCGATCACCTGCTGAGCCTGTTCGAGTTCGTCGTCGCAGAGCAAGGCCAACGCTTGGACGTAGTTTCCGTCACGGACCAGCGCCGCGCTACCGACCTCCTTCCCGGTCCGCGCGGCATCCAGTCCCAGATCCATCGCCATCTTGTGGTTGCGAAGGTCGATCAGGGCTTTGGCCTTGTTGACGAGGCATTGGCCTTCGCCCAAGCGGTAGCCCAGACTGGTCTGTCGGGCAATCGTAAGTCCGGCGTCGTAATACTCGACCGCAGCCTTTGGTTCCCCGCGCTCGTTGTGCAGCCTTCCCCATTCGACATAGAGCTGCACCCACATGCGCGGCTCGTCGAGCCCCTGCAGGAGAGCCCTCGCCTTGGAGTAGTGGGACTGCGCCTTCATCAACAGGCCCTGATCAGTCAAACACAGGCCGAGACCGACACGCGCCGCGGCCTCGATGGTTCGGATTCCGACGGGCTCGATTGCCTGGGAACTCACGAGCTTCGGTACGCCAGCCAGGACGTTCTGGTAGGTGCGGCCGGCGGCGCTCACCTGGCCGAGGTTGTACTGGCAGCCGGCTTCCAGAAGAGAGATGCGGGCAACGTTCTCGGGGTCGTTCCGCCCCTCAGCCAGCGTGTGCGCACGATGGAGGGCCTTGAGCGCGGCCTTGTGTTCAGCGAGAAGAAGATGTGCCTTCCCCATGAGACCGGCGACGGCCAGCTCGGCCTCGGGATCGCTCACCTTGCCGTCCACTCGCCGCAGATGTCGCAGCACCTCGTCGGCGTGCCCCCAGGTAAACAGGTAGGTGGTTGCGATCTCGTGCAGCACCCCGACCGCCGCGTCGAAATCACCGGCTCGGACAAGAAGGTCGAATTCGCCGAGCTGGGGCCAGAGATCCTCGATCGTCCTCGGCGTTGGCGCTGACAACCCGACCTCCTCGAGGTAGTCGGCGCCACGCCGCAACAGCGCCGTCCGAGTGAGCCCCTCCTGGCTGAAGGGGTCGGCGCCGGGCTCTTCCGGAATCTCCTGAAGGAGGAGATTGCGATCGGCCAGGTACAGCTCGAAGCGGGGGTGCTCGGAGACCGCGGGACGCCCGTCCGTCCCAGGATACCCAGTCGTCTGGACGAGGCTAAACCATTGGAGGCGTCCAAGGGCCGGGCCCCAGGACGTCCCCTTGGCGGCCGGCGCCAGCAGCTCATCGATCGCCGACTGGGGGACTGGTCGGCCATAGATCGCCAGCGCTGAGAGAACCAGCCGGTCGTCGCGACCAAGAAACCTTAGGGTCTGACCGACGAGGGCATTGGCCACGTCGGGGTGGAGAGCCTCCTCATCGAGTAGGAACGTCGGACCAGCGTGCGGCTGGACTGCCATGTACGCCGCGAAGGCCTTCAAGGCCTTCGGATGGCCTCCAAGGCGTTTCCATGCCATGTCGCGATGCTTGGGACCGAGGCGCTCCAGCCACTGGCTTGCGGCAGGATTCCTTTCACGCAGGAATTCCTTCGCAATGTCGTCCGGAAATCCCTTCAGCGGCACCGGTTCCAGTTTGCCAAGATTGCGGCGCCAAAGCGTGTCCATTGGAGCCGAGGTCGACACGACCACCTTGATGTTGCGAGGTGACAGGTCGAGCAGACCTTCGATGAGCGCCTGCAGCCGCGGGTCCCGCAGGCTCTGTGTGTCGGGGTCGAGCACCTCCTCGAAGTCGTCGATGACGATGAGCACACGCCGCCCTTCGAATTCGTTCGCCAAGGCCCGCGCCTTCTCCCACGCGCTGGTGTCGCCGGCAAAGATCACATTTCGTAAGCGGCCTTTGGCCTCCGATGGAAGGAACTGTCCAATGGCGGAGAGCAGTGCTGACATTGTCGCCAGGTGGCCACGCCTGAACTCGAGGTAGAGGAGGACGCTCGGCAGTTCGAGCCGGGCGCCGTCACCAAGATCGTCGCCTCTCTGGGCAGCAGACAGTACATGGTTCAGCAGGCACGTCTTCCCAATGCCCTCGACTCCCATCACCACGATGAGAGGAACGGACTCGTCCTGCAGCAGGTCTACCAGGCGTGTCTTCTGTTCTCGACGGTTCTTGAAGTCGTGCACTCCTCCAGGCACATCGAGAGGCCCCACATCTCGCGCGGTCGTCGACGAAAACACAGATGTGGGATTGGAGGGCAGATCCGGGCGTGACGTCGTTACCGTCTCCGCTCTCGAGCCCGTTTCTGGCGGGAGGGTGGGTGGGTCGAACCAGTCGTGTCCGCTAAGAGTCGCAGCTTGCGGCTTTCCGCGCAAGGACCCCGAATGCTACCACGCCTGAGGCTACCAGACGCGGCCCTCGAGGTAGGCGGCCCAGTACCTTGCCGCATCCCTGTAGCGGCGGGAGAGTCGGTGCTCGTTGCTCGCTCTGCGAAGCAGTACGGCGACCTGTTCGACGTCACTGCGATCCATGGTCCCCTCGATTGCTGAGAACCATTGACCGGCGTTGCGTGTGAGGTCAACCGGCAGGTCGTGCCCTTGACCAATCTCCTTGAGCAGGCGACCGACGGTCGTGGCGTCCCTTCGCCCTACCCTGACCCTGGCCATGGCTGTCCCTTCTTCGGAGCGCATCTCGAACATATGTTCGCTCGAATATTTGTTCGAGTCAAGAAGGAAACCGCGATCGGCGCAAGCGGCTCAGGCTACCGCGAGCCGCCAAGTGCCTGTATCAAGTGCCTGTATGAGGTGCCATCTGGCCCTCCGGTACGAGACGTCGTCTGGTGCCCCGCGATTCGCGGGATCACGGGGCTCCCGAGGTCTGCCATGCTGGCAGGGGAGACCTCGACTGGCGTCGTCTCTTCACTCTCCGGACGGACCTGGCTATCATGCGCGAGTTCCTCAATAGCTCGCATGTGGTGGTTATCGCTGAGCTGGTCGAAGGGTTCGGATGGCGATGAACTGGGTTTGCCAAGGCGCATGGCCCGCGACATGGAGTCCGTCCCTTCTCACGGTACGGAGGCCCTCACGCACGTGTGACGCTGATGGCTTTGGCGGCTCGCCATCGCGTTTCGATCAACGCAAACGCCGGCATTGGTGATGGCCAGGTCAGCTCTGGAGGCCAGGTGACCACGGGGCCAGAGGTTCTCGATGCGCTGTCGCAGTCCGCACTCCTGGCTGTGCGATGGGCAGCAGCCCTGGCCGCCCATCGGGAGGGACTGCCTCCAACCCCGCAAGGACCAGCGGTTGAGGCATCCGATCTTCTCGTTGGGATCCTCTTGGCACACCCAGATCACGACGGCGAGGGCCGGGTGCTGCTGAGTCACTTCGGTCTGACGGCTCGCGATGTTCTCCCGCCGGACTATCCTACTGTCTCCGCGGATGATCTGCGGCGCCGGGCAGGCAACGTGAACCTCTCGTCCCTGCCGCCGATTGGGCAGTCCGCATTCCGTATTCTGAGCCAGGCGGAAACCAACGCGGTTTCCGGTCGCGTCCAGCTGTATCACCTGCTCGGCGCCTTCCTTGGTCCCAGTAACGAGCTGCGTACGTCGTTGGAGTCCGCGTTCTCCTCTGTTGGTGAGAACCTGGATGCGATCGCATCGTCCTATGAGAAATGGATGCGGACGAACCCCACAGGCTCAGATGCCGTGGCTGGGCGTTCCTTGGCCGACTGGCTGCGCCGCAACAATCCTCGCCAGCCGGTCCAGGTCCCGACCTATGCATCAGATCAGATTGACCCCGGCCAGGATCTTATCGGCATCGCCGTGGAGGCTGACGCGTTCGCTTACCTCGTCGCCTCCTGTGACCTGAAGCCGCCCCTTGCCGTGGGCCTGTTCGGCAATTGGGGCAGCGGCAAGAGCTTCCTCATGCGCGCCATCCAGCGCCGGGTCGAGACATTCCGCGAGCTCATAGCGGACATCGAGCAGCGTGCGTCGCCGGTCTGGAAGCAGATCAAGCAGATCGAATTCAATGCCTGGGAATATGCCCAAGGCGACCTGTGGGCCGGCCTGCTCGAGCGCCTGTTCCGTGAGCTTGGGTCAGTCCCGATGAAGACGAGCCTGGTTGCAAGCCGTCGTGCGCCACTCGCCGCCAAGATCGAAGCCGAGAAACAGAGCGCTGAGGCCGCGACCGCCCGGTCGGCCGTACTGGCAGATGTTGAGAAGAAAAGGATCGAGGCGGTCGAGAGCGCGAGACAGGAGGCTGAAAACGCGCGCGAGAAAGCCGAGACGAGCGCCCAAGAACTCCTCCAAAAGGAGGCCGCGGCGATCGTGCACCAAGCGCTGGCCGATGTATGGGGCAAGCAGCGGGTGCGGCTGCTCGGCGCCAGCGGCACCGAGTTGCTGGACGCACTGGGCGAGGCCAAGATTGAACTCCGGCGTGGCTCGTCGCTGCTGGGACCCTTCTGGCGGGATCGGCGGCATATCGTTCTGCTGAGCTTGGGCGCCTTCCTGATTCCCGGAGTGGCGTTGCTGCTACTCGAGGTCGCAAACGTCCCGCCCGTCGTCTCGGCCCTGGGTGGCCTTGCCAGTGTCGTACCCGTCGCGACCACCACGCTTCGCACCGCGACCAGGTGGTCGCGGGAGCGCTTGGCGCAACTGGAGACGGCGGAGGCGAAAGTCCGCCAGGACGTCCAGCGATTGGTCTATGAGGCGGACCAGAAGGTCGCCGACACCCAGCGCGCGCTCAGCGAGGTGCGCGAGGAGATTGCCAACCTTCAAGCGCAAGCCGAAGCCGCGCTCCAGCGTGCGGCGGATCTCCAAGCCCGCGTGGAGGAGCTCACGCCAGCTCGCGTCTTCGTGGACTTCGCCGACGAGCGCAGTACCGACTACCGCCGGCGTCTCGGTCTGTTGTCCACCGTTCGTCAGGACCTGCACGAGCTGCAGCGAGAAGTCCAGAAGCGTAACAGCGAACTTCTCAAGCCGAACGGCTCTCCCGAGTCCTCAGTTCCCAACCGCATCGTGCTCTACATCGACGACCTGGACCGCTGCCCGCCCCATAAGGTGGTCGAGGTTCTTGAAGCCGTTCACCTACTTCTTGCATTTGAGATGTTCGTGGTTGTGGTCGCGGTGGACTCCCGTTGGCTGAGCTCGGCACTCACGGAACAGTTACCTGCCCTCCGAAGCGCCGTCCCGGGGTCGAGCCACCCGACACCGCAAGACTACCTGGAAAAGATCTTCCAGTTGCCCTTCTGGGTCCAGCCCCTCACCGACCCGAGCCGACAGCAGCTAATGCGAGGCCTGCTCGCTGGGTCGGTTCGTGGCATCGACAACGGAGAAGCGGAGGTCGGCGACAAGGCAGGATTGCACGTCAGGCAGGAGGAAGCCGAGTCGCTCGAGGCCATGCTGGGTCATCGCGGCTCAACCCTGCGGTTGGAGGCAAGCCAGCTCGCCCTGTCTCCCGAAGATCTCCGATTCATCGAGTCGCTCGCCCCTCTGCTCGGGGATACGCCCAGGCGCATCAAGCGCTTCGTCAATACCTGCCAGTTCCTGCTCGCGATGCGCCCGCCATTGCGCTCCGAAGGGGTCTGGTCCGAGAGGCACATCGTTTGCCTGCTCGCAGCGGTCAACGAGGGCTTGCCATGTATCGCCGATGAGCTGTTCACGGCAGCAACCCCCGGAGCGTCGGGAACGCTTGACTCCCTAGTTGCCGCGCCCGCCGAGGCGAGCCATGAACGAGCCAGGCTCCGAGGCTGGCTCAATGCTCACCCTGAGTGGAGAACCATGCCAACCAGTGGCCTGGCGCTTCGGGTCGATACCGTGAGACGGCTCCGGTTCTCCCCACCCTCCATCTTCATTGACGAGTGAAGGACGCACCGGATGGGCCAGCGATGACGGTCGTGGCTGCACCTAACGGTTCGCCGGGCACGTCGGCAAATGGTCAAGGGGAAATGTTCTTGAGACGAGCCGGAACCGCTGGTGAGGTGCTGACGCCAGAGGTTGCTGTGGGAGCTTGGCGAGTGTTGGCGTAACTGATCACAGCGAGGGGTGCGATCAAGGCCAAGCGCCGGAGGTTGGTGTGCAGGCGCTGGAGCGGGTCCACCGGTGGTGCCGCCATTGGGCGACCCGAGGGCCGCCGCCGGCACAGTAGTCAGGCCTGGAATGGTCTGATTATGCTTTCTATGATGCTTCTACTTTGATGTCCAGGCTGACTGAATGCCATGGAGGGGAGCCAGTGTCGCCGAGCGAGTTCGATCGCGAGCAGGCGCGCCGACGGCGTGAGCAGCGCGAGAGGGAGCGCCGGCGCCGACTCGACCGTCAGCAGGCGCTGGAGGCAGAGGCCGGGCGGCGCAACCAACAGGTCACCGAGTGGCTGGCGGCTCTGAGCGGTCTGTTCGCCGCTGCGGTGCTGCGTGGCAACCTGCTCGACTTCGAGGCGATGAAGCCGCCGCTGCCCCGCTTCGCGCCCGGCCAGCTCGCCCAGCCCGAGCCCCGGCCCGATCCTGACGCGTTCCGTGCCGCCCCGCTGCGGTGGTACGAGCGGCTGTTACCCGGCCAGCAGGAGCGCCTGCAGGCGCGCTGGCAGCGGGCTCGGGATGCGTACACGGCGGCTGAGGCGGACTGGCAGGCGCGGGAGACCGCCCGGCAGGGCAGGCTTGCCACGGTCAAAGTGGAGTACGAGCGCGGCGCCGCGAAGGTTGCTGAGCAGCGTGCCCGCATCGACGAGCTCAAGGCGGACTTCTCCACCGGCAAGCGGGCTGCGGTGCAGGAGTGCGTGGAGCGAGTCCTTGCCGCCAGCCAATATCCGAGCGGGTTCCCGGCGCCCAAGGCGGCAGTGGTCTACCTATCCAAGCCGCGCCAGTTGCTGCTGGAGTGCCAGTTCCCCTTGATCGACCAGGTCATCCCAACGCAGGGAACCTGGCGGTACAACAAGACCAGGGACCAGTTAGAGGTGGCCAATCGCTCGGCCGCCGACCGGCGGGAGCGCTATAAGTCGGTCCTGGCGCAACTGACCGTTCGCGCCTTGTACGAGATCTTCACCACCGACACCCCAGGCCACATCCAGAGCATCGTCCTCAACGGCGTGGTCGAGGACGAGAACCCGGCGACGGGCCGGCGCACCCGCCCAACCCGAGTTCCTCGACCGAGAGTTCGGTGCGGCCGAGTTCAGCCCCGCGGCCTGCCTGAAGGATCTTCGTGCGCACGTCTCCCGTGCACCAGCCGAGCTGGAGCCGGTCGAACCGGTGTTGCGGTTTGAGCCGGACCGGGCCCGCGTGCTGAACGAAGAGGAGATCCTGTCCACCCTCAGCGATCACCAGAACATCATGGACCTGCCCTGGACGGCATTCGAGACCCTGATCCGGGACCTGTTCAACAAGATGGGCTTCGACACCTACCAGACCAAGCCCTCCCGCGATGGCGGAGTGGACTGCTTTGCATTCCTGCAGCAGGCAGTGGTCGGCATGAAGGTGGTCATCTCCGCCAAGCAGTACTCCAACAAGATCCCCGTCGAGGCCGTGCGTGACCTTGCCGGCACCATCGACCTGGAGCGCGCCGGCAAGGGCATCCTGGTCACCACCTCAAGCTTCACGCCGGCCGCCTACAAGATCCAGCAGGAGAACCCGCGTATCGAGCTGATTGACGGGCAGGGCCTACTGGCGCTGATCAAGAAGTACACCGGCCAGCAGATGAAGACCGAGTTCACCCGCTCGCAGCCGCGGCGCGGGACCAACCCCTGACCCAGTGCTGTCGTGCGCACCACTCCCGTGATCCCTGTCTACTCTCTTCGCCGGTCAGCGCCGTTGTTCCGCTTGCGGCGTGATTCGTCGCCACTCGGGAGACACGTCCGCCACGCGGCGGCCTTCCGTTGCCACCGCCCTCAACTGCGACTTCAATCAACAGCCACGGCGGGCCGGTCGCAGGTGCACCCACTGTCTTTATGCTAAGAACTCTCTCTTGCAGAACAGTCTATATGTTGATAGAGTCTACTCACTCGCGAGGAACAGTAGTCTCTACGGAGGAGCGAGGGGGAGCGGCCAGTGAAGATCACCATTGACACAGACGTCGACAGCTACCAGAACGCGGTGCAAACGCTGAATGCCGCCTACGCTGTGGGCGACGATGAGGACGATCAGGAACGCGAACCGGGTGCACCCAAGCCCGCCGGCTCGGCGAAGAACGGCTCGACCGTCATCGTCGGCGGCTGGAACGCAAAGAAGCTGCGCAAGTGGGCCAGCTATCTGAAGGACGATGCTGCCGAGGTCGTGCGCTACGTGGCGGCTCACGCACCGGAGGTTTCCTTTGACGACGTCGCCGAGCACTTGGGCACGGCGAAAGGCCTCGGCGGCCCCGTAGACGGTAAGGTGCTCGGCGGTGCGATGAGCAGCGGCGGACACGCGGCGAACGTGATCTCCGGCGTCAAGGGTCAGCCCATCGACCGCGATCACGCGCGCCGGATGTACGTCATAAACGAACAGGTCGCGCAGGTGTTGGCTGACGAGCTAGGAGCGCCCACGGCGTAACTCAGCGCGCAGAGGTACGAGGCTCCCTTGTCCATCGTCGAGGAATCGGTCAACCAGCTTGTCGGGGGCGTCTCCTCGAGTGTAGCCGCCGCCTTGGAGGCCGTCGTCGGGGTCGAACGCGGTGGCCGAGGCCGGATCGAGGTGGGAGGCTCACTACTCGGCGTTGTCGAGGGGGTGGCAGCCGAGCTGCTCTGCCTGAGTGGTGTCCCACCAGCCGTGCGGGTTGGCGGAGCTGCCGTAGCAGATGGTGAAGCCGACGTCGGGTGCGACCAAGCAACGGTGGAACAGTTGGACGGCGTCGCGGGGGCTGAGCCAGGTGCTGAGATGACGTGGTGCGGTAGAACGGTCGACCAGGGTGCCGATCCGCACGCAGGACCACCTCGAGGTGCGTGTCTGTCGGCGTACAGGCGGCCGAGGCCCTCGGCAAACTCTTTACCGACGCCGTAGAAGGCGTCCGGCCGCGGTGGCACCTCGGGGCCGATGCGCTGCTCGTGGGGTACAAGCCGGTGACGTGGACGCTGCTGGCAGCACGACCCCGCAGGCGTGGGGTCGCCGGGCCGCCTCGAAGACGTTGTAGGTGCAGACCACGTTGACGTCGAGGATGCACCGGAAGCTGTCTCTTCAGGGATCCTGCAAGCTGGACGACCGCGTCGACGTCTGCGGTCGCCTGGATCACGGCGGCCAGGTCGCGGATGTCAGCGCTGGGGAGTTCTTCGCCTTGCTGGGCGGCTCCCATTGGGGCGATGTCCAACAGGCGCAGCGCCTGGAGGCGGCCATGTAGTCCCTTGCGCAGGATCGTACCGAGCGTGCCGGCGGCGCCGGTAATGAGGACTCGATACATCCGTCGCTTCCATGGTGAGGGTTGTCACGAGGCGTCCCCTCCACCAGCAATCTGAATCAATCATCTCGCCGCCGCGATCTGGACCGTCGCAGCGCTCACCGCCCCCTCCGGCGCCGTCGTGGCCGTGCGATGTGCGAGATCCATACCACGGTCGCTCGATCCACCTGACCAGCATTGTCGAAACAAGGCAGCAGCAGCTTGCTTACCAAGACGAGGTCCGATGCCAGCAGGCGCCACGACAGCCCAGGCCGCTCAAGGCAACCGACTCGGATCGTCATCCGTATGCCCCAGTCTGGGACGTCGGCACGGCGAATCTTAGCTGACAGATCGTGGTTGTCGCCTATGCAGTTAGGCTGTCGGTTAGCCCCAATGCCGTTGTGTTTAGGGGCTGCGGGCGGTGCAGGCCACGATCACGACAGCCTCGTCTGGTGGCTTGGTCGGCTGCGGCCAGTGGCGATGGGGGTCGCGCTTGAGCGCGAACTTGCTCATCTTGCGCTTGACCACCCGCGGCAGGCTGCGCAGCCGGCGTAGGGGGAGCAGGTGCCGCAGCGCCTCAGCGACCGCCTGCCGGGTGGCCCTGGCCAGCCGCCGAGGGGGAAAACGCGGCCTGGCTGGTCACCTGGCGACGCGCGATGTGCAGGCTACGGGTAAACGACAATCGGTCAGGGTCCACCTCGGCCTCCAGCGCGGCCTGGTGCATGAGCGCGCGGATTGCGTAGTGGACCAGTAGGTGCGCCCACACCTCCTGGCGGACCCCGTCAGGGTCTTTGCTGCGCAGCACCACCCCAGGGCCGCGCTGGTGGGTCTTCAGCTCATCCAGTGCGGTCTCCTGCTCCCACCGCTGCGGGTACAGCGCCGGCAACTCCGCTGCGGGTGCCAGCTCGTGATCCAGGATCGTGGTGATGAGCCGGTAGCCCTCCGGCTCGCCAGGGCGGCCGGGATCGTCCAGGTGGTAGTCCACGACCCGCACCGCGACCCGCTTGCTGGGGGGCTGGCTTTGGCCCAGCTCGCTGCGCCAGGAGCCGTCGGCAAAGACCTCCAGCACCGGCAGCGTGACGTCCTGGCGGCAGCGCCACACCAGCTCCGCCCCCGTCGCCTGCAAGGTGCGCCACAGCTGCAGGCCGCACAGGCCCTGGTCGACCAGCAGCAGCATCCCCGGGCCAAGCGAGCGGGCCAGCGAGGGTGCCAGCGAGCTCTCGCCAAGGTGCAGCCCGCCCATGGCCGCGTCCACGACCGCATGGGTGCCGCACTCCACCAGCCCCACCAGGCGCACCTGCGGGAACGCCCCCTGCCCGCGGCCGCCACCGGGCCGGCCGAACGCCGCCACGTTGGCGGGGGTGTCGGCCACGTCCAGCGTGGTGCCATCCAACGCCAAAAGCCGCCATCGGCGATACCACGCCCCCTTGGTCGCCTGGGTGGCCAGCGGCCGGGCGACCTCGGCGAACAGCGCCCGCAGCGGCGCCGGGCCAAGCCGTGCCCTGGCCCGGGCGATCGAGCTTTTGTCGGGGACCTGCCAGGCGCCCTGCCAGCGCCGCGCCCACGCCAGCCCCTCGACCAGCAGCCGCATGACCTCCTCGTAGCCCACGTGGGCGAACAGGCACATCGCCAGGGTGTAGTAGACGACCACGCGGGCGGGCAGCAGCCGCTGGCGCTGCTCGGCCTTGCCGGTCCGGGCGATCACCCGATCCACCAGCTCGGGCGGGAAGGTTCGGGTCAGCACCCCGATCGCGATCCGATCCGACAGGCGGGGTGTGACTGGTGGCTTGGTCTGGCCGGCTCGTGGCATCGAGTGTGATCACCTCCGGACACCGGACACTACCAAACCGGAAACCCAAGAGGATCGGCCCGGCTCTCACGCTCCCCGCTATAGGACGGCTTTGAGGAGGCCAGGATGGCGGCAAACATCGGTGTCTTTGTCGATCCGGCGTGTCCCTGGGCTTGGATCACCTCGCGGTGGATCACCGAGGTGGCCCCCAAGCGAGCGCTGACGATCCGGTGGCGGTCCTTCAGCCCGGACGTGCGGGACGGCGGCGTACGGCTGGCCCCGGCAATCCCCAAACATCTCAGACACGTCGCGCTGGAGCGGCGCAGGATCGGCGCGGTGGCATTGCAGGTCTTCGAATGGTTGCGGAACGAGGTGGGCGAGCAGGCGGTCGAACGCTTCTACACCCAGCTCGGCTACCGACTCAACGATCCCGACCGGCCAGGTCGCTCGCCGATGCCCGGGATCATCGGGGCCGCGCTCAAGGCGGCGGGTCTCGACGAGGGCGCCGAGACGGCCGCGTCGGACCCGATCTGGCAGCGCCATGTCATCCGGTCGACACAGGAAGCGATGGCGATCGTCGGCCGGGATGCCATGACCCCGGTGATCGCCGTCGAAACCGACCCACCCACCGCGCTTTCCGGTCCGATCTTGTCGTCTGTGCCTGCCGGCGCCGATGCGCTCCGGCTGTGGGACGCGTTTGCCGCCCTCCTCGAGAGCCCCGCATTCCTCGAGGCGCGCCGCGCACGATCGCTGCCACAGTTCCCACGGCCAGTGGAATGAGGGTTTCCGTGATGTTCTTCATGTGGGGACCCGGTGCAGCCAGCGGCCAAGGCAGATCAGCGTGCCCGCGGCCCGGAAGACCCCCCGGGCTCGGTACAGCAGCCCCCGCCAGCGGCGCAATGACCAGGCATTGGCCAGATGGGCGATCGACTGCTCCACCAGCGCCCGCAACCCAGCCTGCAGGCGGTGTTACCGGCGTGACTGGCTGTGGACGTAGGCCGGGGGAACGGCAGCGCTGATTTGGGATGGACTCGTGGGGGCGGGCAGGATGCGGGCGTCCTGAACAAGCAAAGGACCCTCCCATAGGAGTTGGGGCTCCGGGAGGGTCCAAGGCGGTGTCTGCCACCGT
>WNGE01009723.1_pt1 | contig 14821 bp, 9 predicted proteins | sample 5400651 | NCBI WGS metagenome assembly WNGE01 (sample SAMN13153370, study PRJNA577476) | soil metagenome | isolation source: 60 cm soil or saprolite under grassland replicate 2 | place: USA:California | collected 2016-06-15 | reverse complement strand
AACAAAACTGCAATCATTGCTGCAATTTTTTCTCCATCCATTGCTGCGCTTACAATTCCGCCTGCGTAACCGGCGCCTTCTCCGCATGGATATAAATTTTTTATCTGAACATGTTGAAGTGTTTTTTCATTTCGTGGTATACGAACAGGGGAGGATGTGCGGCTTTCAGTAGCAACAACAATAGCATCATTTGTAAAATAATCTCTCACCTTCTTGCCAAAGGCTTTAAAACCCTGTTGCAGTGAATTGTGTATAAAAACAGGTAGCACATTTTTTAGGTCAGTGCTATACACACCGGGTAAATAACTGCACTCAGGAAGTGTTGAAGAAATTTTATTGTTACAAAAATCAATCATGCGCTGAGCCGGTGCTACAAGATTTCCGCCGCCCGCTTCATAAGCTTTCTGTTCTACATCTTTTTGAAAATGCATAAGTAATAAAGGATCTGATGATATCTGATGTCTGATATCTGATTTTCGGATTTCGGATTTCGGATTCCTAATTTTTGATTCTTGATTTCTAAAATAATTCATTGCATCTTTCATCTCCACCTGCACCACCATTCCACTGTTTGCAAAAGGATTATTTCGTTTACTGGGGCTCCATCCATTTACAACCAATTCACCAGGATTAGTTGCAGCAGGTGCAATGATGCCACCGGGACACATACAAAAACTAAACACTGCTTTATCACTTACCTGCTCCACCAAACTATATGATGCAGGTGGCAGATAATTGCCTCTTGAGGAGTTATGATATTGTATGGAATCAATCAATGTTTGCGAATGTTCAACGCGTACACCTAATGCAAAGGGCTTTGCTTCAATAAAAAATTTTTTATAATAAAGCAATTCAAAAATATCTCTGGCGGAATGACCTGTGGCAAGAATTATCGCATCAGCTTTAAATGAATCACCATCAGCAGTTTCAACAGATTGAACAATTTCATTTTGCACGATAAGATCAACGATCTTTTTTCCAAATAAAATTTTACCACCGCATTCTATAATTTGTTCGCGCATTGCGGTGATAATATGCGGCAGTTTATTCGTGCCAATATGCGGATGGGATTCATACAATATTTTCTCATCTGCACCAAACTGCACAAAAATATTCAGGATGCGATTGATGTCGCCACGTTTTGTACTGCGTGTATATAACTTTCCGTCACTGTAAGTACCGGCGCCACCCTCACCAAAACAGTAATTGCTTTCAGTATTAACAATGCCCTCTTTATTTAAAACAGCAAGGTCTCTTCTTCTGGCGCGAACATCTTTTCCTCTTTCAAGAATAATTGGTTTAATACCTTGATCAATAAGTTTTAGCGCGGCAAATAAACCGGCAGGTCCGGCGCCAATTATAATAACACTATATGTTACCCGTGAAACATCTTTCAACAAAATTTTTTGCACCTGCCGAGGTATGAAAGGCTCATTTATAAACGCCTTTACAGTAAACGTTATCCAAACTTGCTTACCCCGGGCGTCAATAGATTGCTTAAGCCGGTGAAACCCTGTAATAAGATTCTTTTTTACAGAAAGAGATTGAGCAATATATTCTTTTACTGCAGTATCGTTTGCTGCTTCAGCAGGCGGCAGTCGAAGAGAAATATTTTGTTGCATGATGTCAGGTAGTTAACCCAAAAATCACTAAAAAATTAAAAGGGCAAATCGTCTGCAACGTCACTATAATTATCAGGTGGAGAAGCAACAGTTGAAGCTTGTTCATTTTGTTGTGCAAGCTTGATATGTTCCATGCGCCATGCATCAAGATTGGTAATATAATTTTCTCTTCCGTCCTTCACCCATTTAGAACCTTTTATGTTGAATGATACTTTTACTTCATCACCCAAATTGAATCTATCAGGCATTGCAGTTCTGTCCTGCACACACTGAAACTTAATATAATTGCTAATACTGCGGCCATTAATCTCTTCATTTTTTTCAATTACAAATTCTCTTGTTTTAAAAGTTTCAGTACGTTGCACTGCGTCATATTTTGCCACTAATTTTCCAGTTATTTCAAATGACATATAAAATGGTTTTCAGCAAAAGTAATTTAAAAGAAGAATATTTATTTTTTTAAAAATAAAAAGAAGAAGATAGCTGAAATGCAGATGCAGTAAGTATTTTAGCGGATTTAAATAAAAATGGTTTTGATTTATCAGAAAAATAAATTGAATATTTTAATGTTTAAAGCTTGCATTTACATAATAAATTACTTAAATTACCCTGTCAGCAGGCCCCATGATAATTTTCATGACTAAATATCGCTAAGAAGAAAAATTTAAGGCCCTATCAGACATTTTTTTCATGCTGATTTTTACAAGTTTTTTAATTCAATATTGTATAGTATAAAAAAGAAATTTTTTTTATTGTGACATATTGAAAGGTATTTAAATAAGAAGTGTGTTGTAAATCAATAGCAATTTTAAAATAGTATGAAGCGTTTATTTTAATACACATTTAATCAGTTGAGAAAAAAAATTTTATATGCGATGAATTGTTGATCAAACCGAAAAAAAACAAGAGATGAAAAAATTGTTTTTTCAACATAAAAGATTGATATTCGTCCCTCATCCCAAAAGATTTTTCGCAAAAGAGGTGAACAAATTTTTTGGGATTTTTTGCCGGGTTACCCTTCTTTAATCCAATATAAATTCTTTTGATTGTTATGACCAAAGCCGCTGACTCCATATGGAATAATTGTTTAAAAATTATTAGAGATATTGTAGATTGGCAACCATTTAAAACATGGTTTGAACCTATAAAAGCGGTAGAGTTAAAAGACAATGTATTACTAATCCAGGTGCCGAGTCAATTCTTTTTTGAATACCTCGAAGAACATTATTTAAACCTTCTTGCTAAAACCTTAAAACGTGAGTTGGGAAAAGATGCCCGCCTCGAATATCGTATCATGGTAGATAGTGGAAACAGCGGACGTAACGGTACAATGGATGTACCTGCCGGTAATATGAAAATGTATAACAACAACGAAATGGATTTTCCATTAATAATTAACAGCCCTGTAAAAAATCCTTTTGTTATTCCGGGTCTTAAAAAGATGCAAATTGATCCTCAATTGAATCCAACCTATGTATTCGATTCGTTTATTGAAGGCGATTGTAATCGTGTTGCACGCAGAGCTGGTAAAACAGTTGCAGAAAAACCGGGCGCTAATTCTTTTAATCCTTTAGTGATCTATGGCGGTGTTGGCTTAGGCAAAACTCATCTTGCCCAGGCTATTGGTAATGATGTTAAGCGTTCCCTCACCAATAAAGTGGTATTGTATGTAAGCAGTGAGAAATTCATTAACCAATTTCAGGATCATAGCCGCAATAATGCCATAAATGATTTCATTCATTTTTATCAGTTGATAGATATTTTAATTATTGATGATGTGCAATTTTTTGCGCGAGCAGAAAAAAGTCAGGACGCATTCTTTGCTATTTTTAATCACCTGCATCAAAGTGGAAAACAATTGGTGTTAACATCCGATAAGCCACCCAAAGATCTTGATGGAATGCAGGAAAGATTACTTAGCCGTTTCCGCTGGGGACTTAGTGCCGATCTCCAGATACCGGATTATGAAACACGAATCGAAATACTCGAAAGAAAAATGAAGAATGATGGTCTTGACATGCCTAAAGAAGTGGTAAAATATGTGGCTTATAATATTAATACCAATGTGCGTGAACTGGAAGGTGCATTAATTTCTTTACTGGCACAATCATCACTTAACAAACGGGAAATTGATTTGGAACTTGCCAAGAAAGTGTTGCGCAATTTTGTAAAAACAAGTAGTAAAGAAATCACAATTGATGCAATACAAAAAATGGTTTGTGAATATTTCGATGTTCCTTATGATAAATTATTACAAAAAACAAGAAAACGCGAAATAGTGCAGGCAAGACAAATCACTATGTATCTTGCCAAAGCCTTCACTAAAAATTCCCTTAAAACAATCGGTGAACATTTCGGCGGCCGTGACCATACTACTGTAATCCACAGTTGCCAAACTGTAAAAGACCTTATGGATACAGACAGCCTGTTCCGTGAAAACGTAATGGAGCTGACACAGAAAGTGCAACTCGCTGCTATGTAAAAAATATTTTTTTAGATGTCCAACTTAAATATGCACGAAGCTTCCGGTTGCCTGCCCGACTATCCATTTACTTTCAATTGCGGTTAAAGGCGTTGCATTCTTCAGGGTTCTGTTTTTAATTAAGCCAAGCGAAGCAATGGACAACACCAGGAAAATTTAAATCATTTTCAACTATTTAGTGCTGAAGGTTGAAAATGATTTCTCTGTAGCAGATTAATAGCAACAATTTGAATCGTATCTCTATTCTGTTTAAAGGCATTTTTTATTTTTAATTTTAGAATTCCAATGCTATTTTTGCAGCCCTTAAATAGCAAAATTTTAGCCCCGGTGAGGTGGATGAGTGGCTGAAATCAGCAGTTTGCTAAACTGCGGTACGGGTTAAACTGTACCGAGGGTTCGAATCCCTCCCTCACCGCAAAATACATTATCAAAAAAAGCTAAAAGCCTGCAAATTCAATGTTTGCGGGCTTTTTTATCTTATGACCTTGTCAAATTATTCATTTGCGCACAAAAAAATCGTGAGTAATTCATGAGTCTTTTTGCCTTGAAAAAGTACTCACGAAATATTGAGCAAGTAATTGATTATCAATCTGTTTAATTATCGAACATCTTGTCTTGAAATAGCTGCGGTTCTAATAAGATGGAATGCAAATACAGGAAGAGCAACAGGAACAAAAGAAGAATTCAAAAAATTGAATGAATTTCTTGATACTATTCAAACAAAAGTGTATGAAGCAAGACGAGAGCTTATAGAAAAGAACCAGGCTGTTACTGCAGAGTTGCTTAAAAAAATTTTATTAGGGGATCATGAAACAAAATGCAAGGGAATATTACCGGCTTGTATTTGGCAGGCTTTATTATGGATGATGATTTTTCTAACGGCAACATATCTTTTTGTATTAGGTAAACAGTTTATTGGTAATTGGACAATTATTAAAGAAAAACAATTCGAGAAAACTCAATATGAAAATGCCTGGAATTATTTATATCAACACGAGACTAAACAGGGTAAAAAGAAAATGGAAGAGGTATGGCAAAAAAGTAAATAAAATAAAGCATTAAAGACAACGTGTCTTTATGATTCAAACCCAAAAAAATAATTGTTTTTAAAAAAGACTACAAATAATATAGAGGGCCATTAACTCAGTAAATTCGCCAATTTTTTATATTGAGTTCGTTGCAAAGAAGGTATCTTTTTAACTGTTACATTAATGCTTTCTCTTCTTCAATTCTTATTAATTGTAATGTTTTTAAAAAATTATCGGTTTCGGGCAGTCGTTCTTCTTCGTCTTTTTTCTTATAGAGATTATGCCGTTCATTAAGAAGCATATTCCAATTCCTTTGCCGAAAAGCAAAATGATCTTTGAATGAACCCTAATTTGTAGGAGAGGAAAACCATTTTGCAGAGCAATCTCTGTAATCGATTTATGGCGTAGACATAATTAAAAGATGCACGACGGTTTCTAATCTTGAGCTAATAACGAATTGCTTGTGCAACAAAAGCATCACATCAAGAGGAGCATAAATATCTTGAAACTTTGGGTGTTCAAGAGAACCTTTAGATAATGTTTTTATAAAAAACGAAGAAGTAGTAAAATTGCGAAACTGCTTGCGAAATATTTATTACAGTTACAGGTCGTGTAAGATAATTTGTAAACAGATAGAATTTTATGCCGGACTTATGAGTGATGAAAATATCACTATTCTTTTGATCTCTAATTTACTTTTGAATTGATTACAGCATCACGAGAGCGGGACGCAAGTGAAGAATCATAGCAGCGTACAGGTGGGTACATGAAAACATATAATCAAACGGGCATAGGCCTTTTTGAGAAATAAAATCTCATTACATATATTCGTGTCATGCAGTGTTAGAACCTATTGTTCTGCCCCTCCACAAAATACATGTCAACATCTCCCATATTTTTTGCGCGTATCTTTCCACGGTAAATACAATTGAAACTGTCTTTAACAAGATTATAAGTTGCATGCGAAATATTTACTTTCCCGGGCTCTGAATTTTGTTCCATACGTGCCGCAAGATTTACCGTATCGCCCCAGATGTCATACTGGAATTTAATATCTCCCACCACTCCTGCAATTACCGGCCCTGTATGAATTCCAATTCTTATCTCGAAAAACTGGCGAACCTGTTGTTTTCTTATTTCTATAAGGTCTTTTATAAATTCAAGCATTTCAATGGAAGCTTCAACAACATCTTTCGGTGTTGCTTTATTATTCTCAGGCAAACCGCCAACTGCCATATACGCATCGCCAATCGTTTTGATCTTTTCAAGGTTATACTTGAGTGAAATTTCATCAAATTTTTTAAAGATAAAATCGAGCTCCGAAACAAGATCTTCTGGACTGAGTGTCTCTGCTATTGCTGAAAAACTTTTTATATCGGAGAAAAGAATGGTAACACTATTGTAGCGGCGGGCCGAAGTTTTTCCAAAGTTTTTCAATTCAGTAGCCGTCTCGCGTGGAAGAATATTCAAAAGCAGGTCATCTGATTTCTTTTTTTCATTGGTAAGTTCCACATTTTTACTCATAAGCTCGGTGGTACGCACTTTTACTTTTTGTTCCATTTCTGCATAGAGAAAGGCATTGTCCAATGATATAGCAAGTTGAGATGAAATTGTTTTGAAGAATTCGATTCTTCTTGAGTCGAAAGCGGCTTCTGCAAGATTATTTTCCAGATATAATATTCCCAAAACCCGGTCATTGATAATAATAGGTATGGCGCATACAGAGACAGGATGATTTGACTGATTGTATACATCGAAAGAAAATTTTTTTTCCTCTCTGAAATTATCTGAAACAAATACAGATTTTATTCTTGCAGCATAATTTACAACCGAAGCAGGAAATAATTTTTTGTTTTGTTCTTCGTATTTATCGAAAATGGTTATTTTTTCATTTGAACCGGCAGCGAGAGAAATAAGCTTTTCATTTTCTGATTTGAGAATGATTACTCCATAAGTTACACTTGCATTTTGCATTACAATTTCAAGCATTTTTCTAAGCAAACCTTCGGGCGTGTTTTCTGAAGAAAGAGCGTGGTTAACTTTGATGATGGTGTTGAGATCATATATGTTCTGCAAAGCAGACATATTCAAATTAACGTCCTTTACTGATACATCTTTGAAAATGCCTGGAAACTTTTTCTTTAGCTGATCACATTTTGAATATGCTCCCCATTTCTGATAACATTCAAAGGATTTCTTCAGCATTAATTCTCCAAATTCATCTCTCTTAATTGAGAAATAGAAATAGGCAAAGTGCTCTCTTGCAAGTGCTTCTTCATGAATAAAATAACTTTTCTGGGCCTGGTTAATTGATCTGTAAAACAGTTCTGCAGACTTCTCGGTTTTTCCTTTATATTCAGCAATAAAAGCCTGCACAAGTGTATATTTATTTTCAAAATTCTGCGGCGCATGTTTTGAAAATCCTTTTAGTAATTTCAGTTGCTTTCTTATTCGCCTGTATATCTTTTTCTTCTCTATTACCGTTAAATTCTTATTCTCTATATACTTAATAAATGCTATTGCAGAAAACAGGATGAAAGCAGGATAAGTTATTTGCCTTGAAGTTGTTTCATCTTCATATTTCGCTGCAAGCTTAGAATTCTCAAACGCTACGTCGTATTCGTTGAAAATACAGGCGAGAGACATTTTATAGAAATAAAAATCAAATTTGCTGGCTTCGTCATTTGTTTTTTCAAGCGTTTGAAGAAACAGGTCTTCATCGAAACCTTCGTTATTCAGGATCAAAGGATCTTCTACTTCTCTTGCAAAATTTATCACATACTGCCGCTGGCTTTCTGAAATATTATAAACAAGATCCTGGTTCATTGCTTTAATAGTGGCACAGTCTTCGGTCATATTATCAAGCAACTCGACCAGATTATCACCCGAATGTAAACGAATGGACGTGTGGAAAGAAAGAGCGAAAGCGGCATATAAATGATCTCCAACTTTCCTCCCGATTTCATATGCCTCTCTTAAAGGCAAAACAGAAGTTCTGATGCTGTCTACCCAATAAGAGAGGAAACCATAAAAACTTACCATTACTTTTGACTTAACAACATCCGCGTTCAATTGGTCTGCCAATTGAAGGGACATTTTTCCAAACCTGTATCCTTTCTCCAGGTCACCCACAAACACGCATAAAGCAAATCCATAAAAGCAGTATGCAAATGGTGCATAAACAGAATTTCCATATTTAAGTGAAAGTTGCACCTGTTTAAAAATTACAAGAGGGAGAATATCCGGTGCTGCTCCAAAAATACTCGTCAAAGAATTTACAGTTAATCTCAAAAAAATCAACGCTCTTTCATTGTCCATTAACGGAATAGATGGAATGGCATTGATTTTTTTATTTTTCAAATGCCATTTTATTACAGCATATTCCTTTAGTATAGTTAATTTTCCCGGATTCCTTTTGATAGGGAATCCGATTTCTTTTAACACCTGCAGTAAATGAGCAATTGTTTCGGGAAACTGGTGATTTTCTGATAAATGATTTAGTTTTATTTCATGTGCCTTTATACTATCTTTCAAAGTCCTGGCTCTTGTTGTCGAAACTTCCAAAAGTTTCTCCGCTTCTTCCGATTTACCTGCTGCCAATGCCACTTCGGTAGCTTCGTAATGAAGATTTAAAACAAATTCATAATGCTTATCCCAATCAGCAGAATTCAAAAGACTAATTGCAAAAGACAAATAATGGTGTGATTGTTCGAATGCTGCTGCATGTTTGGCTTTCAGTCCGGCCTTTAAAATATATTCAATAATACTGAAAACATCTTTGTGTGGTATGATTTTTCTGGCTATTTCAAAGTGTCCGGCAATTTCATATAATGTGGAAGTGTTTTGTTCATTATTATAAACGGAAACAAGCGCAGTAGCAATCGAAAAATGAATTTTTGTGCGTTTGTCTTCTGGTATTATCTTATATATTGTCTGTGATATCCTGTCATGCCTGAATAAATAAATATTATCTTTTTTAAGACCAACGAAGCCTTCATTTATTAATAACCTCATCATCTCATAAAGAGCAGCCTTTGATTTGTTTACAATTTGAGATAGTATTGTTATATTAAATTCACTTCCTATACAGGATGCATACATAAGCACCTCCTGAATTTCCAGAGGCAGTAGTTTTACATTATCTGCCATGTACTCCGCAACATTATCAGTTATTCGCAGCTTTTCTAATTTCTCTTTATTCCAAATCCAATGATTTTTATCACCGCTATAAGAAAGTGTTTTATTTTTCAAAGCTGTATTTAACAGCTGGTGAACAAAAAAAGGATTTCCGAGCGTTTTGGTATAGATCAGATCACTTAATTGCCCAGGTTCATTAAATGAAAAACTCTCTTCAATCATTATTTCTATATCAGTCCTGTTTAAATTAGCAACACGCAATTCCACTAAACCGGGCTTTAGATTCCTTATTTTTTTAAGATTATTTTCGAGGTATTTGTCTTTTTCTGTTTTGTCGTCGCGGTAACAGCAGATAAGCATAAAATGAATAAGCTCTGCATCGTTCAATAAGGAGTATATTGTTTCCCATGAAGCTGAATCTGCCCATTGCAGATCATCTGCAAAAAAAATGAGTAGTTTTTTTAACGAAGCAGTCTCGTGCAATATCCTTTGAAAAACGAGATTAAAATTCGCGCTTTTTTTGGGATATCCGAATTCATCAACAACTTCCTTTTCTTCCCCGCCAATGACCCATTTTAATTCAGGCACCAGTTCAAAAATCAATTCCTCGTTATCCTTAATAGCTTTTTTTAAAGCATATTTCCATTCACTGAGAAGATCATCCGACTCTGATAAAATAACGGTAGCAAGTTCTTTTAAAACATTGATCATTGAGATGTGCGGCGCATTAACCTTAAGTTGATTAAACTTAACAGTAAGTATTACACCTTCTTTATCTAAAACATTTTTACTTATTTGCTCTGCTATTGCTGTTTTACCCGTTCCTGCTTCTCCTGATATAAGGTACAATTCCGAACCTCCATTCATCGCCCTTTCTAATCCTGCCTGCAGATTTTTTATTTCATCAGAACGACCATAAATTTTGCCCGTTAGTTTTACTCTTTGCAATTCATCCTGAGTAGCAAGTTTAAAAGGTGCAATCACCTCTTTGGCTTCATACATCTCAATACACGTATTAATATCTTTTTCAAGACTATAAGCAGTTTGGTATCTTTCGTCAGGATTTTTACAAAGGAGTTTATCAATAATTTCAGAAACAACAGAAGGAATTTTGCTGCTTATTGAAATAAGAGAAGTGGGCATTTGAACAAGATGCATATGCACAAGGTTAGCATTATCCGGATGTGAGAAAGGTAATCTTCCTGCAAGTATCTCATAAAATACAATTCCGAGAGAATAAAGATCTGTTCTGCCATCTATCATTTGATGCAATCTTCCTGTTTGTTCCGGCGCCATGTATGCAACTTCCGAACCCCAATCCTGGAAATTAATATGGTGGTGGAAAGATTCTGTTCCTGCAAGGCTGAAGTCAATTAATTCAATAGATGCTGTTTGTGGGTTATACAGTATGTTATAACTGTTAATGCGAAAATGATATATACCTGTTTCATGTAACTCAACAAGTAAACGCGTAATTGCTTTTGCAATCTGCAGAAACTCTTTTAATGAAAATTCTTTTTCCGCAATCAAAGTTTTAAGCGGTACACCATCGAAAAAGTAATAAGAAAAAGCGTCTTGGTTCTCATACACACCTTTCTTTAAAGGCCTTCTTACTCCCGGAATATGCAATTGCCCCGTAACATCAAATTCATTTACGAGGTCTGCCGAAGTATTTTTCAGGTGACTGCACACTTTCCAGATAACCGGTTCGATATTCGTACCTGCTTCTTTGAACACAATTGATCGGTTACTTTGACTTATTAATTCCTTCATTCAGGAAGTTATTCTAAATGATTACTGGAAAAATCTTATTAATGAACCCGGTAATTCTACTGCTATAAAACTTCCGTTGCGTTTCACTCTTGATCGTCCAAAACTTCATTCAGCAGACTACATTTCGAAAATTGTTCTAAAAGATTGCAATAAAAAATTCTAAAGCTTATTGAGGATGTAACAGCAATATAAGTTGAAATTAGCGAACAAAGTTTTGAAGAGTACGCCGAACAGAAGTTTCATAGGGTTTGTCGATGGTCTGAAATCCTTTACCCTTTTTAATAATTTTAAAATGAATCACAATTTAAAATAAATGTGTGATTGCCGAAATATTTTTTATATTAGTGAATTACTTAATTTTTAAACCAAAACTTTATGGCAACAAATTTAACCGTAGGTGATGCTTTACCCGATTATATGAAAAGCGATTATCCTGAAACAGTATTAAACGTGTCACTTTCAGAAGCTGTAAACATTGCTGTTTATAGTGAGCCGCCGACATCAAATCTAAGCGAGAGCGATATAGATGATATTATTGAAATTTTTCAAGAGTATCAATCTGAAGGCGGTCCCGATTCCGATGCGGGAGGATCTGCATACTGGAATAAATCTAAAGATGAAAACAGCGCTTATTGGAACAAGAGTTAAAAATTAACTCTTTGTTTCTCCCTTTCCATGTTAGGTATTTATTTCAAAAAAAAATAAGAAAAATGTCCACTGCCTTGACTGCAACATTTGAAAACTCCTTTGCGAAAGTAATGGACGAATGCCGTGGTTATCTTAAAGGAACATTGATAGATCCACATGCTTTTGATTTAATACAAAAACACGCTAGTTATTTCCCACTTTCCTTAAGCAATTTCTGGTGCCTGGAGATACCATTATACGATGAAAAAAAAAAGCGGATTTGTTATTTTGCATCTCTGATTCCCTTCAATGTTCTCAATATTTTCTAAACGTCTGGCAATCTAATTTTTCTTCCCAATCTGCCGCTGAAACATTTCTGCCGGGTATTCTTAATTTTTCGAAAGCCTGGCATACTGCAGCAACTTTCCCTTTTAAAACACTTATTAATATTTGGTTTGAATATGATTTTGATAATATTCAAAAAAACAATTTAAAACCAAGTTTCTTTTACGCGCCGGCAAAAGGCACACATCCTTTCGCGGTACTAACGACTTCAGAAACAATATTGCAAACTATTTCAAAAAAACCTATTTCGAAAGAAACTTTAATTCATTTACTGCATTGCCTTAATGAAGTGCCGGAGAATGGATGGGTTTCTCAAATAGGAAGAATGTTTGCAAGAGGCGAAGAGTCAGTACGGCTTTTTATTCAACAGATACCGCGAAATGGTATCAGGACATACCTGGATAAAATAGGATATGTTTATGCTTCTGAATATGAGCTAAACCTTTTACTCAAGAATTGTTACGAATTTTCGGATCATGTAGACCTTGATATAGATGTGATACATATAACAGGGGATACTATTGGCTTAGAATGCAGTTTTAATGAAATGGAACATGCTCTTGACTTTCTTGATCACCTTTTTTCAAATCGCTTTTGTACTCAACAAAAATATGAGGCACTAAATAGATATTTAAGGAGTTTACATTTGAATAACACAAAAGAATTTTGTCCATTTTTTTCTCATTTTAAAATAGTATATCATCCGCTGAAACCTGTTAGAACAAAAGCATATTTGGGTTTTGCAGCCAAAAGGTCTGCCTCCAAAATAATCCGGACAAAACCCCTCAAACATTAGTGTATGAAAATCATTATAATTCTTTCAATCTTTGTTATTTGCATCTACGCTATTATAAATGGATGTAATACCAATAGCAAAACATCAGATGAATTATCAGGCGCTCAACAAAAAACTGATACCCTTGATCTTTCCTTATGTGGTGTTGATGGAGCGTACAATATTCCTTTCAGTGTTGACCTGCCAAAAGCAGAAGATATTCCAGGCTTTCCTGATACTACGGCGTTAATCAATTTCCTGCAAAACAGGTTTGATATTCTATCGTGGAAAACATTTATTGCGCTTAATTGGCCGGCTACAGAAAACGGCGGGCCTGATTCTTCGGCTTGCTTTACTGATTACGCCGGGACATCAGTTTGGGAACACTGGATGCCAAGTACAAAGATTTTTGTACCAGTCGGACAAAGCCCCTCACAATGGCAAACAGGAAAGTATAAAACAATGGACTATTATGGAATCACTGCTTTGGCTATTGATTCAGTCTCTAAGAAACCGGGGAATATTCATCCACTTAATTCCGGAACCTTTTCAATATTCAGAATTGCAAAGGTAGACAGTATGTTTACCATTCTTGATGCGGAACAGTTTCCTGTGGTTGATAAAAATCACATGTACACACTATACGAGAATTTTTATAATAAGCAGGCTTATGATTATATTGTAAAAAGCAATCTCTATAGCAAAGCAGGGCAAATGCAGTTTACAAAAACATGGCCTTCATACACAAAAGGCTTAATAGTAACGACTGGTAAAGACACTGTAAATATTGAAAAAACTTACAAAAGAGCTTACTTCCCTGTGGGGAATATTAAGGATTCCAGCAAAACGATTGGTAATACAACATATAGCTTTTCAAAAAATGAAGGTGCAATTATAATTAAATCTGCATGGATAGTGCTTACAGACAGCAGTGAGTACGGAGATTATTTCACACGAACCGTACGTGTCAAAGAAAAAAATGGAATGAAAGTAAGAACGTTGGGTTTGGTGGGAATGCATATAATACATAAAGTTGCCGAAGTCACACAATGGGTATGGAGTAGCTTCGAACATATTGACAACGCGCCGCTCATTGACAGTACAGGGAAAGTTATTCTGAAACCGGGTATAGATTATCTGTATTTTGATGAGAATAACACGGATGCAAGTCTTTATAACAAACGTCCTGATTCAATTTATCAGCCGAATCCTTTCAGTCGCAAATCGTCACAGGTTGTTCAAATACTTCCATCTTTAAAGAGCACTGATTCAATCAATGGACAATTCCATGCACTCATTGCAAAAAATAATAAAAAATCTGTTTGGCTGCACTACCGGTTGGTGGGTACTCAATGGCCATTCAATCCCAATTTATTTACTCCTGGCAGCGATTATCAGCCCGCACTTATGGGCAACGCTATATTGGAAACATATGTACAAAAAACATCCAGTTGCATGAGTTGTCACAGCTATGCACGATTTCTTAACACAAAATCTGACACCAGCTTTAGTTATGGCTTCAACGCAGATTTTATTTGGGGTCTTAACGACGCAAAATAATAATCCTGCTTTTATAAAGAACAATCAATGTTTTTTAATTTGTTATGAAAACAATATTCTTCCGGCTTTACTTGAATTATATGATCTTGCTGGTTTAGCAGACCTCTATTCACGGTTCTATTACTGCGGCGCAGCAAACATTCTACCGATCCGGGCAGAAGGACTGGAAAATTTAAACACAGGATGTTGCATACATTCAAGGAAAACAAGAATTGGTTTCAATAGCAATGAAAGCACAAAAAGAAAATCCGCAATCAATTGTAAGAAGATATGAAATTGATTTTGAGAAAAGCAACGAACAAAAAGACAGTGATTATTTAAAGATTTGCTGCCGATTGCTCTAATGGTCGAGTAGACCAAAGCATTGCAGCTTTAGCCGCTCACAGAACCGTACGTGAAAGTCTCCCTTCATACGGCTCTTGTTATTCAGTCAATATGTAATTCCTTTTTGCCAGTGAACAAACAACTTCGT
>WNGE01005432.1_pt1 | contig 14824 bp, 11 predicted proteins | sample 5400651 | NCBI WGS metagenome assembly WNGE01 (sample SAMN13153370, study PRJNA577476) | soil metagenome | isolation source: 60 cm soil or saprolite under grassland replicate 2 | place: USA:California | collected 2016-06-15 | reverse complement strand
AACCCGCGATCTTGCTCGCAGATGAGCCGACCGGAAATCTCGATTCGCGCAACGGCGAAGCGGTAATGGATCTGTTGAAGGAATTGCACGCCGGCGGCGCGACCATTTGCATGGTAACGCACGACGCGCGCTTCGCGCAGCATGCGGACCGTACCGTACATTTGTTCGACGGTCGCGTGGTGGAAGACAATCGCATCGCGGCATAGCTGGAACGCGCCGCCATGTGGAACGATCTTCGTTTCGGCGCGCGAATACTGGTCAAAACACCGGCATTCACCATCATTGCTGGGTTGGCGCTCGCGCTCGGCATTGGCGCGTCGACCACGACGTTTTCGGTAATTAACGCACTCCTGCTTAAACCCTGGCCTTACATTCAGGATCAGGACCGCGTTCTCTATGTCAGCGAATATTTTCCGAAAGTCAGCAGCGATCACGCGTTTCTTATCCGGATTATTTGGATTTCAAGCAACAGGCGACGACTCTCGAAGGCTTCGGCACGACCAGCACCGCGACGATGATTCTAAGCGACGGCGAAACGCCGGATCGCTATCTCGGCGCGTTCATAACGGCGGACGCATTTTCGTTTCTCGGAGTCAAGCCCGTGCTCGGTCGGACCTTTCGCGCCGAGGAAGATCGGAAGGGCGCGGCGCCCGTAGGATTACTTGGCTACGAGATTTGGCAAAATCATTTCGGATCCGATGCCAACATCATTGGCCGCGTCGTCACGATAAACGGCAAGCGCGTCACCATTGTCGGGGTGATGCCGAAAGGCTGGCGTTTTCCGGAGGCGTGCGATCTGTGGATGCCGCTGCAAATCGAGGAGAAGGAGAATCCACGCGGCAATTTCAATTTCGCATGCTTCGCGAAGATGAAGCGCGGCGTCTCGATTGAACAGGTGCGGGCGGAGTTGCAGGCGATTGCAGCGCGCATCGCCGCCGATCACCCCCAAACCAATACTGGCGGAAGTGTGCGGGTGAAATTTTTCCGCGAGGAAGCGGTGAAAGACGCCAAAACTTTGACGCTACTACTGATGGGCGCGGTGCTTTTTGTGCATCTGATCGCTTGCGCGAATGTAGCCAATCTGCTCCTCGCCCGCGGAGCCTCACGCGCGCGTGAAATTGGAATTCGTCTCGCCTTGGGCGCCGGCCGTCGCGTTATCGTCCGACAACTACTGAGTGAAAGTCTGGTGCTCGGTATTGTGGGGAGCGCGCTTGGTTTGCTTCTGGCCGTCTGGGGGATCGATCTCGTTATGCGCGCCATTCCGGTTGAGCTGCCTTACTGGATCCGTTTCGACTTCGACTGGCGCGTTTTTACTTTTGCGCTCGCACTCGGCGTCGGATCGGCGGTTTTGTTTGGATTGTTTCCGGCGCTACAAGCATCGCGTCCACAACTGGTCGATGCGATCAAGGAAGGCGGCCGTAGTGGAATTGGCGGCGGCAAAGGTCAGCGTGTGCGTAACGGTTTGGTCGTCGCCGAAGTGGCTCTCGCCCTGGTCTTGCTGGTAGGCGCCGGATTGATGCTGCGCAGTTTTCTGAAACTTCAGGCGACCGATATCGGAATTGACCCATCGCACACCTTGACCTTCCGGGTCGGTCTGCCGCCCACCCAATTCAAACAGGAAGATGCGGGGCAATTCTTTACCGCGCTGATGCCACAGATAGCCAGCGTTCCCGGAGTCGAATCGTCCGCAGCAACCACGTCGCTCCCGGCGTCGGGAAACATTGGAGTGAGCGCGCTCATTCTCGAAGGCGAACCTGAGCCGCAGCAATTGCAGAATGCGCGACTGGCGCACGGCCTTTCCATCACACCTGGTTATCTTGCCACCTGTCACATTCCGCTTTTGCGCGGACGCGATTTTACGGTTGCCGACAATAAAGACAACCAGCGCGTGGTCTTGATCGACGATGCAGCCGCCCACAAATGGTTTCCGAATATCGATCCGATCGGCCATCAACTGGCCCTTCTTGAAAAACTCGGCGAGCCGACAAAGTGGGCCACCATTGTCGGAATCGTCCGCAACGTCATTTATGATCGGCTGGCGGAGCGGCGCGAGTTCCCCTGCGTTTACGTCGCGCAATATCAGAATCCGGATTGGTTCATGTCGGTAATGCTGCGAACAAAAACCGATCCCGCGGCGTTCGCCAATCTTGCGCGCACCGCAGTGCTGGCGGTGAACAAGGAAATTCCGATCTACAAAGTGAAAACGATGGATCAGGTGGTGATGGAGTCGTTTTGGGAACGCAGATTTTTCGGAACGCTCTTTACCGTCTTCGCCGGCTTGGCTCTTTTCCTCGCCGCCATCGGATTGTATGGCGTGATGGCCTATTCCGTTCGTCAGCGCACCCAGGAAATTGGGGTGCGCATGGCCCTCGGGGCCCAGGCCGCGGATGTTCTACGACTGGTCACGGGTCATGGTATTCGGCTGATTGCGCTCGGTCTCGCTATCGGCGTCGTCTTTGCCTTTTTCCTAACGAAACTTTTGCAGGGAAATCTTGAAGGCGTTTCTGTGCACGATCCCCTGAGCTTCGGAATCGTCTCAGCTGTTTTATTAATTGTTGGATTGCTGGCGTGTTATCTGCCGGCACGCACTGCTACCCAGCTCGATCCAGTGGAAGCGCTGCGTTACGAATAAGTTGACAATGCAAACCTTGTGGAACGACCTCCGTTACGGCGCGCGCATTTTACTTAAACGGCCTGCGCTAAGCATGGTCGCAATTGTAGCACTCGCTCTCAGCATTGGTGCGAACACCGCCATCTTCAGCGCCATCAACACGCTTCTGCTTCGTCCATTACCGGTCAAAGATATCGACCGGTTAGTCTTCAGTATCGCGTTGCGGGAAGGATTCGATCCTTTTGGATCGTCCTTTCTGGAGTACGCCGCCTACCGAGATCGAAGTCACTCTTTTGTTAGCAGCGGCGTGGCCACACAACGTTCTTTCAATTTGCTCGGCCAAGGCGAACCGGAACATGTGCGCGGCGCCACTGTGATGGCGGATTATCTAACGACTTTGGGGGTCAAACCGGTGGTTGGTCGTATATTTTCCGCCCAAGAAGATCAGGCGGGTGGCCCACCGCTCGCGCTTATTAGCTATGGGCTTTGGCAAAGGCGTTTTGCGGGGAGCCCCGCCGCCCTTGGTCAATCGTTGAATCTCGACGGGCGCAGTTACAACATTCTCGGCGTAATGCCGCCTGGATTCGATCTGCCCGCTGCCGCCGAAATTTGGATACCGATCCAGGTCAAAATCGACAACCTGCCGTTAACTGATCGCGCAGCGACGAACAACGAAATCGCCGCCCGCCTAAGACCGGGCGTGAGTGTGGAGCAGGCAGATGCGGAATTGAAAGCGATCGATCGTCAATTGGAGCAGGAATATCCTGATTTCCGCCGCGGCTGGAGCGTGAAAGTGATCTCGCTCCGTCAGGAACTGCTGGGCGATCTGGAGGGCCACGTGCGCAGAGCATTGTTTACCCTCATGGCGGGAGTCGGGTTCCTCTTGCTCATCTGTTGCGCGAACGTGGCGAATCTGCAATTGGCGCGCGGCATCTCCCGTGAGCGCGAGCTCGCACTCCGTCGTGCGCTCGGCGCTGGTCGGTGGCGTCTCGTCAGGCAACTTCTCACCGAAAGCATGCTGCTGGCGTTGCTTGGCGGCGCGGCTGGATTGATTCTCGCGAATTGGCTGCTACCGATTCTGGCTGCGCTCAATCCGATTCGCGGCATTTCTTTCGCCGCGTTTTTTCACAACTTCGAGCTCGACCAACGCGTGCTGGTCTTCGCACTGTTTATTACTCTACTCACCGGTGTCATATTTGGACTACTCCCTGCGCTGAAAGGCGCCGGCGCAGATGAGCTGATGCCGCGTATTAAAGAGGGCGACCAACGCACTGGCGGCACCGTATCCGGCCGGCGCTGGTTCAATGCATTGATTGTGACCGAGATCGCTATCGCGCTGACGTTACTCGTTTGCGGTGGACTGATGGTGCGAAGTTTCCATCGGCTGCAATACGTCGACCTTGGATTCAAGCCCGATGATCTCCTGACCCTGAAAATGGTCCTGCCGGATTCGAAATACTCGCAATATCGCACCCGGGTCGCGTTGAGCGATCGAGTGCTCGAGCGCATCCGTAATCTGCCTGGGGTAATCGCAGCCGGAACCACAACAAACATTCCGCTTGAGCGAGAAATTGCGATCGACGCAATCTTTAATGTCGAGGGGCGGTCGCCGGCGAACCCAAATGAGGTTCCAATTACTTCGCATCGCGTTGTTAGCCCGGACTACCTCGAAACGCTTGGTGTTACATTGCTCAAGGGACGGTTGCTCGACGAAAACGATCGCGCTGAAAGTCTGCCCGTCGTTGTCGTTAGTCAGGAATTCGCGCGGCAAGCATGGCCGGGAGAAGACGCCATTGGCAAACGAGTGCGGCGCGTTCGTGCCGGACAAACCTTTCCATGGATGACCGTGGTCGGCGTCGTCAAAGACGTAAAAGAGGATCTGTTCAATTACCGTATCAATCGCCCGGTTTGGTACGTGCCCTACGCGCAGGTCGAAAATAATTTTCCGGTTAATCTAGTCGTCCGCGCAAGTGCCGATCCCACATCCTTGATCGCTGCAGTTCGCGACATTATTCGCAGCGTCGATCCTGATCAGCCAATCTCAAACATCATGACGATGAACGCGAATCTCAGTGGCGTTCTCGTGACCGAACGTTTTGGCGCGATTTTGATGGGAACGCTCGCGGTCACGGGATTATTGCTCGCATCCATCGGGCTCTACGGTGTCATGGCCTACTCAGTGAGTCATCGGACCGGTGAAATCGGGTTGCGTGTGGCGCTTGGCGCGCAACCGAAACATATCCTTGGGCTGATTATGGGCCACGGCATGAAGCTGACTTTGTTAGGCGTCGCGATTGGATTAATTCTGGCTTGGAGCACGACACGGTTGCTGGTTAGTTTGCTTTTCGAGCTAAGCGCGACAGACGCTGCTACGTTCAGTTTCATCTCTCTTCTTCTTGGGCTGACCGGCTTACTTGCCTGTTATCTGCCCGCCCGCACCGCCACCCAGCTCGATCCGGCGGAAGCGCTGCGTTACGAATGAGGAACTACGATGCTAAATGATCTGCGATTTGCTTTTCGGTTGCTGTTGAAGAATCCAGCCTTCACCGCCGTGGCCGTCATCGCAATTGCCCTTGGCATCGGCGCCAACACTGCTGTCCTAAGTCTTGTTAATGCGCTGCTGATTCGCCCGCTGCCGTATCGCGATCCGGCCCGCATGGTTTTGATGCTCGAGCACTTTCGTGCGCAACATCTCGACGCCATTCCCGTTTCCGCGCCGGAATTCGTCGATTATCAAACCAACTGCCGCACTTTGGAAAAGATGGCGGTGTTTCAGCCAGGCACGTTCAATTTCGCCGGCGGTGATCGTCCCGAACGCATTTTCGGTGCGGTCGGTTCGGCGGATCTTTTCAATGTTCTCGGGGTGGCGCCGATTCGCGGACGCGCGTTCGAGGTGGCCGATTGCACGCCTGGACACGACGACGTCCTTATCATCAGTGAACGACTTTGGAAGCGTCGATTCGATGGCGACCCGCAAATTATCGGAAGTAAGATTGTCGCGAACGGTCGTGGCTTCACCATCGTCGGCGTTATGCCGGCGACTTTCGAATTTCCGATTCCACTTTTTGGAATTCAAGGTGCGCAGTTTGGCGAACGAGCCGATGTCTGGCAGCCGCTGGCTTTCACCGCGCAGGAAATGAAAATTCGTTACTCCCGCGGCTACGCCATTGTCGCGCGTCTTCCTCAAGGCGTTTCCGCAAAACAAGCGCAAGCCGAGCTCGATACCGTGACGGCAACGATGCGAAAGAATTATCCGGATAATTATCCGCAAAACGACAGCTTCGGAATCACCGCCTTTCCGCTTAACGAAGTGGTGCTTGGGCCAATGAAACCGTTGCTGCTGATTTTGCTGGCCGCCGTTTTTCTGGTGCTCCTGATCGCGTGCGCCAATTTGACCACGATGATGCTGGCGCGCGCTGCCGCACGAGAGCGCGAAATGGGAATTCGCGTTGCTCTTGGGGCGGGGCGGTGGCGTCTGCTTCGCCAGGTCCTGGTCGAAAGCGTTTTTCTTTCCCTTTGCGGCGGGATCGCCGGAGTTCTCCTCGGAGTTTGGGGACTCGATCTGCTCAAGCGCATCGGTACTCAAACCGTCCCGCGTTTGAGTGAAGTCAATCTCGATTGGCATGTTTTGATCGCAACTTTCGTCATCGCAGTCGGGACCGGAATTGTTTTCGGTCTGGTTCCGGGATTAGTTAGCGGCGATCCGAACCTGACCGAAACGCTAAAGGAAGGCGGCCGTGGTTTGAGCTCAGGCGCGCGACGCAATCGTTTACGACAGGCACTCGTCATCGCCGAGGTCGCGCTCGCGCTCGTCCTGCTCGCCAGCGCCGGCCTTTTAATCAAGAGCTTTGTTCAACTGCAAAATGTGGATGCCGGATTTAATCCGCGAAATGTGCTGACGATGGAGATTTCGCTGCCGCGGTTGACCTATACCGACAACGCAAGCCAGGCACGTTTTTATAACGAAGCGCAGAAACGAATCGCCTCCATCCCTGGAATCAAGAACGCCGGTTTCACCAGCATTCTGCCAATGAGCGGAACGAACAGCGACTCTTCCTTCAATATTGAAGGCCGCACGTCCGACGACAAGAACCCGAGCCCGGACGAGGAATTCCGGCAGGTTTCGCCCGGGTTTTTCGAGGCGATGGAAATTTCACTGCTACGGGGCCGGCACTTCAGCGAATCGGACAATGCCGATGCGCCGCCGGCTACAATCATCAACGCCGCCTTGGCGAAACGTTACTGGCCGAACGAGGACGCCATTGGGAAACGAATCAATATTGGCGCCTCCGGCGCAAAGGAGAAATGGGCGACGATCATCGGCATTGTCGGAAACGTGCAGCACCGCGGTTTGGATTGCGATCCGTTGCCGGAGTATTACATGCCGATCACGCAAACGCCGAACGACCACGCTGTCTTGGTCGTGCGCAGCTCGCAAGATGCTGGCAGTTTGACTTCCGCAATTCGCACTGCGCTGCACGAGATCGATCCGGCGCAGCCGATTGCACACGTTCGTACCCTTGAGCAAGTAGTCGCCGACTCGGTCGCGCCGCGGCGACTCTCCATTTGGCTGCTGGGACTGTTCGCCGCGATCGCGCTCGCACTGGCCTCGATTGGGATTTACGGGGTAATGTCATTCCTGGTCGTGCAACGAATGCACGAACTCGGTGTGCGCATGGCCCTGGGCGCGCAACGACGCGATATCCTGCGACTGGTTGTCGGTCACGCCGCCAAATTAATTTTGACCGGCACGCTCATCGGTCTGGCATTTGCATTCATGACGACGCACTTGCTCGCCGCAATGCTGTATCACGTTAGCCCGTACGATCTGACAACGTTTGCTTTCGTAACCGTCGTCCTTGGCGCGATTGCCCTAGTCGCCAGCTACATTCCGACCTCTCGTGTCATTCGGACCGATCCAATGCTCGCACTCGCCCACACCGCATGATCCGGTTGCACAACATCGAACGATCCTATCCGCTCGGACGCGGACAACTGTTTTATGTCTTGCGCGACATCGATCTCGATATTGCCGCAGGCGATTTTGTTTCGGTGATGGGCCCGTCCGGCGCGGGCAAATCGACGCTCTTGCACATTCTCGGCATGCACGATCACGGATGGACCGGCGAGTATTTTTTCGATGAGACCGCGGTGCATCACTTGAAATCGAAAGAGCGCGCCACGTTGCGAAATGAGCAGGTCGGGTTCGTTTTCCAGCAATATCATCTGCTCGACGATCTAACGGTTTACGAGAACCTCGATATTCCACTCTCGTATCGGCATTATAGTAAGAGCGAACGGGCTGCGCTGGTGGCCGACGCGCTCGATCGTTTTCAAATCGTCGGCAAAAAGGACTTGTATCCGCGGCAGCTTTCCGGCGGCCAGCAACAACTCGTCGGGGTAGCCCGCGCTATCATTGCCTCGCCCAAACTACTGCTGGCGGATGAGCCAACTGGAAATCTGCATTCCAGCCAGGGCGAAGAAATCATGGAGCTGTTTCGAAGATTGAACGAAGAGGGAATGACAATCGTCCAGGTGACGCATTCGGAGAAAAATGCGTCGTTCGGAAAACGGATCGTGCAGCTGCGTGATGGCTGGATCGTCTGAAGGAAAATGATTCGGTCATTCTTTGGAGTTTCGACATTCGGACTTCGTCATTTGTCCTATGATCGCTGATTTCAAATTGGGGGCGCTTGTTGTCTTCTCGCTGGGACTTTTGTTGCTTATCGGCTCGCTGAGCGCCGGCGAGGTGCTCGAAGATGTGGTTGAGAGAAGGTTTCCGCTTGATCCTTCGGGCACGTTTTCGCTGCGCGCGATCGATGGAACGGTTGAAATCTACGGGAGCGATAGTCGGGAAGTAAAAATAGTCGCGACGAAAAGGGCGTTTTCACTGGAGCGTTTGAACGCCATTGTTATTCGGGTCGATGCGCGGCCGGATGCCGTGAATATTGAAACCACGCCGCCACCGGCGCCGAGTCATCACTTTTCCGATCGCTCCGGAACGGTGGAATATAGTATTAACATCCCGCAAACCGCGCGGATTGCGCGGGTGGAATTGCCGAATGGTGAGCTCGTGATTGATGGAATGCGTGGCGCATCCATCGCCGCCAGTCTGGGCAGCGGTCAGCTCGTGACACACAATTGTTTTTGCGATCAAACCATTCACGTCAACCAAGGCGCGCTCAACGTCTTCTTTGATTGGATGGAGGAACACCCGATCTCGATTGAGGCGCAGATTGAGGATGGAAACCTGTCGGCGCGCCTCCCAACGGACGCAGCCTTTCATATGCACGCCGTTACGAAGCAGGGGCACGTCTCGAGCGATTTTAGTCCGATGGAAACGCGCAAACGTGGTGATGCTTCAGAAATCAACGAAGTGATCGGCGACGCACCGGCGACAAAGCTGAGCTTTCGTGCCAGCGAGGGAAATATCCACATTTCGGAGGTGATTTGGTGATCTGGCGAGATCTTCGTTACGCCATTCGGACATTAATCAGGAGTCCGGGATTCTTTGCAGTGGCCTTTGTCGCCATTGCGCTCGGTATTGGGGTGAACACTACCATCCTCGGAATCGTTAACACCTTGCTCCTTCGCCCGCTCCCGATCGGACATTCTGATCGTGTGGTGCAAGTCTTCACTACCGATACGCATTTCGTCGGACGCTCGCCGAATTCCTACCTTAATTTTCTCGACTACCAAAAGCAGAACAGTGTCTTCAGCGGAACGGCCGCCTACAGTTTTGCCGGCATCGGGTTGACGCGCGGCGGCGAAACTTCCAATGTGCTTGGCCAATTAGTCAGCGGAAATTATTTCGACTTGCTGGAGCTGAGGCCATTTCTCGGTCGCGGATTTTTGCCGGAAGAAGACACCTCGCCTAATGGACATCCGGTCGCAGTCCTTAGTTACAAGTTTTGGAAAAAACTCGGGGGCGACCGCAACATCATTGGCAACACGATTACGTTAAACGGTCGCGCTTTCATCGTTATCGGGGTGGCGCCACCGGGTTTTACTGGCATCGATATCGGCGTGGCGCCGGAAGTTTGGATGCCACTGGCGATGCACGGATGGATCCGGCCTTCCGGGGATGAATGGTTCGAGAATCGGCGCGCGCTTTTCTTGAGCCTTCTCGGGCGATTGAAGCCTGGCGTTTCGATTTCCACTGCGCAGGCACAAATGCAAACCTTCGCCCACCAACTCGAGCAAGCCTATCCGGATGTGAACAAGGAGCGCTCGGTTGTTTTGGTTCCAGCGGAAAAGGCGAAATCACAGGGAATCGGAGGACCGGGGAACGAAAACGCCACGCAGGATATTTCGCTCCTGCTTCTCGTCGCCGCCGGTAGCATTTTGCTAATTGCATGCGCCAACGTCGCCAATCTCCTGCTGGCACGCGCAACCACCCGACAGCGCGAGATGGCAATTCGTTTGGCACTCGGTGCCGGTCGTGGTCGAATCATCCGCCAATTACTTACCGAAAGTCTCTTGCTCGCCTCGATCGGCGGCATTGGCGGAATCTTGCTCGCCTACTGGCTGGGCGATGTTTTGGTTTCCCTTTTGCCGGCTACGCCCGTCCCGCTTTCGCTCGATCCGCAGCCGGACTTTCGCGTGATAATTTTTGCGGTGCTGCTCGCGCTTTTGAGCGGGGTGATTTTCGGACTCGCCCCGGCATTGCAAACGGCGCGCTGGGATTTGACTCAAGGTTTGCGCGAACGCGCCATCGCCACGGGCGGAGGTGGCATTCATCGTTGGAACTTGCGCAATCTTCTGGTTATCGCGCAGATCGCCGTTTCGCTTTTACTTCTCATTGGCTCGGCGCTGTTTTTGAAATCATTTCACAGCGCGCAACAAATCGACCCGGGATTTCGCACCGAAAATCTAGTCATCGTTAGTATCGATCCCGCGCTTGCCGGGTACGATCAAAAGCGCGGCGGCCAGATTGCTCGCGACATTGTCGAGCAGGTGCGGCGCGATCCGCAGGCACGCGGCGCTGATCTCGGCCAGTTCGTGCCGCTTGGTTTCGGTGGTGAAGGCCGCACCATTGTGGCGGAAGGCCGCGACGAAAACGCCGAGAGCAATCGCAAGATTGCCAACATCAGCGCCGTCACTTCGGGTTACTTTGAAACCATGCGTGTTCCGATTTTGCGGGGACGCAATTTCACCGAAGAAGACGCCAGCGAAAACTCCGCCAAAGTCGCGATTATCAGCCAGACGATGGCGAAAACATTTTGGCCCGGCGAAGACCCGATTGGCCGGCGCTTTCGCTATTACAACCGGGAAGGCTCGTTCGAAGTCATCGGCCTTGCCCGCGACGTCAAAGCCGTTACCCTCGGTGAAACGCCGGTGCCGATGTTGTATACGCCGTTTCGAGATTTACCCGACGGCGGTATCACCATTTTTGTACATACGGGGGGCGCGCCGGGTTCGATGTTGGCTGAGACTCATCGCATAGTCCGGAACATCGATAATCACATTTCCATCACCTACGAAAAAACGGTGGCTCAGCATCTTGCCTTTGCCCTCTGGCCATCGTGGATGGGGGCAATTCTGCTCGGTAGCCTGGGCTTGCTCGCTCTCATCCTCGCTTCCGTTGGGGTCTATGGCGTAATGGCTTACTCGGTTAGTCAGCGGACGCGCGAGCTTGGGATTCGCATGGCTTTGGGCGCGCAAAGCAGCCAGGTTCTTCAGTTGGTACTGCGTCAGGGAATATTGCTGGCTGCGATCGGTTTGGTTCTCGGTTTGCTCGCCGCTTTCGGCTCGACCCGAATGGCCAGCACCCTTCTTTATGGAGTGAATCCGAGCGATCCAACAGTCTTCGTCGGCGTTACTCTGTTGCTCGCGGTCGCTGCATTCGCCGCTTGTTATTTCCCAGCGCGCCGCGCCTTAAAAATCGATCCCGTCGTCGCCCTGCGCTTCGAATGATTAGGCGTTCGTGATCCTCCGGTCACGTAATGGAGGGCGGAGCTCTGCGACGCCCGGGGGTAGAAGGCGCGCAGGAGCTCGCCCCTCCAAATATTTGCGCGATCGCTCTCGTCCTATGCAAAAACTCACTTGGCGAGAACGCGAAGTTGCGGCAGATGCTTAAAGCGAAAATCAGAAATCAAAAATCGGAAATTAAACCATGCCGTCATTCGACATTGTCTCGGAAGTAGACAAACAGGAAATTGATAACGCGCTCAATCAAGCGCGCAAAGAATTAGCGACCCGCTTCGATTTCAAAGGCAGCGCGGCCGAGATCATTTACGAGAAAGACAAAATCACGCTTACGGCTGAGGACGCGAATCGCTTGCGAGGCTTGCGCGAAATTGTCATCGGTAAATTAGCAAAACGTGCGGTTGATCTGCGTAATATTGAGCAGGTGGAACCAGATATCTCGCCGCTAGGTCACGCGCGGCAGGAATTAAAAATCCAGCAAGGCTTGGAAGGAGAAAAAGCAAAAGAGATAATCAAGGCGATCAAAGAGGCCGGCTTCAAGGTGCAGAGCTCGCTGCAAGACCGGCAGATTCGCGTGACTGGGAAAAAGAAGGACGAGTTGCAAAGCGTCATTCAGTTTGTGCGCGGCCGCGATTTCAAAGTCGCAACCAACTTCAAAAATTTTCGGGATTAGAATGCAAGGAACAGCGGCTTCCAAGCCGCCGATTCTTTATGAAAGCGGCGGTCTGGAGACCGCCGTTCCTTGACGGTTTACCCGCCCTGTACTGGCGGCATGATGGCGATCACGTCGCCATCGTTTAACACGTGATTGCGATCGACGAATTCGACGCCGACTCCAAAGAGCATGCTTTTTTCGAAATCCCGCAGTTGCGGATGACTTTCTTTTAACTGGCCGAAAAGATCATTCACGGTCGCATTCTTCGGCAGCGAGATGTCGAGCGCCGGCGCGCCGATGATTTCCTTTAGCTGTGAATAAAATTCGGCTCGCACTTTCATTACGCGACCAGCTCCTTTTTTAATACCCCAATGCAGGGAAGATTGCGATACCGCTCGCGGTAATCGAGGCCGTAACCGACAACGAATTCATCCGCGATATCGAATCCGATATAATCGGCGTCGGCCGGCTGTTTCCGCTGTTTTAGTTTCCGAAGCAAAACGCAGACGCGAATACTTTTCGGCGAAGCAGTCTGCAACTTCTCGCGAATGGCGTTGATGGTAGTGCCGCTATCGAGAATGTCATCGAGCAATAAAATGTGGCGTCCGGCAACATCGGGCAGCGCAATTTGTCGAAAAATCACTTCGCCGCTCGTTTGCAAACCGCCGTGATAGCTGGCCACGCTTAGGCAATCGAGTCGAAGCGGCAGGGGAATGCGCCGCAGCAAATCAGCCATGAAAATGAGACTGCCATTGAGAATTGCGATCACGGTTAACTCGCGGTCGCGATAGTCAGCCGAAATCTGGGCTGCGATCTCATCCAATCTCTGCACTATCGTCGCCTGGTCGAAAAGGACACGATCGAGATCGTCTTGCATGTCCGAATCTTACGTCATCCCGAGCGAAGTCGAGGGATGACACGAATGACGAATGACGAATGTCGAAGCACGAAACAATGACGAAATCCGAATGATAGAAAAAAGCTCCCACCCGTTTTCGTCATTAGGTCATTCGAGCTCTCTTCGTCATTCGGCATTCGTGCTTCGTCATTTGCCCCTGCAACAATACCCCGTCATCCCGAGCGTTAGCCGAGGGATCCCGACGCGGAAGCTTTAAGGTAACTTCAGCGGGATCCCTCGACTGCGCTCCGGATGACGGTAAGAGTTGCGCATGCGCGTTGTGACTAAAAACTTCGCTGTCGGCACTTCAGGGAAAGGCACCTACGAAATCACCGACAAGATCGAAGCGCTCGTACGCGAGAGCAAAATTGAAAATGGCGTTGTTACCGTTTTTGCGCAGCACACCAGTTGTAGTCTGATTGTGATGGAGAATGCTGATCCAACGGCGCGGCGGGATCTCGAAGAATATTTCGATCGGCTGGTACCGGAGGACGCCGACTATTTCGAGCATGATTCCGAAGGCTCCGACGACATGCCATCGCATATCCGCATGGTGTTAACGCGTAGCAGCGAAACTATCCCGGTTGTGGACGGGCGGATGCAGCTTGGGACCTGGCAGGGAATTTTTCTTTTCGAACATCGGCGCACCTCCCATGGGCGTAAAATTGTTGTGACGGTGATGGGCGAATAGGCGGCGTTGTAGAGGCGCTTGTGCCAAGCGCCTGTTTGGCAGATCGGCGGTCATAGACCGCCGCTACAGATAAAGCGGCTCGTTCGTCCCTGTGGTGGCAGCCGTGTCGGCTGCGATTTCCCGATGCAGGCGACACGCCTGCCGCTACAGATACATCGCATCCACTAACCGGAGCGATTTCTCGTTAGGCAATACCGATTGCTCCATCTGGTTCATCACGTAGGCGAAACCGATCTTATTTGCCGGATCGGCGAAGGCCTGGCTTCCCCCCGCGCCGGGGTGTCCGAAGGCATTGGTCGATGGGCCGAAAAGTTTCCGCTCCGTCTTGGCCGCATCTTTCATCAACCCCGCGGAAAACGCGGTCGGGATTTCAAAAACGCGATCGAGTCCGTCGCTGATGGTTGTCGTCATTAATTTGATGGTATCGCTGGTGAAAAATTTCCGACCATTAATTTCGCCCCCGTTGGCAAACATTGCATAAAACTTTGCCAGGGCGGAGGCGCTGCCGATTCCTCCGAACGAAACAAACTCGCGCGCCCGATTCTCCGGTTGGTTCATCGCGCTAACGGCGTTTAGTCCATAAGGTGATGTAAACGTTTTTCTTTGAAGTGTGCCAGGCGTGACCAGGTCGCGGTAAAATTTCACCGGCTCCGGTGCAGTGCCGGCTCTTGCCGGATAGATCGTAGCGCAGCGAGAGTTGAGTTCTTCGGGTAGTCCGATCCAGAAATCGAGCGACAGCGGTTCGGCAAAAATCGTTCGCCAATATTTCGAGATCGAGGTTCCGCAAATTCGACGCATCAGTTCGTCGATCAGGAATCCAAAAGTTCGCGCATGATAACCGTGTGCGCTGCCGGGTCGCCAAAGTGGCGTTTGTTTTTCTAAGGCTTGGATTACGGCAGGGTAATCCGTCACCTCCGCATTTTCATCGAGCGCGCACAGACCAGCAGAATGCGAAACCAGTTGCGCGATGGTGACATCCTTTTTGCCGCTCCGACCAAACTGCGGCCAGAATTCTGAAACGCGGCGATCAATTTTGATTTT
>WNGE01005180.1_pt1 | contig 14824 bp, 8 predicted proteins | sample 5400651 | NCBI WGS metagenome assembly WNGE01 (sample SAMN13153370, study PRJNA577476) | soil metagenome | isolation source: 60 cm soil or saprolite under grassland replicate 2 | place: USA:California | collected 2016-06-15 | reverse complement strand
GGCGGTCGACGAGTCGCCGAAGGGCCGGGGCGGCCCGATCTTCGAGGGGTCCGAGTACTTCTACCAGAACGGCGGCCGGGACTATAACCTGCCCAAGCTGGTGCTGACCTGGGGCCGGCCCGGGGTCACCCTTGCCCCGCCGAGCACGGTGACCGCCACCGGCGCGGCGCTGTCCTGGTCGGCGTACGTCGACCCGTCGACGGCGACCGGGGACAACCTGGTCGAGTACCAGGTGCACCGCAGCGTGCGGCAGACCTTCGTCCCGTCGGCGGCCACCCTGGTCGCTCCGCTGCCGGCGGGCACCCTGTCCTATCAGGACACCTCGGCGACGCCGACCGCGGCGGACACCCCGGACACCGCGTTGGGCCAGTACTACTACTACATGATCGCGGTGAAGACCGCCGACGGTCAGGTCATCCCGGCGCCGACCGAAGGGGTACGGCTGCCGAAGGCCGGCCGGGTGACCCGGATCTTCCGGACCGGTGTGGTGGACACCACGCTGTCCAAGCAGCTTCCGGACACCAACGTGGACGTCTACGATGGCGACCCGTTCGTCTCGGCCGGGAACAACTCGACGTACTACGGCGACACCCGGGGGCTGGTGAAGTTCCCGACGCTGACCGGGATTCCCGCTGGGGCGCAGGTGACCGACGCCACCATGCGGATGTGGAACAACTATGTCTATCCCGGCACGATCAGCGACTACGTCGACGTGCACCGGCTGACCAAGGCGTTCAGCGAGACGACCGCTACCTGGAACAAGGCCAACGCCACCACGCCGTGGAACACCCCAGGCGGTGGCGGTGACTACGACCCGGCGCGGCTGTCCGGCGTGAACGGTCTGACGAACGACCCGGAGTGGCAGCGGTGGGACGTCAAGGCCGCGGTCAACAACTGGCTCGGCACTCCGGCGAACAACTTCGGGCTGCTGCTGAAGATGCGCGACGAGGTGCCGGCCAGCGCACGGATCATGCTGCTGTCCAGCGAGGGCGCCGAGCCGATGCTGCGCCCGACCCTGGAGGTCAGCTACCTGGAGCCGACGCCGGCCTCCACGTACCACTCGCCGTACACCCCGTCCCGGATGATCCCCGGTGACATCTACACGATTCCGGTCACCGTCTCGAACCCCACGCTGACCGCGTGGAACGCCGCGGACTGGGAGTTGTCCTACCGCTGGTGGCTGCCCGACGACCTCACCGAGGTCACCAACCCCGGGAACCAGGTCTTCACGCCGCTGCCGAAGACGATCGTGCCGGGCGACACGGTGGACATCTCCGCGCAGCTGAAGACCCCGATCCAGTCCGACGCCGGCAACAAGCGCACCGACTACCTGCTGAAGTGGGAGCTGCACAACAAGACGACCAACCAGTGGCTGTCCACAGTGGCCGGTATCGCACCGCTGGTCCAGAACGTCGCGGTGGAGGACCCGACCTCCGACCAGCTCGGCCTGGAGAAGTTCTACTCCTATGCCGGCAAGAACACCGGCGCCGGCGGCACGCTGATGAACAACCTGTACGCCGGCAACACCGTCTGGTCGTACAACGCGTTCTCCAACCCGTCCCGCGGGCTGTCCACGTTCGTCCGGCTCGCGTACAATTCGCTGGACACCTCCGACACCGTGGCCGGCTCCGGCTGGTCGCTGCAGGCGTCCTCGTTGATGCGGCTGGGCACCCCGCTGGACTTCCACCCCAACCCCAACCCGACCACCGTCACGCTGACCGACGGGGACGGCACAAGCCACCTGTTCTCCTGGGACGCGGCGACCAGCCAGTGGCGCAGCCCGAGGGGCGTGCACCTGTACCTGCAACGCCTGGTCGTCTGCGACCCGAAGACCGAGGAGTCCCGCGCCTGGTCGCTGACCCGGCCGGACCGCACGGTGTTCTTCTACGACTGCGACGGCTACCTGTCCTCGGTCGAGGACAACAACGGCAACGTCATGAACTTCACCTACGAGGTGCGCCGGTCGCAGAACAAGCCGACGAAGTTCCTGCGCTACATCACCGACCCGGTCGGCCGGCAGACGCTGACCATCGACTACTGGGCCAAGGGCGACACCTACGACTACATCGACGACGCCACCTGGCCAAGGTCACCGGACAGTCGAACCTGACCAACCCGAAGATCATCGACCACGTCAAGCAGATCACCGACGTCGCCGTCGGCACCGCCGATGCGCGGAAGCTCACCTTCACCTACACCGACAAGGGACTGCTCGGCGAACTGGTCGACGGCGCCGGCTCGGCCCAGCCGAAGGTGTTCGCGTTCCGCTACGACATGACCCAGGGCAACAAGAACGTCAAGCTCGTCCGCGTCACCGACCCGCGCGGGCACGCCACCAACCTGGACTACTACTCCCGGCCCGAAGATGACCCGAAGTTCAAATGGTCGACCAAGACCTACACCGACCGGCTCAACAGCCCCACCCAGTTCGCCTACACCGACCCGGACGGACAGGCCGGATCGCAGATCCAGACGGTCGTCACCGATGCGGAGAACCACGGCACCACCTACCTGATCGACGGGTTCGGCCGGCCCACCGACATCACCAACGCCAAGAGCCAGGTCACCAAGCTGGCCTGGGACGCCGACAACAACGTCACCCGGCTGGAAGAGGACAACCACGCGTTCTCCACCTGGACCTACGACGCCAAGACCGGCTACCCGCTGACGATCAAGGGCGCCGAGGCCAACGCGCATGGCACTCCCGGCACCACCCTGACCTACCAGACCCAACTCGACGGGCACATCGCCGACCTAGCCACCAAGCAGAGCCCGGAAGGTCGCACCTGGACGTTCGGCTACAACCTGGAAGGCGACCTCGCCACGGTCACCGACCCGCTGGGCACCAGCACCCCGGCCGCCGGGGACTACACCACGACCTACGTGTACGACACCTGGGGTCAGATGCAGAGTGCGACCGACGCCAACGGCCGCACCACGCGCTACCCGGTCTACGACTCGGTCGGCTACCCGAAGACGATAGACAACTCCACCACGTTCATCTACGACCTGCGGGGCAACGTCACCAGCCTCACCGACGCGAACATCAAGACCACCACTCAGGCGTACGACGTGTTCAAGCGGCCAGGCGAAAAACGCCAGCCGTTGGACACCTCCGCCATCCCGCCCGTCTACATCATCACCCCGGCGCCGGAATACGACGCCAACGACAACGTCACGAAGAACACCGCTCCCAATGGCGCCGTCACCACCAGCGTCTTCGACGACGCCGACCGGATCATCTCGGGGAGTCTGCCGAAGGACACGCCGACCGGGCCGGACCGCATCGCGAGCTTCACCTACGACAAGGTCGGCAACCTCCTCACCGAGACCGAACCTCGGGGCAACCTCACCCCGGCTGACCCGAACGACTTCGTGCACCGCTACGGCTACGACGAGATCTACCAGTTGACGTCCGTCACCGACCCGCGGGGCGGGGTGAGCACCTCCGGGTACGACAACGTCGGCAACCTCATCCTCGAGGTCGACCCGCGGAAGAACGCCACGCCGGACCCGACCGACTACACCGCCAAGTACACCTACGACCTCAACCACCGCAAGCGGTCAGTCGTCGATCCGCTCGGCTACACCTCGTGGTTCGAGTACGACCTCGACGGCAAGGTCGTCGGGACGATCGACCCGGACGGCAACAAGAGCACGACGACGCTGGACAAACGCGGATTCGTCTTCGAGGTGAAGGCGCCACACAAGAACGATGGCGGCACGATCACCTACCGGACGACCCGCTACGAGTACGACCAGATGGGCAACCGCACCAAGGTCATCACGCCGCGCGGGGTCGACACGCCGACGGTGGCCGACGACTTCGTCCAGCAGACCGTGTACGACGAGTTGAACCGGGTCAAGGAACAGCTGACCGCCTTCGACCCCAACGACTCCCGGTACAACACGCCGGACAAGACCACCTACGCCTACGACAAGGTCGGCAATCTCGACACGGTGTCCGCGCCGCCGTCGCAGGGGCAGACCGTCAGCAACGAGACCAAGTACGCGTACTTCGACAACGGCTGGACGAAGTCGTCCACCGACGCGTGGGACATCGCCACCACGTACCGGTACGACGAACTCGGCAACCAGACCTCGCGGACGGTCACCAGCGCCGGCGAGTCCTCGGCCAGCCGCAAGCAGACCTGGACCTACTTCCCGGACGGCAAGCTGGCCTCCCGCTCCGACGACGGTGTCCCGGTCGGCAGGCACCTGGTGGTGGTGGACAACTCCGACACCCAAAACGTCACCACCGTCGGCACCTGGCCGGCCTCATCGGCCGGGCAGAAGTTCCAGGGATACGACTACCGCAGCAATGCCGCCGGCACCGGCGCCGACACGTTCACCTGGAAGCTGGTCACTCCCGCGGCCGGCACCTACCAGGTGTTCGTCAAGTACCCGTCCGGGGTGAGCGGAGCGGCCACCAACGCCCCGTACACCGTGTCGCACGCGGGCGGCAGCACCACCACGGCCGTCAACCAGACGCAGCAGGGCGGTGACTGGATCAGCATCGGCTCCTACACCTTCACCAAGGGCATCAGCCACAGCATCCGGCTGTCGGACAACGCCAACGGCACGGTGCTGGCCGACGCCGTCAAGCTGGTCCGGGACAACTCCGGTGACGTCGACAACGAGAAGAAGACCTTCAGCTACACCTACGACGTCAACGGCAACCAGACGACGGTCGCCGACGCCAGTCCGGCGCCGAAGGTCGACGCCTATGCGATGACCTACGACGTGCTGAACCGGCTGAGCCTGGTCGAGGAGCGCAAGAATGGCGCTCTGCTGAACAGCACCTCCTACACCTTCGACCCGAACAGCAACCCGCTGACCTACGTGCACGACCGGGCCCGGGGCACGTTCGAGTACGATACCCGCGGCCTGATCTCGAAGGTCACCAACGCCACCTCGGCTACCGACCCGAACCCGAAGGTCACCACGTTCGGCTATACGTCGCGCGCCGAGATGCAGAAGATCACCAAGGCGAACGGCAACACCGTCGACCTGACCTACTACCTGGACGGATTGGTCCGAACCCAGGTGGAGAAGAAGGCCGGCGGCACGGTGGTGGCCGACCACTCGCTGGAGTACACCGCGAACAGCGACGTGGCCAAGGACACGGCCAGGGTGATGAACGCCGACAACCACTCGGCGTACCTGAACAACCTCTACACCTACACCTACGACCCCAGGGACCGGATCGCGAAGGTCGCCAAGACGGGTGACACCGCGACCACCGAGACCTACTTCCACGACGCGAACAGCAACGTCTACGAGCAGACCGTCGGCAGCCTCACAACGAAGTTCGGGTACGACCGGAACCGGCTGCAGTCCGCGGAGGCGGTCGGCGGACTGACCTCGACCTACAACTACGACCCGTGGGGCCGGCTGGACACCGTGATGACGGCGGGCACGGTGGCCGAGGACTACACCTACGACGGGTTCGACCGGACCACCGAGCACCGCACGCCGTCGGCCACCACCCGGTACGTCTACGACCCGTTCGACCGGACCGTCTCCCGCACCGAGAAGGCCGGCACCCCGAACGCGAAGACCACCAACCTGCTCTACCTTGGCCTGGACTCCGAGGTGTTCGCCGAGGAGACGCCGACCGGGCAGGTCAAGGAGCTCTACGCCTACGGCGGCGTCGGGGGAGTCGGGCAGCGGCTGTCGAAGGTCAAGACCAAGGACGACGGGACCAAGGAACACTCCTACTACACCTACCACCCGCTCGGCGACGTCGAAGCGCTCACCAACCAGGACGGCAACACCCGCGACACCTACGGCTACACCGCGTACGGAAAGGACGACAACCAGCAGTTCACCGGCGCGGACAAGCCCGACCCGGCGAACCCGGACAAGGAACAGGACAACGTCTACCGGTTCAACGCCAAGCGGTGGGACGCCGCGGCGGGCACCTACGACATGGGCTTCCGTGACTACGACCCCGGCTTGAACAGGTTCCTCACCCGCGACCTGTACAACGGCGCGCTGGCCGACATGAGCCTGATCGCCGACCCGTTCACCGGCAACCGGTACGCGTTCGGCGGAGGCAACCCGATCAGCTTCGTCGAGATCGACGGCCACTGGGGATTCTCGTTCTCCGACATCGGGCACGCCGTGCTCGATGTGGCCGGCCTGGTGCCGGTGGTCGGCGAGGTCGCCGACGTCGCGAACGGTATCTGGTACGCCGCCGAAGGCAACTACGTCGACGCCGCGTTGTCCTTCGCCTCGGCCATCCCGCTGGCCGGGTACGGCGCCAGCGCGGCGAAGGCCGTCCGGTACGGCGACAAGGCCGTCGACGCCGCCCGTACCGTGGCACGCCAGGGCGACAACATCGCCGACGCCGGCCGTACCATCGCCCGCACCGGCGACGACATCGCCGACGCCAGGCGTGCCGCACCAAGCCCGAAGGACACGCCTACCACCAAGCCGGCCGGCGGCACACCGCCAAAGGCCCAGCCGGCACCCGTACCGAAGCCCAAGCCGGCCCCGGCCCCATCTCCCTCCCCGACGCCGTCCAAGGCCGGAAGAGACGGGCCGTCGTGCCCGATCAACAGCTTCACACCGGACACCCCGGTCCTGATGGCCGACGGCTCGCACAAGGCCATCGCGAAGGTCAAGGTCGGCGACCAGGTCGTGGCGACCGACCCGAGGACGGGCAGGACCGAGGCCCGGCCGGTTGCCGCGCTCATCATCGGCGAGGGCGACAAGAACATCGTCGAGATCACCTTCGACACCGATGGAGACAGGGGCAACCGCACGGGCACCGTGGTCGCCACCGACGGCCACCCGTTCTGGGTCGACGACTTCGGCGGCTGGATCGACGCCGCCGACCTCAAGCCCGGCGACATCGCCCGTACCCCCGACGGTCAGCTCCTCACCGTGGTCCGCGCGCACGGCTACACGGCCCACCGCCGCGTCCACAACCTGACCATCGACGGCATCCACACCTACTACGTCACCGCCGGTGACCGAGACATCCTCGTCCACAACAAGTGCGGCGACGCCGATGACGGTGCGCCGCAGGTGCTTCGGGACGGAGAAGGCGCCACGCCGGAGCAGATGGCCAACAGCGTCGGCGGTCCCACCGGCGGCTCCCGAGTGGGGCAGGCAGAGGTGCGGCAGCACCTGCTGGACCAGGCTGGCGGGACCTACACCTGCTGGCGTTGCGGAATGGAGTCCACCAACCCGGCCAACATGCACCTGGGCCACCGGAACGTCCCCACCTCACGCGGTGGTAATCTCCACGCCGACAACGTGTGCCTCGAAGGCGCAGCATGCAACCTCTCGGCCGGCGCCCGCGGAGGACCCAGCCCTGGGATGTCGTGCGTCGAGCGGGGCGGCTGCGGAGCTCCCTACGGCAGGTTCGACTGACATGGCGGAGAAACAGGCCCGGACCACGATCGACGTCGTGGCGGGGCACAAGACATCGGGCGAGCCGGTTTTCGAGGAGGTGCTCGTCGACGACCTGGGGAACGATCGGTATCGCATCGTCGCGACGCCGGGCCTCGTCCTCAACGTCGCCGCCGGGGACGTGGTGGCCTTCGACAGGTCGGAGCGCACGCTGTCCGTCGAGGAACGCGGCCGTAATCTCGCTCTGCAGGTCTATGCCCCTCCCGAGGTCGCCGACCAGCTCGTTGATCCGATCAGCAAGCTCGGTGGCGTGATGCACGGGCGGGAGGGGCCGTTGACTGTGTTCACGGTCCCCGTGGCCGCCGGGTTTCCTGCTCTTGAACGAGTGCTCGACGACTTCGTGCGGCGCCATCCGGAGGCGAAATGGTATTACGGGAACGTGTACGACCCCGCTGACGGGGTGACCCCGCTCAACTGGTGGACATGACGCTGCGACCGCACCTCCGATCACCGCACCCCGTCGGCCCACCACCCGGTACGTCTGCGACCCGTTCGACCGGACTGTGTCCCGCACCGAGAAGCCGGCACCCCGAACGCAATGCTCTCGGCTTCGGCGGCCTCTGCTTTGGCGAATGGTGCTCCGACCACTTCCGCGTATCTCACGAGTCGGACGGGAGGACCGAGCCTGGCGCGTCCGTGGTAAAGGGCGGCGCCGCCCAGTTCTGGCCGTGGCAGGACCAGGAATGGGTCTGGTGCGTCTGCGCGATGCGCATGCCGTCGACAGCATTGTTCGCGGATCAGCGTTGCGCCGCTCGACTGGTGCGCGAACTGGAGAGGGGCCGTGGTGCCGGGTTCAACGGCTGGTCAGGAATGAGACCGCCTCAGCCAACGCGAGGTCGGTGAGGACCGGGTCGTGCCGAGCACCGACGTCCCGCATGAACGCATGTTCGCCTCCCGTGTACACGTGCAGCTCGAGGTCGCGCAGGCCGGCGGCGTAGAGGGCGGACACGATCTGCACCCGCGCGTCAGCGGGTACATGCGGGTCCCGCGAGCCGAAGACGATCATCAGCCGGCCCCCGATGCCGCCGGCGCGGGCAAGCGACTCCGCGTCGGCGTCGGCGCCCAGCGCACCGTTTTGCAGCCCGGTCGGGTAGAAGCACACCGTCGCCGCGACCCGCGGGTCGAACGCCGCCCGGAACGCCAGGTGACCACCGATGCAGAACCCCACCGCGAACAGCCCGTCGACGTCTGCCCGCTGCCCCAGGAAGTCCAGCACCGCGGCCCGGTCGGAATCGAACTGCTCGGTCGTCGTCCCGGCCGCACCCGCCAGGCCGGCCTGCTTACCGGCGTCGTCGAACTCCAGCGCGACACCGGCCAGCACACCCCGCGGGTAGATCTCCGGCACGCACACCACGAACCCGGCCGAGGCCAGCCGCCGCGCCGTGCGCAGTGTCGACTCGGTCAACTGGAAGATGTCGGTGTACAGCACCACGCCCGGCCACAGACCCTCGCCGACCGGGCCGATCACCACCGAACGGATCTCGCAGTCCGGCGCCGGCACACCGACCACATCCTCGCGCAGCTTCACGCCGTCTGACCCTACTGGTGTCCATCACCGGACGGTCCGCACCCACCGCTCGGCGTAGGCGCTCGCTCCGGGCGCCCGCGGTGAGGGCACCCAGTCGCCGGCGGGTGCGCTGTGATCCCCGCCAACTGCACGCGACGCCGGCTGACCTCGACGAAGAACAGCACGAGCGACGGCGGTAAGAGCGGATGGCTGGTGCCGGTCAGCACAACGTCGGGAACACCCTGTCGTTCAATGACGCCGCCGCGCGGCTCGGATGTGGGCACGTTGCTGGTCTGTTCCGGCTCGGGTCCGGCAGGGTGGCGGCATGATGCGGGACCTCGACATTGCTCGCTGGCGGTTGCGCAGTCAGCACCTGGTCTCACCCTTCGCAGCGTCGGCGTTCGAGGCCGTCGGGTCGCTGCTGGCGGTCCAGGCGGAGAACCTCAGTCAGGCAGCCTGGGCGGTGGCGTCACGGACACCGAACCCGGACCAGGCCGATCTGGCGGCTCTCCTCGACGACGGTGCTGTGTTACGCACACACGTGCTGCGGCCCACCTGGCACTTCGTGCGGGCCGAGGACATCGGCTGGCTACTCGACCTGACCGGTCCCCGGGTACGGCGGGTCACCGGCCAGCAGCTACAGACCACCCACGGCCTGGACTTGCGAGCGATCGAGCGCGCCGTCGCCGGCGTCACGCAGGCATTGGCGAGTCGAGGACAGCTCACCCGCGGGCAGCATCATCGCCGCAGCCCTGACCACAGCGCTCACCCGACCGGCCCACACGCCACACCCCGCGCAGAGCCGCCTCGTGCAGAGCCGCCTCGTGCAGAGCCGCCTCGTGCAGAGCCGTGGATTCCCCACCCTGACCCCGGCGCCGGCGCCGGTCACCTGGCACCGGCTCACCCTGCCCAACCGCACCGCCGTAATGTCCTACCCACCGTCGCTGCAGCCGATCACCGGCGACAGCGACGCCGTGTCCGTCGCCCGCCGCAGCCCGGCCGGCGCCTACCTCCTCTACCTCAACGCAACCCCCCGCCAGGGCACCGAGAATACGCAGAACTGGGCCACCGCCCGACTGCAGAACCTGCGCGCCGAGCACGCAACCTCAGCCCGGCAGGACGCCGCCGCACGCGGAGTCACCTTCCTGGGCGGAACCGGATCCTGCATACTCGACGACTACATCACTAGGATCGGCGCGCACCACTACAAGGAACTCGCCTGCCTGGTCCAAGGACACACCGGCGCCAGCGTCATCGTCGCCGCCGCCCCGACCGCACAATGGACCCAGGCAGCTCCACTCCTAGAGCGGGCGGTCGCCGCCTACCAGGTCCGCTGAGCCCAGCCGGCAGCGTGAACGCCGCGACCGACGTGCCTGTCGGGTTCCAGAGCTCTGCCACACGGTCTGAGCTGCGCCTTCGACGGCTGGGTGGTATTCGTTGAGCAGGCCGCCCAGGACGGTTCGGCGGGTGACCCGCTGGGCTGGCAGGGCGGGGATCGGGTGGTCGGGTCGTGGTGTGGGCCGGCAGGAACGTAATCAGACGTCGGTCACGTCGTGAGGTCCCTGGAGGTATGCGAGGAGACCGGGCGGCGCATAAGTGGAGTCCTTCTCGCGGCGTTCGACTGCCGTGGATGCGACATGTTCATGCGCCGGATCCTTGCGGCCGAGCTCCCGGACATGCGCTGGTAGCAGCTGGTAGAACCCCCTGCGCGACTCGTGGAGTTCTCCGAGCGCGTCCGGTTGGAAAGGAACGCCCGTGCTGCCTGCCCCGGTGCCCTCGCCGGGGGCGGCCGCAGTGAACACGTTCTGCTCGAACTCGAGCCCGCACTGACGTGCGCGGTCAACCATCCATCGCAGCGCGATGTCCGCTAGCGTGGAATCTGGATAACCGCCTCCGACATCGCAATGGACTCCGGCGAACCAGACCTGTTCGAGTCGCTGACCGACGGCGTCGGGCTGCTGCCTCCAGATCGCCGGCTCGAACGGTGGGCGTTTCTCATCGATGGCTAGGGCCTGGAATGCCGCGTCAACGGTCGTGCTCAAGTCGGTGTCGTGGAACTGCCATCGACGGTTGATCAGCTCTATTCCGGGCATGCCACTCCACGGGATGCCGAGTGCACCTACTGTGTCCCAGACCCCGATGAAGCGGATGCGTGTCTCGCGGGAGAACGAACGTCGAAAGAGCTGCGACTCGATGTCGCGGGGGTGTGTTGCTCGGTCCCGGTACAGTGCGTACGCCTCGTCGATCCGGTCGGCGTTTTCGAGACGCAGGATTCCGGCGTTTCGAACGAAGCCCACCGTGCTGCGTGCGGTGTACGCGCCGCGGCTGAAGCCGAAGAAAAAGAGTTCGTCGTCCGGCTCGAAGTTGTGCATGATGAAGCGATAGGCGCTTTGCACGTCAAGCGACAGGCCATACCCGAAAGCACCTCCGCGCAGGCGTTCCCCATGGCGCGAGCCGACTCCAGGATGGTAGTAGACGAGCTGCGCCTTGCCCGCTGCATCCTCTCGAATTACCGCCGCAGCGACCTTGGTGACATTCGTGGGACATGGCCTGCCCTCGCTCGATTGGTCCGGCCTGTTCCAGGTGCCGTCGCAGCACACGACAAGACGCTTAGACATGGCCTCTCCTCCGGTCCGGCTGCGCGGCGGGACATCGTCGCCGTGTCACGCTAGCAACTGGCGGTGGTCGCGGTCGGGTGACCGGTTCGGCGCGCCGTGGTGTTGGCGTGCCGAACGCGGCTCATGCCGACATAGAGGGCCTGCTGGCGGTGCTCGGGTGACGACGGTGTGGCTGGTGGTGGTGCTCCCCACGAATCCGGCCTCGTCGCCGCGGGCACGAGACCTGAAGCGACCGAGCAACCGGGCAAGAATGCGCAGAGGCTCTGATCCGCCTGCGGTAGCGTCCTTCCGCGTGAGGGTCACCGCTGAGGCAGCGCGGCGCTTCCTCGTCGCCCGGCACTTCCTTGCGCCGGCGCGATCGCTCGAGGGAGGCCCCGACGCCGTGCTCGAGGTCTTCCACAAGCTCGGGTCGATCCAGTTCGATCCGCTCGCGGTCGCCGGCCGGAGCCACGACCTCGTGCTGCACGCGCGTGTCGGCGACTACGACCCCGACTGGTGCGACGCACTCTACGAGCGCCGCGAGATCTTCGAGGCCTACAACAAGGGGCTCTCGCTCGTCCCCTCGAGCGAGTTGCCGTCGTTCCGCGCGAGGTTGAGCCGGAGCGCGCCGCAGGTCCTCGACGAGAACGCCGAGGTGGCCGAGCGGGTACTCGAGCGGATCCGCGCGGAGGGCCCACTGTCCTCGCTGGACTTCGAGCGCGAGCGCGGGCCGACGACGGACTGGTTCGGGATGCCGACGAACGCGGTCCGCGCCGTACTCGAGGCGTACGCGGCCACCGGCCTGCTCGGCCTCGCGCGCCGCGACGGCAACCGCCGGTACTACGACCTGATCGAACGGCTGCTGCCGGCCGACGTCATCGCGCACGACCTCCCGCTGAGGGAGCAGCTCCGGCACAGGCTCCTGTCGCGCTACCGCGCGCACGGGCTGCTCGGCGTCGGCGGCGGCGGCGACATCTTCGGCGGGCTCGGCGCGGCGAAGCCGGATCCGCGGTGGCCGGACAGCCCGGGACGGAACGCGCTGCGCGCGGAGCTGGTCGAGCTCGACGAGCTCGTTCCCGTCGACGTCGAGGGCGTGCGCGGCAAGCGTCTCGTCGTACGCGAGGATGTCGGGCTGCTGGAAGCGCCGCCGGAGCCGCCGCCCTCGGTCGCGTTCCTTCCCCCGTTCGACCCGTTGGTCTGGGACCGCGGGCTGCTCGGGAGCCTGTTCGGATTCGACTACGTGTGGGAGCTCTTCCTGCCGCCCGCGAAACGCCGCTGGGGCTGGTACGTGCTGCCGATCGTCTTCCGCGACCGCTTCGTCGGCCGGATCGAGCCGCGAATCGACCGGGACCGCGCGCGCGTGGAGGTGCTCGGCGTCTGGTGGGAGGACGACTTCGCGCCGCGGCGCGCCGAGGGGTTCGTGGACGCGATGCGCGGCGCGCTCGGCGCCTACCTCCGCTTGCGGGCGCGAGCCGCCTCGAGTGGGCGCCCCACCTCGCAACGGAGAAGCGGCTCCTCCGCTGAGCTACGCCCAGGGCAGGCGGTCCCAGTACGACGGCCGGCCGCAGCGCGACGGCCTGAACCTTCCGGGCGGCGGTGCTGGACTTCCCGGAGCGGCGCGCAGACGTCGACGGGCTGTTCGCGATGGGGTTCTGCATCGGTGGTCACCTGGCGTCGGGCGGCGTCCGACCCAGTCAGCGCCGGCCGAGGTGTTATCAGTTCGGCGGTGGCCGATATCATCGGCATATGGCGATGATATCTGTGGACGGTACGGCGCGGGCCGCGCTCGCCCCGGCAGCGGCGCTGTTCCGCTCGTTGGGCGATTCGACCCGGCTGGCCATCGTGCGGCGACTGGCCGAGACCGGCGAGGCGCGGGTGGTCGACCTGGTCGCCGACCTCGGACTCGCACAGTCGACGGTGTCCGACCACCTTGCCTGCCTGCGCGACTGCCGGCTGGTGGACTGGCGGGCCGAGGGTCGCCAGTCGTTCTACTCGTTGACCCGCCCCGAGCTGATCGACCTGCTCGCCTCGGCCGAGCAACTGCTGGACGCGACCGGCAACGCGGTGGCGCTGTGTCCGGTGTACGGCAAGGCCGGAGCCGACGCGGCGGGAGCGCTCGCATGAGCGGAGGCTCCGAGCCGCATCCGACGAGCACGGCACACAGCTGGGGCGGTGAGGCCACCCACGACGGCCGCGCGGAAACCCTGCCGGTGCGGGACGACGGGTGGCTACGGGCCACCGGCTGGGTCAAGACCCTGTCGTGGGTCAGCCTGGCCTGGATGACGATCGAGGGCGCCGCCGGCATCAGCGCCGGCGTTGCAGCCGCGTCCATCGCGCTGATCGGCTGGGCGCTGTCCTCGGCCGTGGAAGGGCTGGCCAGCGTCATCGTGATCTGGCGGTTCACCGGCTCCCGCACCCTGTCCCACACCGCCGAAGCCCGCGCACAGAAGGCCGTCGCGATCTCGTTCTGGCTGCTCGCCCCGTACGTGGCGGTCGAGTCTGTGCACAAGCTGATCAGCGGGCAGGCGGCCGAGACCAGCGTCCTCGGCATCGCGCTGACCGCTGCCAGCCTGGTGGTGATGCCGGTGCTCGGGATCACCAAGCAACACCTTGGCCGCAGGCTCGGCTCCGGCGCCACCGCCGGTGAAGGAATGCAGAACCTGCTGTGCGCCTACCTCGCCGGCGCCGTCCTGGGCGGCCTCGCCGCCAACAGCTGGCTCGGCTGGTGGTGGCTCGATCCCATGATCGGCCTGGCCGTCGCCGCCGTCGCCGTCCGCGAGGGCCTGGAGGCCTGGGCGGCGACGAGTGCTGCTGACTCGGCGCGCGGTCGTCCCAGCTCACCCCGGCCCAGTCCCCCCACCCTGGAACCGGGGTTCCGACGACGCGGTGCCGGCCGGGCGCAGGCCGGGTGACCTGACATGGTCGGGCCCCTACCGGCGTCTCCACCACGCACCCAACCTCCTCCTGCGCCGGCAGGACGCGATCTGGTGCCCGCTCTACACGCCGATCGACGCAGGTAAACCACATGAGGCAGGGTCACCGACCTAGCGGAAAGGATGCGAACCAGCGCCCCTCGGTTCCGGCGGAGGCGGCGGTGAGACCGCCGATAGCGGCGCGGATGGGTACGCGTCGGCGAGCAGGCGGCGCGCTGTTTGCCTGCCTCAGGACCGCGTTAAGCCGGCGTCGAGGGCGAGGCGGAGGTCGGCGTGCCGCGGCTGGCCACCGTCGGTGTCGGCGATCTCGTCGATCCTGCCGTGGTCGAGCACGGTAAGGAAGGCGTCGACCACGTCCGGGTCGA
>WNGE01024908.1_pt1 | contig 14829 bp, 11 predicted proteins | sample 5400651 | NCBI WGS metagenome assembly WNGE01 (sample SAMN13153370, study PRJNA577476) | soil metagenome | isolation source: 60 cm soil or saprolite under grassland replicate 2 | place: USA:California | collected 2016-06-15 | reverse complement strand
AGTAAGCGGAACTGCATTCGCGTCGGGTACAAGAGCGGCAGCACGATTAACGCGCGCCCAGTGCTCGTCGCGGTCCACCGATCCCGTGATCAGCAGATTTCCGCCTCCGTCCACGTACCTCAGCAACGATTCCCACGCTTGTTCGGTGAGCGCTTGCGCCGAAGGAAGAATGGCGAGCTTGGGATTTCCGATTTTCTCGATCTGATTCTCGTAAACGATGTAGGGCGTGAGGTGATCGTAATAGGCGAGTGCGCGCACGGCTTTTCTCTGTGCTTCGATTTGCAGGTCGGCAAGTGCAGAATATTGCGCTGCCTGCGAAGCGATGACCGCAACCTGCGCTGGTTGCGGATTGCGCAAATGGGCACTCAGTTGCGCGGCGAACTTTGCGAAGTTGCGCATGACTGTGGCCTCGGGCTTTTCGGTTCCGTCGGCCCTTAAAGCGCCGATTGGAGTTTCATTGCCTTCGCTCATGTAGGAGTTCGTGTTCCATAGCCACTCGATTGCGCCGGAACCCTGCACAAACGACATTGCCACTTTGCGCTCAAAGAGGGCGGCTTCGTTCTCGGGCGTACGGCGCGAAGTTTCATCAAGGTTCAGCTCCCGCTGCAGACCGGTTTCCTGGATAAGCATGGCTTTGCCGGGCTGCTTGGCGACCAGCGAATCCCACAAGATGGAATCGTTCTGCCACCAGGAATGGTTCGTGGTGAAGTCCACGTGCTCGCCAAAGAACGCAGGCGAGGGGCGGTCCTGGAATCCGCCTTCGTCCTGGCCAATGGTGACGAGCTGGTCCGATCCAGTTTCTCGAATGCCCTCGCGCATGGTCTTCACCCAGTTTGCGAAACTCTCCTGGGCGAACATCTCGTAGTCGTAAATTCGTAGCGAGTTGTGGCCGTTGTACATGCCACGTGGCGCGAAGTCTATGTCCTCGGGCAAGGGAATTGTGCCTTGAACAGAGGTGATCGGAACATTCCACGCGGCGGCGAGATTGGCACGATTGGGATAATGCTTATTCAGCCATTCATTCCATTTCTGGTTTTCAATCCAGTCGCCGTTCGGACGCATCGTCCACAAGCGCTTTGAAAAACTCGGCTCATTGATCAGATCGTAGGCAAGGAATGGCACGTCATGAAAGCGTGCTGCCACAGCTGAGATCAGAGTCTTCTGCTTTCGCACTGCTTCTGGATCGAGATACGGATTCACTCCTCCCAAAACCTCGGGCAGGAATGCGAAGAAGTTGAACTGTACCGGCAGGCCGTATTTGCGCGCGGTCATTAAGTACGCTTCCATGGTGCGCAGGGTCCGTTCGTAAGGCTGACCGTTTTCGTCGCAGAATTTGTCCCAACCGGTCCACCAGCCGGTACGTATCATAGTCAGGCCGGCGTCGTGAATCTGTTGCATGTCTTGGTCCCAGACGTATGCGTTCGGATGATCGAAGTAGAGCCGTTGCACTTCGCTCGACATGTACGTCGTCCCGATCACGGCCAGCGGCTTGCCATCGAGCTCGAAATAATCTTTGTTGACGCCGAGTTTAGGACCTGAGCGCAGGTAATCGAGGTCGCGAACCCAAAAACCAGATTGATAAATTCGACGAAGGGTATCGCCCGCAAGGAGCTTAGCGGTGATTAGGTACAAGCCCTTGCCGCGCGGAGCAGGAATAGCAACAATTTGCCCGATCGTCGACAATGGAATCCGAGTTGCTGGCAGCGTTCGATAATCCAAGTCGCTACCCGTCGGCATGACAACGATCTCGATCTGCGCATTGTATTGACGCGCCGCATTCCACCTGATCTCAACTTCAATCTGCTCGTCCTGCAAGTAAAGCGGAGCGACAGGGCGCACGGTAAATTCCTCGGCACCTTGCAACGCCTGGTCCGCAAGCTTAGAAACGACCTCGGCCACGCTTGCTCTGCTGTAGAAATCCGGGGAAAGTTCGGCGTCAACGAAGATCCACCTGCCGCCATCGAAGCCGTTCCGCAGATGATCAATCTGAATTACCGGCGCGGACATTCGTCGTCCGTCTTTGGATGATCCCCATGCGAGCGCATCGAGATTCGAATCAATGGAACCCGCCGAGCCGCCACGGTTGTAGAGATCAACCGCGCTCAGGTGAATGATCGGGCTGAAGGCTCGTTTCCAGGCAAACTGCGGAATGCCAAGAGGAATATCGGGATTCGATTCGAACTTCAATCCATCAGAACCGGGCGTGTCCTGATATTGATCAATCATCAGCGGTCGGGTGTAACGGACGCTGTAATCGCGCAGCTTCCAAGTCGTGCCGTCGCGATATGCTGCGCGGCTGAATGGGCGTCCCCCGAGTACGAGGAGATTGCCGCCCCGCTGAAGGAATCCTTGAATCTCTGCCCAGTCATCTTCGGGGAAAGCGGAGCCGTAGGGAAGCACAAGAACCTGCGCGGAGCTCAATTGCGCTTTCAGATCAGCGGCACCGGTGAATTGCGCATTCGGGAGAGCGCTCCGCAGCACGGAATCGGGGACGGGCGCAGAATCAGCCGTTGGAAAGCCGGGTTCACGGAACACGACGATTTTCGAATCTGCGCAAGCAAATCCGGAAAGAGCCAACACCGCAAGCAGAGAACAGCACCAACGCTGAAATTTCATTATCGCTCCTCTTGCCCATTCAACTGCGGCCTTTGCAGCACATTGTTTTCTTGATTGTCATCTCGAACCTGGCCACCGAAGGAGGGCAGGAGAGAGACCTTACGTCACTCTGCGGAGCCGGTGCAGCATGCTAGGTCGTGCACAATGCAGTAATCATCCCATTCGCGTTCGCGATGGTCCACACTCATCGTAAGGTCCCTCTCTCGCCCGCTTTCAGCGGCCGAGTTCGGGATGACAAGAATGATTTGGCATCGTCGGCGTCATGGTTTTCATGCGCACAACACTGCACCGCCGGCGATGCCAGAATCTGCGCCATAGCGCGCCGAAACTATTGGTATTTCGTGAGCGCGTGGATTCACCGTGAGCTGGGAAATCCGCTCGCGGAGCCGATCGAAAAATGGGCGATACAGTGCCGCAGCGCCACCGCCAATCACGATAACGTCCGGATCGAGCAGATCAATCATGTTGCTCAGCCATAACGCAACCATGTCAGCCGTCTCGGTAAGCAATTCAGTCGCGAGTTGATCGCCAGCGGCAAACGCTTTCCCAACCGTCTCGCCAGTAATTGCGTCCGCGATGCCGCCCACAAGGTCGAGCAGGCATGACTTTTGGCCCGCAGAAAGTCTCTCGCGTGCCCGCCTCACGATCGCCGTTCCGGAAGCCAAAATTTCAATACAGCCGGGCTTGCCGCAGCGGCAGATCGGGCCGCGATAATCAATACTGACGTGGCCGCCCTCGCCGGCTGAGCCGGTGCGTCCGTGATAAATCTTGCCGTCAAAGATGATCCCTGTCCCAATTCCAGTTCCTATGGTTGAGTAGAAAACATTTTTGTAGGCGCGCGCCGCGCCCCAACGTGCTTCGGCGAGCGCCGCGGCATTGGCGTCATTGTCAAGTTTGACCGGTACGGAATATTTTTTTCGCACCTGTTCGGCCAGAGGGAAGTTGCGCCAGCAGGGAATATTGGGCGGATTGAGAATTACACCGGTGTTCGGATCAAGCGGGCCGGGAGCGCAAATGCCAATTCCGGCGATTGAAGACGCGCCGTCGGGCAAGGCGTTCGCAATTGCCGAAAAGACAGCCTGCAAACCGCGCTCGGCGGAGTCATTTGAAACCATCGTGACGCGTCGCTGCGAGAGAATTTCTCCGGCAGCGTTTACGAGTCCGGCGGCAACCTTGGTGCCGCCGACATCCACGCCGACAAATATCCCCTGCGGTGGCGAGCCTGTGTTCATTTTCGCGAAAAGTCTCGCAAGAGCCGACTATGCGGGCAGTACTGGTCTGGAGCCCTTAAACGCGTAATAAACAATGTACAGGTAACAGATCGCCGGCAGAAAGAACGCATGGTGAATGCCGATTCGATCAGCAATTGCTCCCTGAACTACCGGAACGATTGCGCCGCCTACGATTGCCATGATCAGCAGACCGGAGCCGTCACCGGTACGTGGTCCGAGCTTGTCAATTCCCATGGTGAAGATGCTCGGGAACATAACCGAATTGAAAAGGCCGACCAGGATAATGCTCCAGACCGCGAGATGGCCGAAGCTGAGCATCGAAGTTGTTACCAGCAGACAGGCGACGATCGCTGCGGTGCCTAGTACCGTTCCAGTCCTGAGTTTTTGCAAAAGGGCAGAGCCGACGAATCTGCCCACCATCGCCCCGCCCCAGTAATAAGAGACGTAGCGCGAAGCTGTCAGCTCAGAGATATCGCATTGCGACTGCTCCAAGCACCAGGTGTCGGTACTTCCAAAGACTGGCTTCCTTTTCCGCGCGGTCGTGATGCGTCGCTTCGGACATTGGGGGCAACTTGAATCTGCCAATCGCGACGGAGAGGGCGATCAGGACTGCGCCAAAAACGAGGTAAGGCAGCTTGACCGATGATGCCTGTTGCTGTCGGTACACCTGGAGAGCATCGCCCGACATTTGCCGCATCGCCTCAACGGCCATCGGCGCGGCACTCAGAATCAGCAATCCGCCAAGGTAGGGCCCAATGGTCGTTCCCAGGGAATTGAACGCTTGAGCCAGGTTCAAGCGACTCGACGCTGTCTCAGGCGGCCCTAGTACCGCGACGTACGGATTCGCTGCGACTTGCAGGGCGGTCATCCCACACGCGAGCACGATCAATGCCGCCAAGAACAACGGGAAGGACGGTGCACCTGCCGCGGGGATGAACAACAGCGCCCCCAGAGCCATGGTCAGAAGTCCTGCGACCATCGTCTTCTGATAACCGATCCAATCAATCACCTTGCCCCACGGCAGCGCAAAAATAAAGTAAGAGGAAAAAAACGAGAACTGGACCAGCATTACCTCGGCATAGTTCAGATCAAAAATTGCCTTCAGGTGGGGAACAAGAATGTCGTTGAGAACCGTAAGAAATCCCCACATGAAGAAAAGCGTGGTCATCATCGCCAGCGCGCTCTTGTTGGTGGAACGCGGCGCGGATGCGGCTTGCGCTGAACTCTTTACGCTGGTCATCGCCATAGGTCGTCCTGGACCTCACAAGTTTTAATGAAAGACGTTCATTTTTATCACGAATCGGGGCAAAAATCGTTGTTTTAATGGAGCGTCAGTGTTCTGGCGCGACGGCACAACTTAGTCGTAGAGAAGACCAACTTCAACGCGAAAAAAAAGGCCAGCCATTTCTGGCTGGCCGCGAGGCGAGAGAGGATTACTTGCCGGGCAAGGCGATAGTTCCAAACAGGCCGTGAGATTCGTCGTTCGGTCCGGCGGTGAACAGAAGCGTATTAGTTGCCCCCGCTCCGGCGCCGTTTCCAAAGTGAAGACCCCACAGTCCGTTGATTTCGAGGGTCGCTCCACTCGGACGCAGCATGTGACCGAGAGGAGTTCCAGTCGAAGGATCGAATGCATTGATGTGGCCGTTGCCAAAGTTTCCCACTAGAAGGGTATTGCTAAATTGGCCAAAGTTCGCGGGCGCGATTGCCAAACCCCATGGAGAGTTGAGGGCGCCATGAGAAGTTAGCCGCTTGATCTTGTTTCCATCTAGATCGAAGATGTCAACAAAGCCGTGTCCGGGACCGGAAACATCGTCCTCCGCGTCCTCATCCTGCAAGGCGAACGTAACGTAAAGCTTTCCGTTCAAGACGCGCGCTCCAAATGGCGCATAGCCAGCAGGCAGACTGGTATCGGTAAAGCTTTTTACCCATTTGAAGTTGGAGTCGTACATTTCCACCCAGCCACTGTGAAAGTTGGTGGCGTAGATGAAGGAGCCGCTGTCGTTTGTGCCGATGGCAAGGCCTTTGTAAATAGCGCCTTTGTCGGAGTTGTTCACCGCGATGATCGCGCGGGTCGGATTCACGTTTGGATTCCATCCGCTTATGATCCCATCCTCGGAATCGAAAATGAAAATAGCGCTGCCTGATAGATCATGCGCTTTCACACTGAATAGTCCTGTGCCGTTGAACACGAGACCGGTCGGAGCGGACGGGCTGTCCGAACCTGAAGGGATTCTGACCACCAGCGGAATAATGCTGCCGGTACCAGTATAGAGCGTAGAGCGGCCTGTGCCGTTGTCAGCAACCCAGGCTGGGCTGCCGCTGCTGAAATCGATGCCCCAGGCGTTGACTAAGTTCGGGTCAGTGACTTTCGCTAAACCGGGGACATCAGAAACAAGATTTCTTTGTTCGTATTTTTGTGCTGTTGAAATACCGCTGAGCGCGACGATGGTAATGAGACCAACTGCGAAACGCCCTACCTGATGGCGCAAGTATCCTTGCAGAGACATGGAAGTTCTCCTGGGAGAAACAGTGTTCATGAAGCGAGTGCGAACCATTCCGGGTGGGAGAAAGGCAAGCTACGGCTGGGTTTTTAAGGTCCCGGGACCTGCCACCAGGAACGGGCCGAAGCAAATTACCCGTCCACGATGAACTCAGGCTAGGAGAGTACCCTCGGCCAATTGTCACTATGTCTTAAACAAGATGTAAAAATCTTGTCAGGGCCGGTGTTGTTCGTAGGCAGGGCTGTCAGGTGCGGGAGGCTCGTAATCCATCCCGTATTTGTTCTTGTGCGCGGTGGTTTCGGGGCCAGCGGGAATCTGCAAAACGCCGAGCGTCGAACTGCCTTCCGTTACGCTAATCTCGCGGCTCATAGCATCCAGTGTTTCAGGTGGTGCGGTTTCATACCAAGTTCTCATGAGATAGCGTCCGACCGGCACATCGGGAATCACGATCTCTCCCTTACGATTGGAAATGGCGAAATAGGGGGTGTCCAACGCAATTACCACCGCGCTCATCTCGGCATGAATATTGCAGAAGATATAGGAAATTCCAGGACGATCGAAGCTGACATTGCGGGTGCTGCCAGCTTCGTACAGTCCAAGGTCGAAACGCTTCCCATCGAACAGTGAAAACACGTTATGGAAGAAGGCATCGCGGTTCGGGAACTGGACAACAGCGCCCACTGGCACAACCAAAACATGCGGCTCGAAACTCTTATTGTGCTGGGTAAGACGCAGCTGCTGCTTCGCGGATGGTTCGGTGTGAGACGAACTGCCCAACGGACTAAGCCAAACAACGACGTTCTCGGCGTGAGCGGATTCCGACTTGCTTTGGCCATGTAAAATTTTGACTCTGGCTGAGAGCGTCACTGCCTGGCCTGAGGCCGCGCATGCAAAACTGACGAGTGCGAAAAACAAAGCCGCGTTAGTCCAAAAGTTTGTCAGAACAGGACTCCCATCATCAGATTGACCTGGTCGGCGTTGTTGATGCCGAGGATCTCTGATGTCTTAAGATGCCGATATTCTCCCGAAAATAACAGGTCAGAGCGCGGCCGATAGATAAAGTTGGCAAGCGCGCTGCGGTTTGCTGCTAGTACGGTGGGATAGTAACCCACCGGCGATGCAAAGGCGTGAATGTCAGCAGAGAACGGATTATCTATACCAAAGGCGCCGTTAAATTCCAGCTTGGAATTGGCTAGAAATTTAAGCTGCGACCATCCGCCCGCCGAATTCAGAGCGCGAAAATCCGTTGCTGGATCAAGCGGATTAGCGCTGAACAATACCGACTGTCCGATCCCGCCCGCGATTCCGCCAACGGCACGACCTCGATAGAATTCGCCGGAAAGTTCAAGTCGCGAGGCAATTGGAATGCGCCAGTCAGCGGTTGCGGCCCAGCCGTCCACGTTCCAATCGAATCCCCAGTTCTGACGAGAGTAATAGCCGCTGGCTCCGAGCGCGAACGGTCTTCCGTTCAGGCTTGCGTTCCAAGCCGTTCGAACGGCATAGGCAGGCAAGCCCGAGCTTTCGCCAGCCTGCAGCTGACGGTGACTGCCGTAGCCAGGCTCGCCGGTCAGGTTGTCTAATATGCCGCCCTGCAGGATGACACTCTGCCCGTCAGTCAGGTCGAATTTGTGCTCAACGCGTAATTGAGGTGTCCAGGCCCATAGATTCCCAGAGTATCCCAGGCTCGGAACAACCAGTGAAGCGAATGAGGTAGGCGATTGCGGCGAGATGAAGAGACTGTCCTGCCCGGCCACAATCGAAGTATGCGCCCAATCGAGTCGCATGCTGGCGGTGCGCAGGCGAACCAGACCCGAATTAACTCCATCCAAAGCGCCTGCAGGGAAGCCCCCGCCGAAATCGAATTGAACTTGGCCGCTGGTCTTGGCTCCGGCCAGTTCTGGGCCGAACACTTCCAGACCTATTTCAGACTGACGAAGCGTCGCACCAAATGCGTCAGTCGTGCCATAGAGATTCTCGGAAGCCGCGTAGCTGGGAAAATCCAAATTGTCTACGTAACCACGATTGCTGAAGAGATTGAGCAGCACAAGTCCTGACAGCCGCAAACGATACTTCGATGCGCTCTCAACTTTGGTTTGATATTGAGTACGAATCTCGCTTCCCAGCAGCTGGGTTGTTTCGTCGAGGGATGCGAGTTTTTGCGAGACCGCAGCGCCGGCGACTGCTTCGGACGATGATGATTCAGCGCCTTGAGAGTTGGGGACGGCAGCGTTGGCGCGGATAGTTTCGAGTTCTTTGCGAAGCTGATCGCTTTGCGTCCGGTACTCGGCCGCTTCGGACTTCATTTCCGTAACCGTCGTTCGCAGTTCCTGCACCTGGGCGCGCAACTCCTGTATCGCAGTGGCAAGGTCCTGGTTTTCTGCGGCTTGGTTGCCGCCCACCGGCGACTGGGCCATGGCGGGGAGCGAAACGATCGCTAGCGCCAGCCAGACCAGCCGAGACCTCGATTCGCGAATGGGAATCATGCTTCGCTTTTTCATACTTCCTCCCGAGACACAGCTATGCCTCATTACCGAGAGCTGAATCTTTTCAGGATTACCCTTGGTTTGTCGAGTTGGTCATTGCAGCCGCAGCGGAAGTGGACACCTCGGATGAATCGCTGGTGCCCGCTACGGGCGCCGGCCGAGGCAGCGTGATGCGAAACGTGGTGCCTTCCGGAGAGGTGCGAAGGATGGCGACCTCGCCTCCGTGGTCTTGGACAATTTTCTGGACCACCGTGAGCCCGAGGCCGGTGCCATTCTCCTTGCCCTGACTCACAAACGGCTCGAATAGAGTTTGGCGGATCGGCTCAGGAACGCCGCGGCCGTCGTCAACGATCGTGATCTCGACCGCGGTGCCGAGTTCCCGAATTTCAACCTCGACGTTACCTTTCCCAGAATGTGCGGACTCACAGGCATTGAGGAGAAGATTGAAAAATGCGCGCTCGAGTTTCCGGTGGTCGAACCAGCCTTCTACGTTCCCCACTTGCCGAATGTTGACCGTTACGTCGTGAAATTCAGGATTGGACTTGACCGCATCCAGAGAGCTTTTCATTGTGGTCTGCAAACTGCCATACGTCGGGTTCAGCGAGGCGCGCGTGCGGGAGAACTCAAGCAAAGAATCAATCAACTCTGTCATCCTGGAGACTGCTGCCCGCACTTCCTGATAAAGTTCTTCGCGCTGTCCAGGCGAAAGATGGGATTCGCAAAGGAATTCCGCGTTTGCGACGATTGCGGCCAGTGAGTGGCGCAAGTCATGCGAAATTGAGCTCGCCATGCGGCCTATGGTTGCCAGCCGTTCCGACTCGAGCAGATTTTGCTGCGTCCGGGCAAGGCTTTCTCGCATCCCGTCGAACGCACGGGCGAGATGGGCAACTTCATCGCCGCCGCGAGTATCCAGACTGGCAAGTGGACGCGTAAAAGTATGCGAGATCAAGAACACCAATGCGCTACCAATGACTACCGCAATCAAGCCCAGCGCCAGCAGGAGACGATTGATCTTGCGTAGATAGGCGGTTGCTTCGTCATACGACTTGAGCACCAGGAGTCTTACATTCGGGCTGCCCTGCGCCGCAAGTTCGACCCGCGTTGCCAGAAATCCTTCATCGCCGAGTTGGAACGACGTGGAAGGAGATGGTCCGATTTTTGATACGTCACTCTGCTCTAGTTCGGCGCGGTTTTGCGGCGCCAAGGTGCTCGTGACCAGTGCGTCGCCGTAATAAAACGCTATCTTGCTGCTGGTGATCCGGCTGATCTGCGAAGCGACTCGGTCATCAATTTCGTATCCCATGATGAGAAAGCCGAGGAGTTTGTCAGCAGAAGCGGGACCAAAATAAATCGGCTTCAAGAACACGGCATATAAGTGCTTCGCGCCAAACCACCAGCGCTCCTGACGCTCAAGCGACAAGTTCAGCGAACTCTGCGCCATTTCGCGGGTGAATCCGGGCATTTTGGTATGCAGCGCCACAACCTCGCCGCTAGGGTCTGCGAGCACGAATAAGTCGCTGTCTGCTAAGTGCCACAAAGGCGTGGATCCGTCTTGAATCGTGGCCTCATGATTTGTGGTCATCAACGCTCGCAGATTGGGAAGGTCCGCAAGCAGATCGGCAGAGTGGCTCAGGGTGATCTGTTGCTCGCGATGGAAGCTAAGGAAGGTGCTAACCGAATTCCGCAGCCCTGCGACAATTTCCTGCCGGGCTTGGGATTGCACGCTCTGGCGGACCAGCAGCAGACTCAGGGAGGTGAGCCCGGCTGAGATCAGAACCATAGACAACAAAAATTTGGTTCGTAATCGGACTTTGGCCATACAGCTCCTGTGCGGGCTCAGCCTACAAATTTATAGCCTACACCGTGCACAGTCCGAAAATGCACGGGATTGGCAGGGTCTTTCTCCAACTTCTGGCGTAGCTTGAGGATGTGATTGTCCACCGTGCGTGTAGAAGGATAATTGTGGTATCCCCAAACCTCGTTCAGAAGTTCATCACGAGTTATTACGCGCTCGGCATTGTGCACCAAGAACTTCAAGGTCTTGAACTCTTGGGCGGTGAGGGCGATGGTGCGGCCCTCCCGGATAACTTCCATTTTCGTGAAGTCAATGGAGATGTCGTCAAACGCAAATTGTTCAGTGGTGGAGGGACGGGAAGTCCGCCGCAAAGCTGCACGCACTCTTGCTAGCAGCTCGCGCGGGCTGAACGGCTTGGTCACATAGTCGTCGGCGCCCAATTCGAGCAGCAGCACTTTGTCGGAGACGTCGCTGGTTGCGCTGAGGACGATGATCGGCATGGCCGCTGAGCGCTGTTTGAACTCGCGGCAAACTTCCTGTCCGGAAATGCCGGGCAATCGAAGATCGAGCACCACGGCAGCCGGCTGTCCGGCGCGGAAGAGTTCGACGGCGGTAGTTCCGTCAGGAGCGATTTGAACGTTGTAGCCTTCAGCCTCAAACAGACGCTTTAAAGCCTTCTGTACCGCTCGATCGTCTTCGACAACTAAAATGCGGTCTGAGGCAGTCGTTCCCACTCGCTGGGGAAATTTCTGCAAACTAGATTGAGGTATCGGTGAACTCACACTCTCGGCAACCCGCAGCATACGTCCTCCCCTCCTGCGGCGTAGCGTAAATTCCGCGGAGCTGAGTTCAAGATTACTACCAATACTCTTTGGATTCGCCAGCGGGTTGTCCATTGACAATTTTTTTACAAGCAAAGAGGCGTTCAGCCACTATTTAGAGCGGGTCACACGAAGTCTGATCAGGCCAGATCCGTTAGCGGATAAAACGGATACTTCATGGAATCCCGAGAGGATAAAATCAGCCCCAGCCTCGACGAGTTCGTCCTCCAGTGACGTTGTGGTAAAGGCGATGACAGTTGCGCCAGCAGCCTTTCCAGCTCGGATTCCCGCGGGCGCGTCTTCGAATACTGCGCAGTCTTGCGCCGGTACCCCAAGCAGCGCTGCACCTTTTGCGTATGGTTCCGGATCGGGCTTTCCCTTCCGCACTTCGTCGCAAGTGACCATGCGCCATGGCATCGGCAAGCGTGCCGCCTTTAGGCGAACTTCTGCCAATGGCCTCGCACATGAGGTGACGAGTGCCCACTTATCCTCGGTCAGGGAGCCAAGCAGTTCCAGCGCCCCGGGCAAAGGAACAACTCCCCGCGTGTCTTCAAGTTCTCCGCGTAGGACAACGTCGTTTTCTTTTTCCACGTCGGAGTTCGGGAGGAGATCTCGAATAGTGGCGATGCTGGGGCGTCCGTGCGCGCGGCGGACAGTTTCCTCGGGATCCAATCCGTGCTCAAGGGCCCACCGCGTCCATACGCGGGCCACGGCCGGAGTGGAGTCGACCAGGACCCCGTCAAGATCAAAGAGAAGTCCACGACACGAAACTTCAACCATGATTAAACATAACAGGAAGCGCTATTTCATCAAGACGAGCTCATGGACTGAAAAAGAGACTTCAGAGCCGGATAGAGTTGACGGTAGTTTTGATATTGCTTTCGGAGCGCATCGATTGCTTGGGGCTGCGGTGTTATCCGCCGCTGCACTTTTACGACAGCGTCGCAAGCTTCTTCGACGGAATTCCAGAACTTAGCTCCGACGCCGGCTAGCAACGCCGCGCCGTATGCCGCTCCTTCTTCCGCAGCCAGGATTTCGACTTCGTGGGCGTAGGCGTCGGCTTGGATCTGACGCCAAAGGTCGGAGCGCGCTCCACCACCTCCCAAGCGAATGTTGGTGACCGGCACTCGCATTTCTTCGAAAAGAGAAAATGTATCTTTAAGACTGAAGGCGACCCCTTCCAGGATCGCTCGCGTGACGTGCGCGCGCGTGTGACTGGCCGCCAGGCCAGTCAGAGTGCCACGCGCATTGGGATCTAGGTGCGGCGTGCGTTCGCCCATCAAATAGGGTGCCCACAGAACACCGTCAGATCCCGGCTGGACCGTTGCCGCCTCGCGAATGAGGTCATCATAGGAAAGGCTTTCAGAGGTGCGAAGGAGATCGCGCAGCCATCGGAATGACAAACCAGCGGCCTGAGTAACTCCCATTACGTGCCAGCGACCGGGGACGGCGTGACAGAAAGTGTGTACGCGGCCTTTCTTATCCAGCGCGGGAGAATCCGTTGCGGCAAAAACCACGCCCGAAGTGCCGATGGTTGCGCTGACTGCTCCGGCACGAACGATCCCCATTCCTACCGCGCCGCCAGCTTGATCTCCGGCTCCGGCAACAATTGGTGTTCCCTCGTTCAGTCCGGTGTGTGCCGCACCTGCTGCGTTCATTCGTCCGCACACTTCCGGTGATTCAAAGACCTTCGGGAGACAGCTGATAGGAAGGCCGGCAGCCGACATCATTTCCTCGGACCAGCGGCGATGCGCCACATCCAGCATCAGTGTGCCCGAGGCGTCTGCGACGTCAATGGCATGTTCGCCGGTCAGCCGGAGACGGACGTAATCTTTTGGCAGAAGCACCCGGCGAAATCGCTTCCAGAGTTCAGGTTCGTTGTCTCGTACCCACAACAGCTTGGTCAGAGTGAAATTGGTAAGCGCTGGATTGCTGGTGAGTTCGATTATGCGTGCCGCGCCCAGCTTTGCAATCAGCCAATCACATTGTGCCTGAGTGCGTTGGTCGCACCAGATCAGCGACGGCCTCAAAACCTCGTCGTTTTGATCCAGCAAAACGGCGCCGTGCATTTGTCCAGCTAAACCGGCAGACTTAATGTTTTCCGCTGAAATACCAGCGGCGGAAATCGCCTGCCGGATCGCCGACCCGGCAGCTTGATGCCAGTCCTGCGGGTCCTGCTCGGCCCATCCGATCTTGGGCGAAGCGAACGGGACATGCTCACAAGTCGCGGAGCTGACGATTTCCCCGGAGTGGTCAACCACTACGGCGCGCGTGCCGCCCGTTCCAACATCAACGCCAAGAACATAATCCATCGTCATGATTAGAGGCGACCTCGAAGCGTGACAGTGTAGCAGAATCCGGTTGAGTCCCGGCAAGGGCTGGATACGTTAACAACCGTAGCGAAGTGGGATATCTAAAGAGCAACCTGCAGGTATGTCGAGGCGTCTCAAACCTCGGTTTTCGGAATTTATCCGACGAGATGGAGGAGATATGCGAGCCAGAATAATCGCCGTTTGCAGCACTTTGACATTGTTGATCGGGCTGAGTGTGTACTCGGCAGGCAATCCGCCCCAAACCCGTGAGATGGCGAGACATGAGCCACATATGAGCGCTGCGCTTGGTCATCTCCAGCAAGCAAAAAACGAGCTGGAGAAAGCTACAGCTACGAAAGGCGGTCACCGCGAGAATGCGATGCGGCTGGTTAACGAAGCAATGGCGGAGGTCCAGCAGGGGGAGGCTTACGACATCACACACTAGGCTGAATGGTTGAGCCTTGCAGTGGCACGGCTTCTTGTCGTGCCGCTACATCTCCGACTCGTTATATTCCACACTCACCAGACACAAACCGCTCCCTGGCGCGGTTGCGCCCGCGACTGAGCGGTTTTTTGCCCTCAAGATCTTGATCACGTCCTCCGGTTCGAGCGTTCCTTTTCCCACAAGCAAGAAAGTTCCAACCAGATTCCGCACCATGTGGTGCAGAAATCCGTTTCCCCGCACTTCATAGATGAATTCATGGCCTTCTCTCCGCCAAGTCGAGGAAAAGACCTGGCGAACGTTTGATGATCCATCGCGCTCCAGTCCGCGTTCGGGATCCACAGCCGCGAACGACGTGAAGTCGTGCTCGCCATCGATCAGCGAGGCAGCGGCGCACATCGCTACTTCATCGAGGGGATAAGGATAGTGCGAGACATACCGCGCTAGGAACGGGGGGCAGATTGCGTTCCTGTACATCCGATAACGATAAGTTTTCGAGCGCGCCGACTTTCGCGCATGAAACTCGGATGGCACTTCTTTCACGTCCAAGACGCGAATGGAGGCGGGAAGGATGTCGTTCAGGGCGATTACAAGATTTGCTGCCGGAATGACGGACTCAGTCGCGAA
>WNGE01006789.1_pt1 | contig 14831 bp, 13 predicted proteins | sample 5400651 | NCBI WGS metagenome assembly WNGE01 (sample SAMN13153370, study PRJNA577476) | soil metagenome | isolation source: 60 cm soil or saprolite under grassland replicate 2 | place: USA:California | collected 2016-06-15 | reverse complement strand
GAAAGAAGGTCACCTGGACGCCGTATGGTGCATCGGTGCCATCGGCGAGCCAGCCCGTGATGTACCACCATTCGCTCCGGAATTCGGGATGGCTGCCGTGATCGCGCGGGAAGACAAGCGCGCGGCCCGGCGTGACGCGGGGGTAGTCGTCCTTCGCGGCGAGCGTGCGATCCGCGACAAGCAGAAGCGGGAAGACGATGAATGCGCGGCGCTTCATCGCAACGTATCCCTCGCGACATCGCACGCGCTCACCAGTCGTCCTTCACGGCACGAACGACATCGACGCTCGTCGCGTGGCGACCGCTCGCGAGCACCGTGACGATCGACAGCGCCAGCATGACCACCGCGAATCCGGCGAGTGCGGCCCACGGCAGCGCGAGCTCCATCCCCCAGTGGAATGACTGCCGGTTGACGACGTGGATCAGGATCAGGCTGATGACAAAGCCGAGAACAAGCCCGACAGCGAGCCCGATGCCGCTTACGGTCAGTGCCTCCGTCGCGAGCATTGCTGCGATCTGCCGGCGCGTCATGCCGAGATGGCGCAAGACGCCGAACTCGCGCCGGCGCGCAAGCACCAGCGCGCCGAACGACGACGACAGCCCGGTGAGGCCGATGACGACCGCCGCGAGCTCCAGCGCATAGGTGACCGCGAACGTGCGGTCGAAGATCCTGAGCGAGGCGTCGCGGATTTCGCCGGGTGTCCCGCTCGATCACCGTTCCCGGCTGAAACGCATAGAGGTCCGCTGCCGCCTCGTTCACCCATATCGGCGGCGGCGCATCGGCGGGCACAGGCAACGAGCCGCCGACGAGCGGCAAGGTGCGTGCCGGATTTGCCCGGTCGATCGCGCGCGCCTGCAGAACGACGCGCGGGCGCGACGGATCGAGCAGCAACTGCTGTTCGCGCAGGAAATCGACACGTCGCACGCCCGGCAACGCGGCAATACTGGCCTGCGCGTCCGCGCCGAGGTACGCCGTGTCCCCGCCGGCGGCGGCGCGGAAATAGAGGTCCGCCGGCAGGATGCGCCCGAGCCATGCATCGAGCGAGTCGCGGAACGATGCGACCATGATCGCCATCGACACCATCAGGCCGACGCTCGCGACAATCGCCGCGAGGCTCACCGTCACCTGGCCGGGAGCGCCGCGCAGTTGTGCGAGCGCGAGGCGGGGCTCCGGGCGGTCCGGGATCGGAATGACCGCCAGCGCGACGGCCGCGATGCGCGGCAACAGCATCAACGTTCCGACGAGCAGGAGCGCAATCGCACCGTAGCCGAAGAGCGGCAATCCATCTACCGGAGGCATGGCGGCGGCCGCCGCGCCGAACATCAAGGCGACGATTCCCGGCACCGGCGATGAGAGCCGCGCGAACGCGCGCTCCTCGTCACCCGCCTTGAGCGCCAATGCCGGCGCCGTGCGCGCCGCATCGAGCGCCGGCACGAGACTCGCGAGCATCGCCGTCACGACACCGAGCGCGAAAAAAACGACAAGCATCATCGGATCCAGCCGCAACGTCGGCACGACGCCGCGAAAATAGCCGGAGCCGAGATCGGCGCCGAACGTGTACAAAGCGACGCGCGCGAACGCGAATCCCAGCGCGAGGCCGATGAGACTGCCCACGATGCCGACGAGCGCGCCTTCGGCGACGAGCGACGCCACGAGACGCCGCCGGGTCATGCCGAGCACACGCAGCAGTGCGAATTGCGCACGCCGGCGCACGACCGAGAGCGCATGCGTGGAGAACACGAGGAGACCGCCGGTGAACAGCGCAACCAGCGCCAGCACGTCGAGATTGACGCGATACGAGCGCGACAGGCCGGCGCTCGCGGCGACGCCTGCTTCCGGCCGCTGCGCCGAAACGCCGGGCGGCAGCAGCTTGTCGAGGCGGTTGCGAAGCGCGTCGACGTCGACTCCGGGGCGCAAGCGAAGGTCGATGCGGGTGATCTTGCCCAGGCGCTCGAACGCGGCTTGCGCGCCGGCGATATCCATCACCGCAAAGCGCTGCTCGCCTGCCGCCAGCATGCCGGCGACGCGCAACGGACGCTCCGCGAGTCCGACCTGAAACGCGACGACGTCGCCTGACGCAAGGCCGAGCCAGCGGGCAGCGGCAGGGCTCAGGAACAGCACGTCGGGACGCAGGGTGTCGAGGCGATCGGCAGTGGCTGCCATCAATCCCGGCTGTCGACCTCGACCACGGGGCTCGCGATTGCGACCTCGGGCAGTCGCGCCAATTGCGGATACAGCCTCTCGTCGAATCCGGACCGCGGGCCGCGTACCTCGAGGTCGGCATCGCCTGACAGCGTGCGCACGCCCTGGGCAAGCTCGTCGACCGCCGTCGCGTTGATGAGATGCACCGCAAACCCGAGCGCGACGCCGAGCGCGATCGCGAGCACGGCCAATCCGGCGCGCCAGCGATTTTGCGCGAGCGACCCGCGCAGCACGGCACCCATCGGCGTGGCGGCCACCGAGCTCGCGGCTGACTCGCCGGCGCTACGCGGGCCCGAGATCACGAAGCCCCTCGGGCGTCAGCAGCAGGACGCGGTCGGCCGTTTTTGCGGCGGCCTGCGAGTGCGTGACCAGGATTCCCGCGGCGCGCTTCGCCTTCGCCTGATCGCGCAGCAGGGCGAGCACGTGCGCCGCGGTGTCGGGATCGAGATTGCCGGTGGGCTCGTCGGCAAGGACGATTCGCGGGCCGTGGGCGAGTGCGCGGGCGATCGCCACGCGCTGCAACTCGCCGCCGGAAAGCTCGCGCGGCATGCTCGCACCGCGATCGGCAAGACCCACCGCCGCGAGCATTCCATCGACCCGGCGCGCCGTCGACGCAGCATCGGCCCCGATGAGCGACAGCGGCAGCGCGACGTTCTGCGCGACGGTGAGATACGGCAGCACGTGAAAAGCCTGGAACACGAAGCCCATCGCGACACGACGCACCGCAGTCAGCGCATCGTCGTCGAGTGTCGTCAGCTCGTTGTCGTCGAGCATGATCGATCCGCTGTCGGCGCGATCGAGGCCGGCAACGAGATTGAGGAGCGTCGACTTGCCGACGCCCGATTCGCCCATCACCGCGACGTAATCGCCGGGCGCGAGCGTCAGATCGATCCCGTTCAGGACGGTGCGCGGCCGCGGTCCGGCGTACGATTTGCAGAGATTGCGGATCGACAGCATCCCGCCGAGCTTAGCAGACGTGATCAGACAACGTTTGTCATTCCCGCGGAGGCGGGAATCCAGCGTCTTTATCGGAGTCACTGGGTCCCCGCCTTCGCGAGGACGACGATCAATCGGCGCGACGCAACGATGGCTTCGGGTACTGAACCAGTCTTGCCGCTTCGCGCTCGAACGGGTCGCGGCGCGTCAGGAGACTTGCTTGTCCTCGCGAAAGGAGCGGGTAGTGGCGGAGACCCGCGAGGAGATCGTTCGCTTCGCGGCAGGCACTCTCACGTGTCACCCAGAGCTCGGGATCGATGCGCCGCAAGTCGAACGCCCCTGAGTAGCTACGCAGCGTCTTGTAGCCGCGGGGATTGAAGTATTCGTGGAAATAGGACAGCGCGAGCTCGCGCAACGAGCGATAGACCGGATCGCGGTAGCGCAGCACCGCGCCGTTGGTCTTCGAAATCGCGCCCCAGCGGCTGCGGCGACGAAACAGCGCGACGACGTGGTCGTGATCGGTCACGTCGCATTCGAGATGCAGGACGAGCGGCGGCTCGCCGTGGACCCAGAGCGCGCATGCTGCGACGAACGCGCCTTCGATGCATAGCGCACGCCGCTGTCGCAGCACCGCATGCACCGAGAAGAGGGTTTCGCCTTCGGGCTCGTGGTTGATCGGCAGCTCGTTTAAGAATGCCTGGATCTTCTGCGGTGTCGAGAGCCGCCGCAGCAATGCGAATTCACTCCTGGCGAGACCCAGCTCCTCGCGGCGGGCGTAGCGCCTTTGCGCCAGGGACTCGGTGGGCGAATTCAAACCGGACTCTCCTCCACGGGCCGCTCCGACCCGGCTCCCGGCGCGGCGAAACGAACCCATCATCCGGGCCGCGACTCGTGCGTCCTTTTTACCCATAATAGCCGTCCGTCCCGGAAAGGCCAGCCCCGTCCAGTAGAATGCGCCGCGCATGAAGTCGATTACCTCCTTCCTTCGCCGTCTGGCATCGTCGCTGCCGGGCGCGCTCGTCGCGATCGGCTGCGCGCTCGCGGTGGACCCTGCCGCCGCAGACTATCCGGACCAGCCGATACGCCTCGTCGTGCCTTTTCCCGCCGGGGGCGGCGCCGACAACCTCGCGCGAATGATCATGCCGCGCGTCGAAAAGATCCTGGGGCAACCGATCGTCATCGACAACCGTCCGGGCGCAGGCGGCAACGTCGGCGCCGAGATCGTCGCGCACGCAGCACCGGACGGATACACTTTGCTCTACGGCACCAACGGCACGCACGCGATCAACAAGAGCCTCTATGCCAACCTGCGCTTCGACCCGAACAAGGATTTCGCGCCCGTCTCGCGAATGACGCAGATCGCAGCGATGCTGATCGTGAATCCAGCGTTTCCCGCCGCTACGGTGGGCGCGCTCGTTGCCTATGCAAAAGCGCATCCGGGCGACATCAATTTCGCTTCCGCAGGCAATGGCACGACCTCGCATCTTGCCGGCGAGCTGTTCGCGTCGATGACCGGCATCGACATCGTCCACGTCCCGTACCGCGGCGGCGCCGCTGCCGCGCTCGATCTCGTCGGCGGCCAGGTCCAGATGATGATCGACGTGATGCCGAACGCCTACCCGCTCGTGAAAGGCGGCAAGGTCAGGGGCATCGCCGTCACGACGGCGCGCCGCTCGCCCGCGGCGCCCGAATTCCCGACGATTGGCGAGTCCGGCGTTCCCGGGTTCGAAGTGAGCGCCTGGGACGGCATCCTCGCTCCGGCGGGAACGCCGTCCGCGGTGATCGACAAGCTCAACGCGGCGATCCGGCGCGCGCTCGAAGATCCGCAGCTCGTCGCCCAGCTGCAGGCGAGCGGCGCGCAGCCGGTCCCGGGAACACCCGCCGATTTCGCCCGCCACATCAACGCGGAAACGGAGAAGTGGGCGGCGGTCGTCAAGCATTCGGGCGCGAAGATCGACTGAGCGATGCGGCGGCACCGCCGCCGATCCACGACGCACCGCGAACGAGCTCGCGGCTCACACGCTACGATGGAGATTCCCATGGACACCGCTTCGCCTCCGCCGGTCCCGATCTGGAAGCCGCAGGGCAGCTATCGTGACATTGTCTACGCGAAGGCCGACGAAGGGATCGCCAGGATCACGATCAACCGCCCTGAAGTGCGCAACGCGTTCCGTCCCGAGACCGTCCAGGAAATGCAGATCGCATTCGCCGATGCGCGTGACGATCCGGCGATCGGCGTCGTCATCCTCTCGGGCCAAGGGAAGGAAGCGTTCTGCTCGGGCGGCGACCAGCGGGTCCGCGGCGACGGCGGCTATGTGGGCAGCGACGGCGTTCCACGCTTGAACGTGCTCGATCTGCAGCGCCAGATCCGCACGCTGCCGAAACCGGTCGTGGCGATGGTGGCGGGCTATGCGATCGGCGGCGGCCACGTGCTGCACCTCGTGTGCGATCTCACGATCGCGGCCGACAACGCGCGCTTCGGGCAGACTGGCCCCAAGGTCGGCAGCTTCGACGGCGGCTACGGCGCTTCGTACATGGCGCGCATCGTCGGCCAGAAGAGGGCCCGCGAAATCTGGTTCCTCTGCCGCCAGTACGATGCGCAGGCTGCGCTCGATATGGGACTCGTCAATCGAGTGGTTCCGTACGCGCAACTGGAAGCGGAGACGGTTCAGTGGTGCCGCGAGATCCTCGCCATGAGCCCGATCGCGTTGCGCTGCCTCAAGGCCGCGCTCAATGCCGATTGCGACGGGCAGGCCGGATTGCAGGAGCTCGCGGGCAACGCGACGCTGCTCTACTACCTGTCGGCCGAGGGACAGGAAGGGCGCAATGCCTACGTCGAAAAGCGCAAGCCGGATTTCCGCAAGTTCCGGCGGTTCCCCTGAATCCTCGGCGGCCGATGAACGCGGCCCTTCACACAAGCGCCACACCTCTTCTCCCTCCAGCCCTCGCCCCTTCCCCCTCTCCCGCTCGCGGGACAGGGGAAGCAAATACCTTCCTTCTCACGCCGGGAGAAGGGTCGGGGATGAGGGTTGAGGGGAAATGGAATGCACGCCGCATGTCAATCGCACCCGTGAGTCGCACGAGCCCCTCACCCCTTCCCCCTCTCCCCGCAGGAGAGGGGAAATGGAGTCCGCGGCGCGTAGCGCCGCGTAGAAACAAGTGAGTGACCCGTTTTCCATCTTCGACGCCGCCAAGGAAGCCGGGAACGCCCCTGCCCTGTGCGATGGCGATCGCCTTTACTCGTTCGCGCAACTTGCCGAAGCAGTCCGGATGCGACTGCCTGCGCTCGAAGGCGAAGCGCGTGCCGGCACGCCTCATCCCATCGTAGCGTCCAATTCGCTCGAGACGCTCGTTACCTTCTATGCATTGCTCGAACGCCGCATTCCCGCCCTGCTCCTCCATCCGCGGCTCACGACTCCGGAGCGGGACGGTTTGCTGGCGGCGGCTGCACAGTCCGGCGCCGTCGCGCATTCCGGCGCCGCGGCGATCCTGTACACGTCGGGCACGACCGGCGTCTCGCGCGCCGCGGTGCTGACGCGTTCCGCGCTCGCCGCATCCGCGCAGGCGAGTGCCGCCAACCTCGGATGGCGCGCCGACGACTGCTGGCTGCTGTGCATGCCGATCGCGCGCGTCGGCGGCCTGTCGATCGTCACGCGCTGTCTCGCCGCACGTCGCTGCGTCGCGCTAGTGTCGCGTTTCGACGCCGCTGCTCTGCCGAGTGTGATCGCGACGCAACGCATCAGCCTGGTTTCGCTCGTGCCGACGATGCTCACCCGCGTGCTCGATGCGCATCCCGGTTGGACGGGGCACGAGAGCCTGCGCGCGATCCTGCTCGGCGGCGATGTCGCGTCGCCACGGCTGCTGCAGCACGCCGCGGAACGGCGCCTGCCGATCGTCATAACCTACGGCCTCACGGAGACATGCTCGCAGGTGACGGCAACTCCATATGCAGCGCGCTTCGAACCCGCCGCCGAGGGCGCGGGAGTGCCGCTTGCAGGCATCGACGTCCGCGTCGCCGACGGCCACATCCAGGTGCGCGGCCCGGTGTTGATGGCGGGCTACCGGAACGAGGAGCCGCTCGCGCCGGATGCCTGGTTCGACACCGGCGACATCGGCACCGTCGACGCTCGCGGCCGTCTGCACGTGGAAGCGCGCCGGGTGGACCTGATCGTCACCGGCGGTGAAAACGTCTATCCGGCGGAGGTCGAACGCGTCCTCGAAGGCTGCCCGGGCATCACTGCTGCCGCGGTGTTCGGCGTTGCCGACGAAGTCTGGGGGCATACCGTTGCCGCCGCGCTCGTCGCCGAAGCGAATCGACCTTCCGACGCGGTGTTGCTCGAGTATTGCGCCGCGCGACTCGCGCCGCACAAGAGGCCGCGCGACATCTGTTACGTGGCGCGTCTCCCGCAGACCAGCGCAGGCAAACTCGATCGCTGGGCGCTTGCCGAGTTGGCGAACAACCTGCAGCCGCTTGGCGCGCGAACCCGCAGCGAAAGGCGACGCAGCTGAAGGCACGTGGATATCGGCGTGCGATCGCTGCGCGGCCATCGCCGCTCGTCCAAAGCTGGGTAAATCTTTCCTGCCCCTCTTGCAATTGCGGTTAAGACCCGCGCCGCGTCACCTGACTGCCGTAGCGCGCCGGCGGTCGGTCTTTTTTGGTGCTGCGCTGATTTCACGAGTTCTGGCAATAAGTTCGGGCGATGACACATCGGGTGGTCAGACCGTCCGGATCTGGCGGGGGCCTGCCGTCGCATTGGTACGGTCCTTGCGTCAGTGTGGGCAAGGACGCGAGGCGGCGCTGAAGCGCCCAATGCGCTGCATCGCCCGGGCTGCAAATGGAGGCACCGATGACAATGGCCGTCCACGCTGAAACCCATGGTATTGCTTCCGGAGAATTCGTCTCCGAAGTCGAGGACTTTCGCGAGGCAATCCACGATCCCGCCCTCGATTTCGAAACCAAGAAGCACGCCTACGACACGATCCTGCGGCACGCGGCGAAGCTCGACCCCGAGGACGCTGGATTTTGGCGCGCCGGCGTCGCTCTCAAGGACGCGCTTTGCGCCTGGCTCGACTTTCGGCCTCTGACCGAGCACTGAACCGGCCGCCGCCTGCGCGCCCATTCGATGTGAGCGCGCGCGAGCCACCTGAGACATCAGCCGAGAACGTGAACTGAACGCGTAAAAACGCCGCGCCCTTCGTCCACCGACGGGCGGGGCGCAGCGCGCGGCGCCGCTAGAGTTCACTACGCACGCGCCGTTGTCACGGACATCGGATCAATAGTGCCTGTGTTCCCGCGCCTCTTCCGAAACCGACCGGCCGGCTGCGGAAACGTCTCTGCCCATCCCGTCGACCGTATTGCAGGCAGTCAGCGCCAGCGACGCCAGCGTCGCAATGCAAAGCACGATTTTCTTGAGCATGAGTGTCTCTCCATTCTGGATAACAGGCCACCGCGGCGGCGAAAGAACCCGCTGCGCGCAGTGACGCCATCATGGTCGCTGCGCCGGGCTTGCGCCGCCATCGCCGGACGTCCGATTATCCTGTCGGCTGCGTCGCTGCCGGGGCGTAGGACAGGCATCGGATCTACTGGCAGACAGTGCCCGGCGGCACCAGAACGTCGCGCGTGATCTCTTTGGTGACAGCAACGCCGCTCAAGGAATAGACGAGGGTACCGCGATTGCCGTCCGCAAACGCGAAGCCGGCGCTGCCGACCGGCATCGCCGTCACCTGCAACGGGTCGAACGGCACGGCGGCGAATGAGGGCCCGGTCGTCCGATAGAGCGTCCCTGCATAAGTCCCCGGTCCGGTTTTCGGCGCGGTAGCGGTAAGCCACAGCGGCGTTCCATCGAAATCGTAGATCAGCAATGCCGCGAACAGCAGGTCACCCTGCTGCATCACGCTGATGGCCCAGCCGGGTTCCGAACCGGCGGGCGCGTTCCACCACAGGTCCTGATAATTCGTGGCAAGTGCCAGATTCGGCTGCGCGCCGAAGACGCACGTTGGCGCCGGACCGAAGACGTAGCGGGTGATCGCCTTGGTTTGCGCGGCGCCGCTCACGCTGTAGGCGAAGGTGCCGCTGGTCGCATCGCCAAACGTCAGCGTGCCCGATCCGACGGCCGTGACGGTCACCCGGGAAGGATCGAACGGGACGGCGGTGAATGACGGGCCCGAGGTCCTGTAGATCGTGCCGCCGTACGTGCCGTCGGCGATTCGCGGCGCAATCATCGACAGCCACAGCGGGCGTCCTGAAATGTCGTAGGTGAGCCACGTCGCGAACACGAGATCGCCCTCGTGGACGACGTTGATGCCCCAGCCGGGTTCGGAACCCGCGGGCGCATTCCACCACATACCGCCATAGTTGATCGGTGCCGCGCCGGTCCATGGCAGCACGACATGATCGTCGCCGCCCCCCGCAACGCTCGCCATCTCCTCGAGCCTCGCCTGCGCCGCCGCATCGCCACGGACTTCGGCGTCGAGAAACGTCACGGTCCAGGTGAAGATGTCGTTGGTCGAGGGAATGTCGAAGCCATGCTTGACCCCGTTGAGCGCCACCAGCTCGCGCGGGCCGGGGAGCCGCTCGAGCCCCTGGAACGTCATGGCGATCGGCGCCGTCGTGTCCGCGGTGCCGCTGATCGCGAGATACGGCAGCGCGACACCGTCGAGCCCGTGCTGGTCGCGTCCGAACGCGGGAAAGATCGGCTGGCCGAAATACGGCACATAGCCGACGGCCGCCTTGAGCCGCGAATCGTTCATCAGGGGTGTCCACGACAGACCGAGCGATGTCGTCAGGCCCGCCCCGGACATCAGCAGCATCGTTTCGCCGCCCAGGCTCGCGCCGAAGCCGCCGATCTTCGTCGCGTCGATATGGTCGCGCCACTGCGGATTGGCAAGGAGCAAGTCGATCGTCGCCGACATCGACAGCGGCCGCAGCGCCTGCAGCGCCAGGAAATCGCGAAGATGAAGGATCAGGTAGACGATGTCGCCGACGTTCTCGAGCACCAGATTGGGAGCGATTCGCGGATCGCCGTGGAACGGGGCGGCCACGACATAGCCGAAGCTCGCGAGCACGGCGATCGCCATGACGTAATCGTTCGAGATCGGGCTCCCCATGTAGCCATGCGAAAACGCGAGGAGCGGAAAATGCGTCGTCGCATCGGGGAAGAGCGGCGGGTCCGACCCGCGCTGCATATGAGGCACCGAGCGCCCGGTCGGCAGCGCGTAGTCCGGCCGCGGATTGTCGGCGGCGGTCGGATAGCAGACCAGAACGACGTAAGGGACGGCGCGACCGGCAAACGAGCCGTAGACGTCGCCGTCGTTCGGTGCATTGACGAGGACCGCGAGCGTGTTCGCGGCGTCGGACAGGAGGTCGGTGACGTAACGCTGCGAGCCGTCGGCGCGCGGCACGCCCTCCCAATACGTCTGCACGTCCTCGCCGGGCGCAAGACGCGTGAAATCCTGGGTCACGTTGCTGCAGGCAACCGGATACGGACCGGGAAGCGGCAACGGCGGGAAGACGAGCGATGGATCGGCGCGCGCCGGCGCGGCCGCGATGCCCAAAAGCACGACGAATACGCTTGCAGCCCAGCAACGCAACAGACCGTTCACCCTGCCTCCACTCCGGATGCGCTTCCCGCGCGCGGACCGGGCTTGGGTTGGAGCGGCACATCCGATCCGGGGTTCCGGCCACAGCATCGGTGCGGCCGCGTTTGCGCCGTCATCCGACCGCAGGTGCACAATTGCGAAGAGCCACCAGACCGGACAGGAGGAAACCATGTTGCAAATCCGTGCGCGTACGTCTCTCATCGTCTTGTGCGTTGCGGGCATCACGACAGGGGCTGCTTTGGCGCAGGCCGCCGGTCCGGACCCCGTGGTCAGCGACCGCGTGAAGCAGCTGACCCGAGGCACACAATGGCGCCAGGTGGCGGCGATTCCGATCGGTTTCGATACGCAGCATCCGCAGGGAATGGTGAAGATCGGTGACGCCTTCTACGTGACGGCGATCGAAATCAAGAAGCCCACCACCCGGTACCCGCAGTTGCAGGACGGTTACGACCGCGATACCGGAGAAGGCGCCGGACACCTCTTCAAATTCGACGCCACCGGCAAGCTGCTGCAAGACCTGCCGCTGGGCGAAGGACCGGTCTATCACCCCGGTGGCATCGATTACGACGGACGCTACATCTGGGTGCCGGTCGCCGAATATCGTCCCAACAGCAGCGCCATTGTCTACCGGGTCGACCCGGCGACGATGAAGGCGACCGAAGTGTTTCGCTACCGCGATCACATCGGCGGCATCGTGCACAACACCGATGACAATACGCTGCACGGCGTGAGCTGGGGTTCGCGCCGCTTTTATCGCTTCACGCTCGATGGGGAGGGCAAGGTCACGAACGCCAATGTGCCGTCCGAGCAATTGCGCAAGCCGAACCGCTCCGGGTACATCGACTACCAGGACTGCAAGTATCTGGGACGGCGCGAGATGCTGTGTTCCGGGCTCAACAACTATCAGATGAAGAAGGACGGTCCGCGCTTTCCGTTGGGCGGTTTCGAAATCGTCGATCTCCGCTCCGATCAGGCGATCAGCCAGATGCCGATCGAGCTCTGGACCGAATCCGGCCTGCCGATGACCTACAACCCGATGTGGATCGAGGCGACGGCGACGGGCCTGCGTGCGTATTTCATGCCGGAGGACAACAAGTCGACGCTCTACATTTACGAAGCGGACGTCAAATGACCCGTCCCGCCGCGGCCCGTGGACGACGACAAGCGGGGCCGGCTTAGGTCGAACGGCGGATAGCGGCACCCGCGCGAAACGTCGCATCATGGCCCCATCGCAAAAAAGATAGCACCGGAAAAAGGAGGTTGCGATGGACCGGAGCTCGGTCATTCACCATCTGCGAGCGTGGGCCGAGGGCATCGATCCCGCGAGCGGCGAAGCGTTGCCCGCCGAACATCCGGCGCAGCGAGCGGATACGATTCGGACACTCTACGCCGCGATCGTGCTGCTCGAGTCCGACGCGGCGCGGGCGGGGTCCGGCAGCGAGACGGGCACTGCGGCACACACGGCGCACCCGCGCAATGCCGGCCGGCCGTGGCCGGCCGAAGACGACCTTGCGCTCGCCAAGGGATTCGATGCCGGAACGACCGTTGCCGCACTCGCCGCAGCGATGGGGCGCACGCGCGGAGCGATCACCGCCCGCCTCGTTCGGCTGGGCAGGATCGAAGCGCCGGAATCGCTGCGGCTGCGGGGTCAGCCGGTCACGGGAACGGGAGAGACCGCAGAGCGCGAATCGTCAGCGGGTCGCTCCTGAGCGAAGCCGCATAGCCTTCCGCTCGAGCGAGAACATCGGGGCCGCCCGACAGACCGGCACGGCCTTACGCCCGAAGGTGGCTCAATACCTGGTCCACCATCTTCCCCGCCTGACCGAGGTAATTGACGGGGTCGCAGAGCTTCGCGAGCGCATTGCGATCGAGATGCCTGTTGATCTCCGGATGCGCGACCAGGATGTCCAGCAGCGGGCGCCTGGTGGCAATCGCCTCGCGGCAAAGGTCGTAGACGAGATCGTGCGCGTGCTCGCGTCCGATGTAGGGCCCCAGCCCCATCATCACCGCCTCGGACATCACGAGACCGTGCGTGATGTCGATGTTGGCGCGCATCTTCGACGCGTCGACCTCGAGCCCGGCCAGGACGAATCGCGTCTGCTGCAACGCGCCGGCCGTGAGGCAGAAGGCCTCCGGCAGCGCGATCCATTCGATTTCCCACGGGCCGGTCGAGCGCTCGTGATCGGCGATCATCGCGTCGAGGAGCGCCGCCGTGTGCTGGCGCACCATCGACACCGCGGCGTGGATGTAGCAGCTCGAGATCGGGTTGCGCTTTTGCGGCATCGTGCTGCTCGATCCGCGCCCCGGCGCGAACGGTTCATAGACCTCGGCCACCTCGTGCTGCATCATGAGCTTGACGTCCATCGCGATCTTGCCCAGCGAGCCGCCGACCAATCCGAGAAAGCAGCCGACCTCCGCGATGGTGTCGCGAACCGTATGCCACGCAATGTCCGGCACGGCGAGCCCGAGCTCCGCCATCAGGCCCGCCTGCGTTTCCAGCGCGCCCTTCTCGATCGACGCCAGCGTCCCGCAGGCGCCGCCGAACTCGCCCATCAGCACCCGCGGCTCGAGCTCCGCCAGGCGCTGCCGATGCCGTTCGATGCCGGCGAGAATCGCGGCCATCTTGAAGCCGAACGTCACCGGAATCGCCTGCTGCAGGTTGCTGCGGCCGATGATCGGCGTATCGCGATACCGCCGGGCGAGCGCGGCAAGCGAGCCGGAGATCGCGGCGAGATCGGCTTCGATGAGCGCAAGGCCTTCGCGCATCTGCAACACCGTCGCAGTATCGGTGATGTCCTGCGTCGTCGCACCCCAGTGGCAGTATTCGCCGAGCTTGTCGCGGCAGAGCGCATTCAACTGGGACACGACACCCAGCACCGGATAGCCGATCCGCTCCGTCTGTGCGCGGAGCTTGTCCATGTCGATCTTCGAGAGATCGCAGTTGCGGATGATCTCGACGGCCGCCTCCTGCGGGATGATGCCGAGGCGTCCCTGGACTTGGGCGAGCGCTTGCTCGATCTCGAGATACTTCGCGGTGCGGTTCTCGTCGGACCAGATCCGGCGCATCGCCTCCGTGCTGAAGATGTTGCCGAAGATCGAGGAATCAATCAGCGTCGCGCCCATGGCTTCGTTCTTTCGTCCGCAGGGATCGATCGGCGGCGGTCGAGGGCGCCGCTACTTCGTCTTGCCCGCCACCGCGTCGCGAATCATCGTGATCGTTTCCTTCTTGACGCGCGAGGCCATTTCGTCCTGCACCGGCAGCATCGCCTTGACCCAGGCTTCCTTCTCGGCCGGCGTGGGGATGTAGACCTCGCTCTTTCCCGACGTCTTGATGCCGGCGATCGCGGTCTGCTCGTCCTTCACGGAATTCTGGTCGTTCAATGCCGTCGCATCCTTCATCGCGCCTTCGAGCGTCGTGCGGACGTCCGGGGGAAGCTTGTCCCAGAACGGCTTGTTGACGACGACGACGTAGTTGCTGATCGTGTGGTAGGTCAGCGTCACGTTCTTCTGCACTTCGTACTGCTTTTGCGTGTACAGGTTGGAAAGCGGACCTTCGGTGCCGTCGATCACGCCGGTCTGCAGCGCCTGGTAGACCTCGGAAAAGGCCATCGTCTGCGGAACCGCGCCGACCGATTTCATGATCGCCGCGTTGACCTTCGACGAATTGATCCGCATCTTGAGGCCCTTCATTTCGCCCGGCGTATGGATTTGCCGGTTCGCGCTCATCACGCGAAAGCCGTTGTTCCAGAACGCGAGGCCCACCATCCCCTTCCCCTCCAGCTTCTTCAGCATCGCAGCGCCTGCCGGTCCGTGATAGACGCGTTGCAGCGCCTCCAGATCGGGAAACATGTACGGCAGATCGAACACCTCGAACTCGGGGATTCCGGCGGGGCCGAACTTTCCAGGCACCGGCGCCAGCATCTGCACGGAGCCGAGCTGCAGCCCATCCAGCTCTTCGGCATCCTTGAAGAGCTGGCTGTTGGGATAGACCTCGACCTTCACGCGCCCCTTGGTCCGCTCTTCGGCGAGCCGCTTGAATTCGTTGGCCGCCTGGCCCTTGGGCGTGTCCGGTGCGGCGACGTGGCTGAACTTGA
>WNGE01013725.1_pt1 | contig 14836 bp, 11 predicted proteins | sample 5400651 | NCBI WGS metagenome assembly WNGE01 (sample SAMN13153370, study PRJNA577476) | soil metagenome | isolation source: 60 cm soil or saprolite under grassland replicate 2 | place: USA:California | collected 2016-06-15 | reverse complement strand
GATCGCGCGACCGGTAGCCGTCGAACCCGTAAAAGATACCTTGTCAATCCCCGGATGCTCCGTCATCCAGGGTCCCAGGCGGTCTCCACCACTAATGATGTTGAACACCCCTGGAGGCAGCAGGTTCCGAGTGAGTTCGCCTAGCTTCAGCGACGTCAGAGGCGTAAACGGCGAAGGCTTCAGGATAAGCGCGTTGCCTGTGACTAGTGCCGGCGCGATCTTGAAGGCTGCAAGCAGTAGCGGAAAGTTCCAGGGAACTAGGGCGCAGACGACGCCGATCGGCACATGCCGCGTCTCGATGAGACGTTCAGGAGTGTCTGCGACTACTTCAATAGCAGGCTCCTGCCTCGCCACGGCGCGTAGCCAGTCAGCGGCAAGGGAAACCTCACGTCTTGCATCGGCGAGCGGCTTGCCCTGCTCTGTAGTCAAGAGACGGGCGAAGTCTTCCTCTCGTTCGGCCAGCCGCTCTCCAATTGCCGTTACGGCAGCTTGCCGCTTCGTGAGTGGGGTTGCCTTCCATCGTGGAAAAGCCTTGCGTGCCTCGGCGATTGTCTCATCGAGTTGTTCACGGGAGATGTCTGGCACCTCTGCGATGACTTCCTCCGTTGCGGGATTGATCACCTTGAATGTCTCCGCCGAACGTGCCGCCTTGCCGTCGATCGTCATTGTGAATTCGCTCTTGAACTCCATAATTTCTCCTTTCTACAAGTGCCGGCTTCACAATACTGCCGTGCTCGGAGCAGTTCGTTCAGGAAGCGAATATCGGCGAGTCCTGCCCGCTAGGAACTCGCCGCGCCCTTCGCGACGCTGTTCAGCGCTGGCGTGCGACACTTTCATCTCGATTTGCGGTCTACCGCTTAAGAAAAAACCGACTTTAACTCAGATTCAACCGACTTTATCTCAGATTCAGATGAAAGTTCCGGTCAGTACCACCGACGTCCAGAGTTGTCGCCGTCCTCTGACAGAAATCGAGTGGCAACGCGCAACGCCTCAACGTCGACCTGGATTTACTGCAGCTCCGCTTCTTTTGGCTTCAACACCTCGACAATGTTCTTCATGATCCACGCGCCACCGCTTTCACCGGAAGGTTTGTGGGATTTGATAACCCCGCTAGTGTTTCTGAAGCGACTCTCCCGCGATTAGCCGCGTAACTTTATTTAACAGAGCTTTGCTGGCGCAAGTACATTGCGGTGCTGGCGCGAGTTGTACACGGCCAGTGCCCAAGTCCAAAGGGAAAGCTCCTGTCGCGGCCGGCAGTGGTCTTTTTTCTTGTGCCCATATTGGGCACAGTGATACGCTCGTTCGCGTGAGAGTGATTGCCCGCAGTACTTTGCGAGAATTTGTCGAGACGCTAAAGGGTACGAAGAATTACGCGCCCGTGAAATCCGCCTTGGATGCTTGGTTCCATGAGGTTGAGGCTGCCAACTGGAAGAATCCTGCCGAGGTGAAGGCGGCTTATGCCAATGCCAGCATCGTGGGCAATGATCGCGTCGTCTTCAACATCAAGGGCAATTCGTTCAGGCTGGTGGTAGCCGTCGATTATCTCCGGCAGGTGGTCTTCATCAAGTGGCTCGGAAGTCATGCGGACTACGATCACATCGATGCGACAAAGGTGAACTATGCAGGTAAAACCGATCAGAAGTAAAGAGGACCACGTCGAAGCACTCAAACGGATCGAAGCACTGTGGGGCTCGCCCCAGGGAACCGAAGATGGCGACCTGCTCGACGTGCTTGTCACGCTCGTCGAAGTCTACGAGCGCGAACATTTTCCCGTTGATTTGCCTGACCCCGTCGAGGCCATCAAGTTTCGCTTGGAACAACAGGGAAAGGACTACCGGGCCCTGATCGGGATCATCGGGCAGCGTACCCGTGTGTACGAGGTCATGCGCCGCGATCGGCCTCTGTCGCTGGCAATGATTCGGAACTTGAACGCACAACTTCAGATTCCAGCGGAGGTGCTCATTCACCCAGGCAAGTTGCGTAGGAAGCGTGCCTCAGCCGTGGCCGCACGACCGAAGCGGAAAACAGCGTAGCCTTTCGTTAAGACCAGCAGCGCTGTCTTTTTTCTTGTGTGCCGTTGCTTTGAAGTCGAACCTGCTTACGAATCTCTGTTGCGGTTCTTGTCATGTTATCGTCCTCTCTTTCCGAAGCCGAATACAAACGCCTCGAAGCGATGCTCCGGCGTTTCCAAAACGAGCGCGCGATGAACCTCGAAGAGGTGGATGGGTTCTTTGCGGCGCTCCTCTGCGCGCCGGTACTGGTTCCGCCAAGCGGATATTTGCCGGAGATTTGGGGCGGAGAACATGAGCCCGCATGGAAGAGTACCGAGGAATTGCAAGGCTTCGTCGATCTTCTCATGCGTCACTGGAACAGCGTCGCCAGCACGTTCGAATCCGGAGCGGCATTCAAGCCTCGACTCCTGAAGCAAGCTGACGGATTGGTTCATGGAAATGATTGGGCGCGAGGCTTCATGCGCGGAGTCGCGCTTGGCGAGGATGACTGGCGCGAGTTTTTCCGGGATGAAGCGAATTTCGGACTGATGATTCCCATTCTCGCCTTGTTCCATGAGCACGACGAGGACACGGAAATGCGTCCCTATACAGAACCGATCAGCGCCGAACTGCGCGAGAAACTGATTGCGGGCCTGTCCGCGTGATGGACATCCATCGGCGCCTCGCGCGGGCAAGGCGAATGAATGCTGACATGAAGGCCGTGGGGGCATCTCGGCGAGCTTTGAAGACTGGCAGGAATGAATTGTGCCCTTGCGGCTCCGGCAAAAAGTACAAGCGATGCTGCGGGAACGCCACAATTCAATGATCGGGAGTGCAGCAGTACCGTCGCATTGTTGAGATGTTGAGAGCGCTGCGGGCGTTCGGCGGAGTAAATCCCCGGGGCGCAAACCCAGGGGGGTTGATCTGCTCGAGTGGAAACCTAAGTGTCTCATTCCGCGGAACATGGACGACTGTAGATGAGATTGTGGCGATGCCAACAACGAGGCATGGCAGAAAAGTGAGTATCCATGCGCCTTTGTGCGGTAGGGAACCTGGGCTGTTGCCAGGTGGGTTGAATCGAAGATATAGACGAGGTTTGTATCTTCGAGGTTTGTATCTTACTGAAAAGTAATGGTCGGGGAGAGAGGATTTGAACCTCCGACCCCCTGGTCCCGAACCAGGTGCTCTACCAGGCTGAGCCACTCCCCGACTCTTGCGGAAGCGCCACTGATGGCGGCGCGCGATGGGTTCGCAACTGGATTATAGCAGAGCAAGACTGGTGCTGGTCGGCTCCCAGTGGGGCCACTCCGAGGGACTATGAGCTAAGCCAGTACGCGCAACTCCACCCCAGCATGCAACGAATGAGTGCGCTGGGGACCCCGGGCGAGCTCAGCTGAGATCTTCGGCACAGCCGCGACGATGGGCTGTTTACGCTCCAATGCGGCCCAAGCCGATTCCGATGATGTAGGTCACAAGGCCTTCGACGGCGCCGACGGCGGTCATCTCCAGGCCGCTGCCCCACCAGGAGCGGATGGTGATGAGCGACTTGGCTGCCCCCACCGCGAAGTGGGCTATAAGCGAGACCACGGCGGACCAGATCACTGCCGGATACCCGCTCATGAAGAAGAAGGGAACAATGGGTATGAACGCACCGACAGCGGTGGAGAGCGCGCCGGAAAGCGCCGATGTCATGGGTTTGCTGAGCGCCTCTTCGGTGGCATTCAGGCGCTCGGCGGCCAGGGCGCGCAGCATCTGCTCCGGGACCTTGGCAATGTGCTCGACGACGCTGTCCGCGTCCTGCTGCGGCAGGCCTTTCACCTGGTAGTAGAGCGAGAGCAACTCGCGCGCCTCGAGGTTATTCATCTGGATGGCCTCGCGTTCGCGCGCCAGCTCCGCCTCGTAGATTTCGCGCTCGCTCTTGGAGGCAAGATAGGCCCCCGAGCCCATGGACAGGGCACTTGCAACCATCCCCGCGATGCCCGCCAGCAACACATAATGCGAATTGCCCAGGGTCGCGCCGGAGACGCCGGAGACGATTCCGAAGATCGCGCCCAGCCCGTCGTTGACTCCGTAGATCGCATCGCCGATCCAGCCCGCTGCCGTCGGACCGCCCTTCGCGCGCTTCGAGAGCAGCTCTTCGATAAGCGCCTTCGGATCGGCCCTCATCTCGGCCACGGCCGAGGGCGGATAGTGGTCGCGGATCAGGCTGCTGAGGTCGTTGTAGTGCTGCTGCTCGTCCTCAATCACCTCGTGCAGGATTTCGATGCTTGGCTGATCGCCGAGCTCTTCCAGCTGCCGGCCATAGCGCGCGATGTCGCGGCCCTCGTCGATCTCCAGGCGCCGCAGTGCCATTGCCGGGCCACCCAGGCGGTTCGCCAGGTTGTCGATGTCGCCGGCAATGCCTCCGTCGTAGTGCGGCAGTGGGCCGCCGAGCTCGCGGATGCGCTTGGCCCACAGCGCGGCGTGGTGCGCCTCGCTTTCGGCGAGCTTGCGCAGGATGCGCTTGCGGATGGGATCGGGGTCGCGCTCGGCGAATGCGCTGTAGGTGTGGAAGCCGCGCATCTCGGCCTGCCAGTTCTCCGAGAGCGCATTCAGGATCTTGCGAGTGGCCGGGCTGGTCATCACCCGTCATCATACCTTCGTGATGAGAGGCCGACAATTGTGGCAGCTAAGACTTGGGCGCGGGGCCCGGCCGCAACATTTCCTTTGGATCGACGAGGTGGTCGAAGTCTTCGGCGCTCACGTAGCCCAGTGCCAGCGCGGCCTCGCGCAGCGAGAGGTCGTGCGCCATCGCGTGGTGGGCAATCTCTGAGGCCTTGTCGTAGCCGATTGCCGGGGCCAGCGCGGTGACCAGCATCAGCGAGCGCTCGACGTCGGCTCGCAGCTTGCGCAGGTTGGGTTGCGCGCCTTGCACGCAAAACTTGCGGAAGTTGGTGCAGCCGTCGGCCAGCAGCGTGATGGAGTGCAGAATGTTGTGGATCATGAGCGGCTTGTAAACGTTCATCTCCAGATAGCCGCCCGCGCCGCCGAAGCCCACCGCGACGTCGTTGGCCATCACCTGCGCGGCGATCATGGTGAGCGCCTCGGCCTGCGTGGGATTCACCTTGCCGGGCATGATGGAGGAGCCTGGCTCGTTCTCCGGCAGCATGAGTTCGGCAAAGCCGGCGCGCGGCCCGCAGGCGATGAGGCGAATGTCGTTGGCGATCTTGTAGAGCGAGACGGCCGCGGTGCGCAGCGTGCCGGAGAGCTGCACCAGCGCATCGTGCGAACCCTGCACGGCGAACTTGTTCGGCGCGGTGACGAAGGGCAGCCCGGTGAGGCGCACTTGTAGACGTCCTCGAGCGCGACTTCGAGCCGCTTGCGGTCTTCCTCCAGCATGGCCGCGTAGCCGGACCACTCCTGGCCCAGCGTCAGCGGAGTTGCGTCCTGCATGTGGGTGCGGCCGATCTTGACGATGTCCTTCCACTCTTCAGCTTTTGCGGCGATGGCATCGCGCAGTGCGTTGAGAGCAGGCAGCAGCTTCTGCTTTACCGCGATGGCCGAGGCGATGTACATGGCCGAGGGAAAGGTGTCGTTGGAGGACTGCGACATGTTGACGTGGTCGTTGGGATGCACCGGACGCTTGCTGCCCAGCGGTTCGCCGGCCAGTTGCGAGCAGCGGTTCGCGATCACCTCGTTGACGTTCATGTTGAACTGGGTGCCGCTGCCGGTCATCCAAACGTGCAGAGGAAACTGCCCGTTGTGTTTTCCTGCAAGGACCTCGTCACAAGCCTGCGCGATGAGCTTGTACGCGTCATCTTTGAGCATTCCGGCGGCATGGTTGGCGTGCGCGGCGGCTTTTTTCAGGATGGCGTAGGCCGCGGTCATCTCAGGTGGGATCAAGTCGCGGCCGATGCTGAAGTACTGGAGGGAGCGCTGGGTCTGCGCTCCCCACAGCTTGTCGGCGGGGACCTCGATCTCGCCGAGGCTGTCGCGTTCCTTTCGCGTAGCGCTCATGGTCGTACTCCTTCCGTCATCCCCAAACTGCTCCAAAAGCGGGCAGGCCGGAGGCCCCACTGGTCTCGGTAGCATATACAAAAAACGGGACTTCTGCGCGCAACCTTGGGAGCGTGATCTCGCACGGGAATTGAAATCCGCCGAACACAGGGCGGGGTGATGGAGGTCACCGAAAAACGTGGGCCCGGGGCAAATACTGGCATCGGCTTCGACTGCAAAGTGCGAAGAGGCCGCCGGATCTTTTCATACTTTTATAGAGGTTAACGGAGTTTAGCTGCGGTAAGTGAGGCTGGAAGTCCGATGGAAACGCTGTTACGCGGGGTCGTCTGGTTTTCGTTTTACGTTTTTTTGATTCTGGTTCCTCTGGTTGTGGCAGCCATATTTCGCGGCGACGCGGGTGGACGCACTTTTCTAATTGGACTCGGGGTCGCCTGCGGCTATGTCGGGCTGTCGATCATGGTCTTCCAATTCGCGCTGATCTCGCGCGTCAAGTCCGTCTCCGGCGCCTTTGGCCAGGATGTGCTGGAGCGCTTTCACCGCGAGATGGGCTACGTCGCCGCCGGGTTCTTGATCGCACATCCCATTCTGCTCATCCTGGGTGGTTACCCATTGGGCATACTCAACCCCCTCTGGGAAGGAAATCTGGCCGTGTGGCGATGGGGCGCTCTCGCCCTCTATAGCGCGCTGCCGCTTATCGTCCTGGCGACGTTTCGAAAGATTCTTCATGTGCCGTATGAGTGGTGGCAGTGGAATTACTCGGCATCGGTGGTGATGCGGGTACTTTGGGCGGTCTACACCCTGGTGTTTGTTGGCCTGGCGCTGTGGTATCGCATCCTTCGTCCGCTGCTTCAGTGGCGCCGGCCGTGGACCCTTATCGCCAACAAAGCCGAGGCAGGCGGTGCCCACACGCTCGTGCTGCACCCGCGGGGACACGATGGAATGGTATTCGAACCCGGCCAGTTTGCCTGGCTGAGCATGGGCCGCACGCCATTCCACTTCGAGCAGCATCCGATTTCGATCTCCTCTTCGGCGGAGGTCCCCAAGGGCGGCGACGTCACCTTTACCGTCAAGGCGCTTGGCGACTGGTCGGCGAAGGTGGTCCCAGCGATCCAGCCGGGAACCTCATTTTGGGTGGACGGACCTTACGGAGTCTTCTCGCCTGATTGGGACCAGGGGCCGGGGTACGTCCTGATCGCCGGCGGCATCGGCATTACGCCTCTGCGTTCGATGTGCGAGACGCTCGCCGACCGCGGCGATGTTCGACCCGTGATTCTGTTTTATGGCGGCCGCGACTGGGAGGGCCTGACATTTCGTGAGGAGCTCGACGCGCTTGCCTCGCGGATGAACCTGAAAATCGTGTACGTGCTGGAAAAACCGTGCGAGTGCTGGCGGGGAGAGCGCGGCTTCATCACCCCCGATCTGCTGCGCCGCCATTTGCCTGCGCAGTATCGCCGCTTCCAATGCTTCGTCTGCGGCCCGCCGGCCCTGATGAACGCGATGGAGCGGATGCTGCCCGAGATCGGCGTCCCTCACGAACAGGTGCACACGGAGCGCTTCGATCTGGTCTAGTTTGTCCGAGGAGTCTCGCCCCAGCACGCCAACAACAGGCGCGCTGGGGACCCCGGTCGCCTGATTCAGGAGGAGTAATGCGACACGCAATCGTTACGCGCATCGTGGTCTTCGTCGCAGCAATACTCGCCGCCGGATGCCTGCTGTTCGCGATCGCGGTCAGAATCTGACCTGGGAGCTGCGCGCAGGCTGATTCCCCCGCATGGCGAAGCGATGTTCCGTTAAACAACGGCCCCGGTCTGTCACAGAGGGAGGCACATGGAGTCCGCTCAGGCGGCCTTTCCTCTCCATGCATACGGCCCAGCTTCCCGTTCAATTCTTTCGTGGGAGGCGGAGATGATCCGGTCCGCAAGTTCTACCGGATTCTCATCCATTCCGTGAACTACTTGCACGTGCCGAATGCAAAGCTCGAGCACATCTTCCTCTGACTCGCCCAATGCTTCGAAATAACACTCCAACCCGGAGTCTATGCATCTGGCAATCTTCTCCATATCCTCCTCCTTGGAAGAGCCGCCGCGCTGACTCGCGGGGGCCGACAAAGGACACTCAAAAACTTGCGCAGTCTGGAACTATGCCGCCTTCTTCTTGCCCTGCACCAGTTCCTTGATCAGCAACACAACGTCGGCATTCGCGAGCGTAGTGATGTCTCCGGTGTCTTTCTCATTCGAAATAGACGCCAGTACGCGCCGCATCAGCTTGCCGGATCGGGTCTTGGGCATGTCGGGAACGATATGTACGTTTCTCGGGCGCGCAATCTTCCCGATCATGGACTCGATAGTCGCCGAAACCTTGTCTGCGATTTCCTTACTGGGCTCGATGCCCGGTTTTAATGCGACGTACACCTCCGGCACCTTGCCTTTGATCTCGTCCGCTACCGGAACCACTGCCGCTTCGGCGACTTCAGGCACGCTCAGGCACGCCGATTCGAGTTCCTTGGTCCCCAGCCGATGGCCGGCCACATTGATAACATCGTCCACTCTGCCCAGAATGCGGAAGTAGCCGTCGGCCGCCAGCACTGCACCATCGGCCGCGAAGTATGGCCAGTCATGCCAGTCCTTGCTCTCCCGGTTCCGGCAGTAACGGCTGTAATACTGTTGGACAAAGCGCTCGTTATCGCCCCAAATCGTCTGCATAATACCCGGCCACGGGTTTCGGATGCAGATGTTGCCGGCCTTGTTCGTGCCTGCCGTGATTTCGTTGGCATCTTCGTCGTAGATGACCGGATAGATCCCCGGGACTCCGGGCCCGGCGCTACCTGGCTTCATCGGATCCAGTGCGGGTTTTGTGCTGCACAGGAAGCCGCCGTTTTCTGTCTGCCACCAGGTGTCAACGATCACCGCTTCGCGCTTTCCGACTTGCTCGTGGTACCACCGCCACACCGGAGGCTCGATCGGCTCGCCAACCGTAGTCATGTGCTTGAAATGATGGTTATACTTCTGCGGCTCGTCGGGTCCCATCTTACGCAGCATGCGAATGGCCGTGGGCGAAGTGTGAAAGATGTTTACGCCGAGGCGCTCGGCAATTCGCCACGGGCGGCCCGCGTCCGGATAGGTCGGCACACCCTCGTAGATCACGCTGCTCGCTCCCAAAGCCAGCGGACCATACACAATGTACGAGTGGCCCGTGATCCAGCCGATATCCGCCATGCACCAGTACACGTCGGTTGGATGGATGTCCTGAATGTACTTTGACGTTCCTGTGACATAGGCGAGATAGCCGCCGGTGCGATGTTGGCAGCCTTTCGGCTTGCCCGTCGTGCCGCTGGTGTACATCAAGAACAGCGGTGCTTCCGAATCCATGGAAACCGGATCGACTCGCCGGCCATAGAAATCTTTGAGCACGTCATTGACGTAGTAGTCGCGTCCTGAAACCACAGCGGCCTGGGAAATGGTCTTCCCTGGATAGCGGCGCCATACCAGGACTTTGTCCACATTCTGCCCTTCGCCGCGTGCGATTTCCACCGCCGCTTCAACGCTGACCGACTTGTGGTCGATCACAGCGCCATTGCGGTAATAGCCATCCATGGTGATCAGAACACGGCTGCCGGAGTCGGCGATTCTTCGGCCGCAGGCCTCACCGCTAAAACCGCCGAACACGACTGAGTGAATCACGCCCAGCCGCGCGCAGGCCAACATCGTTATCGGCAGCTCCGGCGTCATCGGCATGTGGATCGTCACGCGGTCCCCGGTCGTTAGGCCGGCGAAATCGCGTAGCAATGCCGCAAGCTCGTTTACGCGAACGAACAGCTCCTGGTAGGTGATTGCCTGGAATGCTTCGTTTTCCGGCTCGGGCACAAAGTGAATCGCCGTCTTGTTTCTGTACTGTTCCATGTGGCGATCGACGCAGTTGTAACACGCGTTGAGTTTGCCGCCTACAAACCACTTCCAGAACGGAGGATTGCTACCGTCGAGCGTCTTCTGCCAGTACTGATCCCAACTGAGCATGTCCGCATATTCTCTGTAACATTCAGGAAAGTTCTTTTCGCTGAAGCGGTCCATCACTGCCGGGTCCGTGAGATTCGCCTGGCCGATGAACTTGGGCGAGGGAAAAAGGTACTCCTCTTCTTTCCAGTGAACCGCAATCTCAGCCTCTGAGGCCTGAGCGGACTCCTGGTTTCTCAACTGAACATCAGCCATGGTGGTCACCTCCGTTATTGAACCGATGAGATTTACCTGTTGCAAAAAGATGGCACAAGAGAGCAGGAGGATGCAGCAGGTATAAGAAATTTCTCTTAGGCAGATACGCAGCGTAGACGAGCAGAGATCCCGGTCAGCCCGGAACAGCGCTCACCGGAGTTCCCGTATGTGGGCATCGTCAGGAGCTGCTCACTAAAAGTCCTTGCGCAGGTCCATGCCTTTGTACATTGCGGCGACGAACTCGCCGTAGCCGTTGAACATCAGCGTATTCCGCTTGAAGATCTCGCCAATGCGGCGCTCCCTGGCCTGGGTCCAGCGGGGGTGGTCGACCTCCGGATTCACATTGGAATAGAAGCCGTACTCGCTGGGCGTCGCCTCGTTCCAGCTTGTCGGCGGCATGCGGTCGGTAAGCGTGATGCGCACGATTGACTTGGCGCTCTTGAAGCCATACTTCCAGGGCACCACCACGCGCACCGGTGCGCCGTTCTGATTGGGCAGCACCTCGCCGTAGAGACCGACACATAGCAGCGCCAGCGGATTCATGGCCTCATCGAGGCGCAGGCCTTCGCGGTAGGGCCAGTTCAGCACGCGGTCGCGCTGGCCGGGCAGCTCCTTGGGGCGCATCACGCTGGTGAAGGCGACGAACTTCGCCTTCACTGTGGGCTGCACGCGGTCCAGCAACACCTTCAGCGGATAGCCAGTCCAGGGAATCACCATGGACCAGCCTTCGACGCAGCGATGGCGGTAGACGCGCTCCTCGAGCGGCGCAAGTTTGAGCAGGCTGTCGTAGTCGAGCGTCTGCGGCTTGGCGACCAGCCCGTCGATCTGCACCGTCCAGGGCTGCGGATGAAAGCCGCCGGCCAGCTTCGAGGGGCCCTCCTTGTCCGTTGCGAGCTCATAGAAGTTGTTGTAGTGGGTGATGTCCTGGTATGGCGTGAGCTTTTCACCGTGTGTGCTGAGGGAGCCTGGCTTGGCGGACAGCTTTTCGCCGGCGGCCATGGCTTCGAGGGATGGCGAGAGCAGCTCTTCGATCTTGCACGCCGATAATGCGACCGCGCCGAAGCCGGCCGCGACGGCCAGGAAACGGCGGCGGTCCAGGTAGAGCTCCTTCGGCGTGATCTCGGAGGGTTTCGGGGAATTCAATCGGAATTTCATCGCGAACTGCCTCAGCTCGATGTTTTCACCTGTTCGACTGGAAAGCGGGAGAAAGGTTTCATGGAAAATTCTCAACTACCGACCAGCGCTTCCCGCCAATGTCTTTGATTGCCGCCGTGTCGTGCGCAATGCCGGACATTGGAGCTGCTGATCGTCACCTCGATGCTGGAAAACTGAATTGTCTCAAGCACATGTAGCCCAGGACAACTAATATTGCTTTGAGCAACTCTGGCCCGCCGGGGCGCATCACACCTATGGCTGTTTTTGCAGGGTCCCAGGTACTCCAATTTCTCGTCCCACAAGTTGCGCGCGCAAAAACCGGCTTTCTCCGACGGCAACTCTTCTGTACGGCTCCCGCGCAACTTTTAAAACAATTCGTTAAATGTCGGTCGACTGCAAAGGAGAAGCAATGATTCGCAGATCAAGTATCTTTGCACTGGCGTGTGTGCTTGCGATCGTAATCTTCGCGGGCATATCTGAGGCGGGCGTCTGCCCGGCTTCCAACGTGATTCAGGATCCGGCTGAGTTCCAGTGGACGGCGGCAAACGGTTATTCCAGCGGCACCCTGGAATTCGGCGCGGCAACGTTGAATATCGGCGGCGGTACGCTGACCACCCGGGCGTACCGTCAAGCCGGAGGAAGCTACAGTATCCCTGGTCCGACCATCAGGATGAAACCAGGACAGACCTATGTCCTTTCCCTCCACAACCTGCTTCCCTATGCACCGCCCAGTACCGCCGAAAACGATTTCAAGGACCCCAATATCACCAACCTTCACACGCACGGCCTGCACGTCTCACCCACTTCGCCCTCCGACGATGTGATGCGCCTCATCAATGGTGGCTGGGGCGGCGACTATGTCTATGCATTGCAGGCCGACCTTATGGGAGGGACCCTGTGGTACCACCCGCATCATCACGGCTCCACCTTTTTGCAGGTCTCGGGCGGTGCATTCGGGCTGCTGGTGATTGACGATTCCGCCGACGGTATCCCCTCGGGTGTTGCGGGCATGAAGGAACGGCCGCTGGTCATCGGGTTTGTGGATCCTACCGTTGCCGGAACAGGGGGTGACACTCTGATCTCCGGCACCCTTTCCGCCACCTGGACGGTGAACGGCAACGTACAAGGGAACCTGTGCACGACGGCGAATGAATGGCAGCATTGGCGCGTGCTCCTTGCCAACGCCGATGCGATGCCCAGGACGTTAGCGGTCGGCAGTGGCTGCGAAGTGGCACTGTTGGCCCGCGATGGTGTCTGGAGAACGCAGGCGCCCAAGCCGCTTTCTACGAATTCGCTTGAGCTGACCGGCGCTTCCAGGGCCGACCTGGCCGTAAGGTGCGCCACGGACTCGAACATCACGGTCAATGGCAAGGTCATTGCAAAGGTGTTCGCAGATAGCAGTGGGTCTCCCGATTTAACGGTGGGTCCCTACTCGAATGGTGCCATCGGCGGCACCTGGTCGGCGGTGCGGCCGAGTTATCTGCGGGATCTTCGGAGCGTGGCATCCGTCGATGCGCGCACCGTAAACATGGGCGCGCGCACAATCAACGGCAACAAGTTTGATATGAGTGTGCCGACGTTCACAATCGCCACCGGTGCCGTTGAGGAATGGCAGATCAAGGGAGCCGGGGGACACCCGTTTCACCTGCATGCCTATCACTTCCAGATGCATGGCGCCTGCGGCGCCTTCGAAGACGGCGAATACTACGATACGTTGGGCGCCGCGCCCTGCTACATGCGTTTTGACCTAAATCCGGCAACCTCGACCGTGTATGACGGCACGACGATCATGCACTGCCACATCCTGGAACACGAGGATCAGGGCGCGATGGGATGGGCCGACGTCCTCGGCGGTTTCGGCCCCCCGTCCTTCCCCGATCCCCAATTTCAGCCACTGTACCAGTTGCCAGGAGCGCCTCCTCCCACCAGCTGCTCGATATACGTGGACAAGAACTCCTGCAACGCCAACACGGCGTGCACTTGGAAGCCGAGAACCGGCACATGCGTTAGCCGCTAGCTAAGGCTGCCTGTTCATGCAAAAGGGGGGCGGCTACCGCTCCCCTTTTTGGCTGATCGCGCACCCAAGAATGCTGCACCGGCCCGAGGACCGGCCAATGCTCGGAAGCGGCATCACGGGAGCTTTTCGGGCCGCTACATTCATTTTCTTACGTGATTTTGCGAGAGCCGTAGCAAAGGCGGTCAGGCTTTCTTGAGTTCCACCAGCACCTGGCGGGCGATCTCTTTCAAGGTCTCGAAGACGCCGTGGCCCTGGAAAGCGACCGACTCGAAGGTGGGCTCCTGCCGGTGGCAGAGCTGTTTCTTCATCTCTTCCACGCTGAGCACGTTGGGAAGGTCGCGCTTGTTGAACTGCAGCGCGTAGGGGATGGTCTGGAGGTCGTAGCCGTGCTCTTTGAGATTATCGACCAGGTTGTCGAGCGCCTCAACGTTGGCGTCGGCGCGCGCGGCCTGCGAATCGGCCACGAAAACCACGCCGTCGACGCCGCGGAGGATCAGCTTGCGCGAGGCGTCGTAGAAGACCTGGCCGGGGACGGTGTAGAGATGAAAGCGGGTCCTGAAGCCGCGAATTGTGCCGAGGTCAAGCGGCAGAAAGTCGAAGAAGAGCGTACGGTCGGTCTCCGTCGCCAGCGAGATCATCTTGCCCTTCTGCTGTTCGCACGTCTTGTCGAAGATGTACTGCAAATTCGTCGTCTTCCCGCCCAGGCCGGGACCGTAGTAGACGATCTTGCAGTTAATCTCGCGCGCGGCGAAATTGATGAAGCTCAAGGATTCCTCGGCGGTGCCCTGAAACGGCATTCCGGCGATCGGGATGCCGCAACCGGTCGCATCCTGGCAACGGATGCGCGGGAAGTTCCGGACTGTACTTCGAGTCTACGCGGCTTCGAATTCGACCTGGAAGGGTTCGACTTCGAACTGCGCACGAATTCCGCTAACTATGAGTGCATCTGCCACCTTATATCACACCACACGTGTTCCCTATCCAACGATGAATGTCAATCTACGGGATGAACGAAAGTACCATTCGGGACGGTTACTTTTGCGCCGCCGCCGGATAGTACCCGTCGCGGGCATACACCTTGAGCGAGGGGCCGTAGCCGGAGACGCGGACCTCGATCTTCCGATAGTTGGAGGCCGTTGCCGCGGTGTAGTAGACCAGGGTGTACTGGCTGCGCGCCTGCTCCATGGCCGTGCCGTAGGCGGCTTCCAGCGCCCGCGCGTTGAACTCGGTGAAGATCTCCCCGCCGGTGGCCGAGGCGTATTTGGGCAGAATATTGTAGGCCTGGCGCGGGATGTGGATCTTGGTCAGCTTGCTGTAGACCGGGATGGCGGCCACGTCGTTCTCCACGCCGTAGACGCTCACGTTGTTGGTCAGCAGCACCCGCAGCACGTCCTTGTAGCCGGCGCGCGAGCCGCGCTCAAGCCCATCGGAGAGGACAAAGACCACGCGGCGGCGGGCTTTTTCGCGGCGGC
>WNGE01006970.1_pt1 | contig 14837 bp, 5 predicted proteins | sample 5400651 | NCBI WGS metagenome assembly WNGE01 (sample SAMN13153370, study PRJNA577476) | soil metagenome | isolation source: 60 cm soil or saprolite under grassland replicate 2 | place: USA:California | collected 2016-06-15 | reverse complement strand
TGTCGTGGAAATTCACGCAGCCGATGGTTGGCTGAAGGCAGTTATGAACCGATCGCAGAAAAACTCTTTCACGTGCTGGACTTCGACCGTTTCTTGCTTGAGTACGATAGCGACAGGGCCGGTAGCTTCGAGCCGCTGCGCTTCGTTCCGGCCAACAAAATGGTAGTACTCGGCTTAATCACGACAAAAGAGAGTCGGCTTGAACCGCGGGATGATGTGCTCCGACGAATCGAGGAAGCATCACGGTATATTCCTCTTGAAAGATTAGCCATCAGTCCACAATGCGGCTTCGCATCCTCTGCTCCTGGTAACCTGCTTACTATGGACGACCAGCGGCGAAAACTTGAGCTTGTAGTGGAGGTCGCAAGAAACGTCTGGGGATAACATTCAGATAAGCAGCGAGTATAGCCTATCCAATCTTATCGAAGAAAGCGAGTTTCGTCCTATCAACCGTCGGGACGAGTACCGACCTGTCGAGATATTTGTTGCCGCGCTCGCAGGACGTTTCCGGTAAAAAGAGGCAGGCGTGACAGGCTGCTTCATGCAGTGAGCGCTCTTGCAGGCCGGTGTGCTCGGCGCAGAGAGGATCCGAGGTACAGCTTTGCATGCGCTCGAGCGCACCGTCGAGATGCCTACTAAGCTGACCGGGGACACCAAGACCCACCAGCCCGCCTAATGTCCCCTCGCTATCGGGGGCTGCGGTATACAACAGGATACCTGCCATTGGGCCATACTCGTGCTCTGAGGGGAGTGAATAGATACGCTCGCGAATGCTGGCCGCTGTATAGCCACACTCTAGCGTCAACTGGTGTATGAGCGCATGAGCAAAGGAGTGCAGCAGGACATAGCGCAGTCCAGGATACCCTGCCTCAGGCGGTTCCAGGTGGCGTGCCCTGCGCCACTGCATGTGGGCTTCCCTGAAGGTGCGATTATGCATTTGTTGGGCAAAACCACTGGTCCAGGCGCTTACTGCATCCTCGCGGAACTCGATGAAGATGCCTTCGCCTCTCACCTCGGCAGCAGGGACCCACGTTGGTCGGAAAATTCGCCTGGCGACTCAATGCGCGTGAAGCCGATCAAGGCTCGTACCTCGCGCAGCCGCTCAACCAGGACGACCTGTTTCAGCACGCTCTCGTAGCCTGAAGGAGACGCAACCGCAGTCACTTTGAAATCTGGGGCGGAGGGAGCAGCGCCAGGATTGCTTAACACGTTCCACTCCGGTGCCTTCAAGTTTGGTGGCGTATCCTCATCATCGTCCTCCTCAACGTCGTTTTTTCGCGCTTCTACCTTCTCCCAGATCTCTGCGTCAGCGTAGGCGGAGAAGCGCTCCAACTGTCCTATCAGTCGCAGCAGTTCGATATTTTGCTGGCTGGTGACCTTCCCCAATATATGCCAGTGCTCCTCCACCAGTTGAGCAAGCCTGTCGAGGGCATTGGGGACAGCCAGCGTGGAGAGCACCAGCGAGAACCAGCTATTGGAGGCCCCGAGCAGGATGGTCCGCGATTGCTCCTGGCACGGTTCCTTGTCATAACTGCGCAGGTGAGGAAAGCGGCCATTACACACGGGGAGATTTTTCATGCCTTCAGCACCGAAGGCGTCGGACATGCGCTTCTGTTTGCCGCAGCTTTCGCAGAAGACCTGGATGTCCGCGGCCTCGCCTGTGACGCCAAGTTCGCGCAGCTTGAGCCTCGCCCGGCACGGGATTTCACCGTGCACAAAACGCACCCAGGGAAAGTCATCCAGGTGCCCATTTTTGCATGCGACGAGAAAGCGGGCAGGCACCACAGGGGGAGGAGATCCAGCCGAGGAGCAGTTCACATGGACATAGCGCGTCCTGTCGGCGCGGTAGGTGTCGGCCTTGAGTTGAAACAAACCAGAGTTGAGCGAGGCCAGCGAACGACAACGCGGGCAGAGCATCCAGCGCGGGAAGGCGGCGACCGGCACACCCACAGTCGCATTTTCATCAAATGGATTGGGCGGGCCTGCAACTGGCTCGGGTGCCTCTGGTGGAGCAAGCAACCGCGAGACCTGGCGCCCCAGGATGGAGCGCACGGCCTGCAAGAGGCGCTCCTCTCCCACCTGCACGGGATAGGGGTTCTCCCAGTCGTCCAGCCCCATCACCATGGTCGAGATATAGGGTAAATCTACAATCGAGCCTACGCCGTAGGTGAACAGGACCTGGCTTGGTCGCAGTTCGCCGACGCGATATTTTTTTCTGGTTACGTTCATACCTCTTGCCTTTCCACTTCACCGGGTCCCTCGATACTACCATCCACTGCCTGCGTATTTTCAACAGTGTCGCCCAGGCTGCGCTCATCTAAAATCAGGTTAATGGAAGGTTCGACATCGCGCAGTGAATTCAGACAGGTGAAGGGGGTCCAGTCACCCTGTCCAGGTTTAGCTGCGTGCCGACGTTTGAACGCGTCATGTTCAGCCAGTAGGCCCGCAGGTCTTCAAGGGTTTGTTGCACGGCCGTTTCCACCTCACGGCTTCCGGTCACAACCAGCGCACGCTGGGAAAGCTCACTGATAGCGGCGAAAAAGTAGGGATGACTCCCCACTACTTTCCCTGCCTGGCTGTTCTCATTAAACTCTGAACCAAGCAGGCGCACATAGCTGACCAGCAGGGCTGCCAGACCTCGATCAATCGCACGCGGAGCGAAAGGTGTCACCGATAGCGCCTCCACCTGTTGGTAGAATGTCGCGTGGTAGTGTTCAAATTGCTCGTAGTGGGACAGGTCACGCGGACGCGCCCAGTTGAAAACGATACAGACCAGCCCGGGAGCATTGCGCCCGACCCGACTGCTGGCCTGGATATATTCCGCCGTTGTTTTGGGTTGGCCCGCCACAACCATCAAACCCAGGCGCTTGACATCTACACCTACGGAGATCATATTCGTAGCCAGCAACACATCCACTGGCCGTGGCGATGTTGCATCGCGCGTCGGGTCAAAGACTCTTTCTAGCTTGTCCAGCACCTCCGGTATGTCCGTGGAGCTTTTGCGGGAAGTCAGTTCCTCAAGCATGGGTGAATTACGCCTGGCCAGGCCGCGCTGGTCCATTTTGTTCAGGCGAGAACGCACATCGTCTTCTACAAGGCGGCGCATGCCTCCCAGTTCGTTCATGGAATTGAAGTAGCCCACGAGCGTCATCCAGGGATCAGTGGCCTGACCATAGCGCTGGTAGAGATACTGACCGGCTGAAAGATAGGCGACGTAGACGCGAATCATCGCGGCCTTGAGACGACGCCCGCTGGCACAGATGCCCAGGTAGCGTCGACCAGGAGACGCGTCTGAGGGTTCGCGCTGGCGAGCAAAGAAATTGTCGGTCACATCCAGGCCCTGTGGAGGAAAGACGTTGACCTGGCGCATGAAGAGCGCTTCCACCTGCTGGGCAGCACGCCGGATCGTTGCTGTAGCGGCGATAACCTTGGGGCGTACGTGCTTGCCGTCCACCTCCCAGGTCGAGAGGCGATCCACGACCGACTCGTAGAGGGCCACCAGCGTGCCCAGCGGTCCAGAGATCAGGTGCAATTCGTCCTGGATAATCAAGTCGGGCGGCCTCAATTGGCGGTGAGGGACAGAGCGCGCAGTTGGGAAGCTCCCCACGGCACGATGCTGGTCTTTATCCTCAAGGTCCGGGCAGTGAAAGCCATGCCGTGTACATTTCTTGTCCACTCGGCCAAAGAGCATTTGCGTCGCCCCATTCCAGGGCATCTGGGCAAATTTATCGACAGTGGCGATGAGCAGCGATGGCAGACAACGATAGATCTCCTCGTCAACAACCAGTACCGGCAGGCCTTCGGGCGCGTTCCTGCGGCTGAAGGCGCAGCGACCGAGGGGATCGCCACAGTAGACAAAGGTGCGCCCACGTCCCTTGGCGAAGGGCTCGATCTTGATATCCCGGCCAGCATCGATTGAGGAACCGCACCACGGGCAGTTGGTCAACTGGCGCGGGGAACCGACGCCACCTACGGTGCTGCCGCGCTGGTAGAAGCCGCGATCTTGCCTGCTCGACTCCTCGCTCTGCTCTGTCGTGTTGGGCGTCGTGCGCTGCCCCACCCAGAGGCCCAGGCGAAAGGGCGTGTTGCCCCATGTGTGTTGTGGGTCTGCCTGGCGAATGACCTCGCAGGCGCAGATGAGCGCCGCGGCGCGCTGAAACTGCTGCAGCGTGAGCAGGCGCAGGGTGTAGCGCATGATCACCGCGACGCCATCCTCACCTGAGCGACCTGCGATTGTTCCTTGTAGACGGCGGATGGCAAGGGTATATGCTGTCAGGCCGAGATAGGCTTCGGTCTTCCCTCCGCCGGTTGGGAACCAGAGCAAGTCTGCTACCGCACTGGCATCTGCGCTACGGTCAGCATGGTGCAGGTTCGTGAGGGCAGGCATGTTGAGCAGGATAAAGGCTAACTGGAATGGCCGCCAGCTGCGGTTCTCCGCTGTATCTTTCTCTTCCAGGAGCGTGTTTTGTCCTCGTCGTTTTTCTTCGGAGTACAGGGTATGAATACGCTGCTGCCACATGGCCCGGTTCATAAAGGCGAAGGCTTTGGCAGCATATACATTTTTTGTCAACAGGTCAATACCCTCGCGTATTCGTTCAAGGGTGCGCTGACACTCCACCATGGCCTGGTGCGCCGCCTGGTGGTAGTGCGCCAGGTCGGAGTTGGGATCATCTATGCACGCCGTTTGTCCAGCAATCCAAGCAGCATATGCTGTAATCAGTGGGGTCAGTTTGCCTGGCAGTTCCGCAGGTGAAGACTCTGCAAGTTCTTTCATGTCAAGCACCAGTTCGGCCAAACCCGGTATCTCGATGGGTGTGGGAGCCTCTGTGCGCGGCACATCATAGCTTGGCACAACGCATGTAGACAGTCGAATGGCCCTGGTCGAGTCCCCAGGCAGTGTCTCAGTGTGCACACCGACGCCGTGCCCAATAGCAAAGCTCACGTGCCGCCGATAGAGCATCTCCATGGCCTGCTCTTCGTCGGATGGTCGCTTGTTCCTGAAGGAGACGCGTTGCTGAAAGACTGGGGAGCCATCGGGAGATTCAACTGAGAGTTCTGGCTGAAAGACCCACGCTTCATCGCGGCGTTTCTCCGGCTCCCGCTGTTCATTAACGAGAAAAAGCGTCACTGTCCAGGAACCCTCCGAACGTCGCACGATGCCCCTGACCACCACGTTGGGTTGTTCCTCGGCCTCCGGGCTCCAGGGCACTAAAGGTCCCTCTTTCAGGGGAAAAATGTGCGGTGTTCCGCTCATTGACTGCCGCTTCCACACGGTCTTGGGTGCTCCCTTTGGGGTTTTGAGGGTCTCGCTGTGTTCGCGCCTATAGTAACCCCAGCTCGCTTTGACGCTCAAACTGGTAGCTGTGTTGTCAACACAAAAACTCATGCCAATGGATGAGGGGAAGAGACTTGTGATTTGCAGCGCCGTGTCATCGTTAGGGCCGTCCTCAATGCTGCCCTCCTCAGGGATCGCCAGCTCATCCAGTTCTTCCGGCACAATTTGCTGATCTCTGGGAGCAAGCATGCCCAAAAGATAGCGATCGCGAACACTACCCTCGTCCAACTCTTCCTCAGGTCCACCGGCAGGACCGAGCAGATCCTGTAACACCAGTTGCTCAAGCTCATCACGCAAAGCCGCTGGCGATGGCGGTTGCAATATTGCGTGTGGAGCTTCCATCAGAGGCTGCGTTACTGGAGATTGCTGCACATCACCAAAAGGAGGAACGGCACTATCCAGGTCGGTTTTCTCTTCAGGTTCCCAAACAATAGGGGAAAGGCTTTTGTTTATGGGGCCTTTGTGTTCATGAAGATGAGGAGCTTTACTTTCTGATCTGGAGAGGGCTCGTAACACAACGTCAGATAGTTCATCGGGAATAGTGCCGATTCCGAGAATCTCACTATGCTCGACCAGGTCAAGGCCAGAGAGCAAAACCACGAGATGCTCAAGAGAAGCATCTTCGACCTGGCTCCAATCCAGGGTTGCTTCGCCTGCTTGCAAAAGCTGGTTGACGACTGTCAGGTCAAGGTCACTCGGCAGAACAGGTGGCAAGTTGATTACATTCACGATTTAGTCTCCCAAATTCCAATATGCCCCATCAAACCCCTCCAACAACGGACTCTTCGTCTGTACAGGTACAACGACCAGTAGCGCGCGCATGGCTCTGGTCATACCAACAAACATGGTACGTCGATCCGTTGCCAGAAACTCTTCCCGTTCTTCTGTCCCAACGTTTGCTGGTCCATTTCCGTACCACCCGCTATTGATAAATCCAGACAGGGCAACGATGGGGAATTCCAACCCTTTCGCGGAGTTGAGCGTCAGTACCTTTACTCCTGGGCGGGAAAGATTCAATTCCTGTCCCGGCATAAAGGTAGCTTCGACACCCCGTTGTGTCAGTTCCGCCGCGATAGCTTTCCCTGCTTTCGCCGTAGGACAAAGAACGGCACAGGCGCCAATTGCTAACCTGAACTCTTTCGCCGCTGCTGGCAAGAAGCGCGAGAGCAGTTGCACCTCCTCACCTCCGCTGCGTATCACTCTAACTGCGGGCATAGGGCCACTGTTCATGTACGTGCGCTCTACCTGCTCATTATCAAGTTCACCTACCGAGAGGTAGGATTGGGCTGCCTCGCCGATCTCTCGCGTGGAGCGATAGTTCACGCGCAAGATACTCGTGCGACCCTGTAACTTCAAATGCTCATGCACGTCAGACCATGTGAAGCCACTGCCATAGATGGATTGGTTGGCATCGGCGGTGATAAAGATGCGATTGGGTTTATTGCACAAACGCACCAGCAGCCGCAACGCGCTTGGGTCAAGGTCTTGCGCTTCGTCAATCACCACTGCGTCATAGGTGAGACCAACTTTACCCTTTGTCACGCATTCCTCTGCCAAAGCTCTTGCCTGGTGCCATGTTTCCTTGCCTTGCTGTTTCAACAGTTGCCGAAGGGTCTCATGCACCTTCCAGACTGCCTTTCTCTGGAGTGCGTTCAAACGAACCTTTCGACCGGGACGGGACGCGGCCAGGTAATCCTCTAAAGAGCTGACCTGGCGCGCCACGATGACCTGGTTGATTTCTTGATGAAGGTAGTCAATACTGAGCCGTTCAACCGCCTGCCGCTGTGCCTGCTGCTGCACTGCATTACCATCGAATTGAGCGATTTTTACCGCCTGGCGCAGCAGGTTATTGAATTCTCCCGCATCTATGAACTTTGGAGCTACTCCTGCCCGGCCCAGAAGCGACATGACAATGCTATCCGCCGTCTGCACCTCGACATACTTCACATCATCCCCAAGCAGTTGCTGTAAAAGCTGCTTCGATGAATTAACCAGGGCATTGGTATAGGTGGTAAAGAGGATACGGAACTCATCACGTCCTTTTTTGCGCAGCTCATGAACCAGCGAACGCACGCGATACAGCGCTATCGTGCTCTTGCCCGTACCGGGACCGCCCTTGAGCAGCGTTGGCCCGCTGCCCTTCATCCCCCAGGTGACGTACTTTTCCTGTTCTGGTGATAGCTTCAGCAGAAAGCCCAGTAGCTCACCCTCTTTGTAACGCAGCAAATCGTTCACGTCGTTCAAGAGGTAGTCCGGCTGCTGTAAGACCTCGACGAGGGGCCGCTCAAACATGTATTCGTTGATCTGTAACAGGTAATCTATCGGCACACCGGGGCAATCCAGTAGGTCTTCCTGTGTCTGAATAAGCAGGAGTCGAGTATGGCAAGGTTCTGGAATCTTGAGGTTTGCCAGCAATTCCTCTGTGATTGGTTCTGGCAACGGCTTCTTTTGAGGTGCTTTCGGAGCGAGTATTCGTTCCCAATCGGGTTGCGCTCCTTTATTCGTCTGAGCCTCGTCAAATTGTGGGTCAAGCCCGCCGAGAAACTCAACATCCATATCCTCGTCGTAAGTATCATCGTCTCTTCGGCGTAGAGCCAGAATGCTGATATAGGGCTGCTCGAAGGTGTAGAAGATGCGATAATCGCCGCTGCGGATGCGATGAAGTCTGCCGTTCAGGTACTTGAGTTGCTTCTTGACCTTCGCATCCGGCGTCGGGTCCTGCGCCAGGAGATTGATCTTCTCCATAATCTGGTGCATCTCTTTTGGAGGCAAGGCTACCAATGCCTTAAAAAAGTCCGGCTTCTGCGTGATGCGCCATTCGGTGGGCATATTATCTCCCCTCTACTTCTAGCTTATTACCTTATGCGATACTACCTCAAACGCCGCTATAGCTTCTTCACTATGTTATCGCTGACCCTGACGTGTCATTCCCAACCCGTAGAGATACAACTCGGCAACTGAGTAACGTGGTAACTCAGTATCCGAAGAGCGAGGATACTCCTGTAGAACCCCAGCCTCGATTAGACCTGTAATCAGAGAGTTCAACTTGTCACTTTCTTGATCCCAGAGTTGTCCCAGACGATCAAGCGCAATTGGTGAGCGTTGACCTGAAAGTTTGTCCAGAAAATCGGCAAACTCAGGGTACTCGTTGCGTACTTCCGCCACCCGCTGTCCTGAAACGAAAGGCAAAGCCTCAATCAATGTACGTGGACGAAGTACTGTTTCGTATGGGTTGCGCTCAACGGTCTGTTTTTCAATCTCGACCGCTTTCTGGAGAAGCTGGATCAGACTGCGTGGGAAACGATTGTTTTTGCTGTCGCTGATACGGTTACGTACCCAGTTGTAGGTGTAAGCCTTGCGACTACGGCCCATGCGCTCACCCCATAGCGGATACAGGCTTCTTCGTAGTTGTCGCTCTTCGGAATTATCCAATTGCTCCTTATCAACACCATATTGTTGGTGTACCAAAGCAGCCAATGTAGATGATTTGCCCAACGCCTGGCGCAAGACGAGACGCCATAAATCGCTCTCCTCCCAGCGCAATTGGACAAAGCGCGAAGAGAAGTAGGCTTTATTTGTGAAGTTGAGATCAGTCCAGATATCCTCACGCAACAGAATTTTGGGAACTAGGCTAGTCAATCCAGAACCATTTTCCACCCACCATCCCGCAAGAGCCTCAAGTGCACGGCGACGACGGTCATAATTTTGTTCAAAGCCAACATCCAGTTCGTCATATAGCAACCATACTCTATGGTTATGTTCTTGCAGCCATCGATCGATTGTGAGAAGTTCATCATTTGCCCGAGGAGCAGACTGAGGTGTCGTTGCGCGATGAACGAGCCAATCGACTGTTTTAGCGTGTTGTGGCTTTTCCTCTAAACCCAATGTGACTAACTGCTGATCAAGACCAGGCATTGTTTGTAGCTCAGGCTGCGATGAAACAAGTTGAAGGAGCATGTAATTCAGCCAGAACAGCGGCCACGAGTGCTGTCCTGCTTGTTGCTCGTAACTCGCCAAATCAGTGCTTGTCAGCAGAGTATTGCGTAATTTCGCCTGACCATGTCCGGGAATAAAATGTACATTTTTTAAATCGGCATATGACCTGGCAAGCGCACGTGCATCTGTCGATCGCTCAACAAAAAGGCGAAAAAGAAGAGTTTTTCCTGTGCCTTTCGCTCCACGCACGAGCCAGGTACGATCCTGCAAGAACTTGGAGAAATCACCTGTGCGCTGGAAGATCTCTGGGATATCGTCGGGGTCCATTTCCTGGGCAGTTGCTGCTCGAAATTTGAGTTCGCCGAGAATTGCTACACGGTTGTCAGCCAGGGTAATAATGCTTGGTCTGGCTTCTGGCAGACTAGCAGTAATAGCATCGACGACTGGCATATAGGGCTCCAATATTCCCGGTGGTATCTCGCCGAAGAGATTCTCCAGCGTAGTGATGTTGGGATTGTATGGAACTTGATAGTAAAGCTCCTCCACTGTTAGAGCAGGAGGCACTCCCCAGTTGTTCGCAATCCATTCGGCAGTACGTAACGTCCATATCTGTTGCTGGCTTTGGGCAACTGGTGGTACGGGCGTAAGCAAAAATCGTAAGTCGGGAATCCCACGGTAGCTACGCTGCTTGCTCGCTGCTTTTACTACCCACTGCAATCCAGCGAAACTCTGACTGGTAGGTGAGAAGCAAATAATCCCTAAATCAGCCTGGTCGAATAGAGCGATCGCTCCCATCTCGGTAAAGCCAGTTCGAGCATCTATGAGAATAATATCCGGGTCAAGATACTCTTTGACATCACTAATGAGTTGATGAATAGGGTTCGTCTCAAGGCGGTAGAGTAGTTGTATGTCGAGATCGGCCAGGCGATGAATATAGCCCTCGTCGTATTCGCCTGCGGGCACCAGATACAGTTCGCCTCGCGCTGGTATATCAATTTGGCGAATACACTCACTGATTGTTGGCTGATCCTCGTTAGGAGTTAGATAGCGTTGGTAGATATAGTCAAGAACGCCATACGATCCGGTAGTAGTTTCTATTGAGGGATACAGTGAAGGCGAGGGATACAGTGAAGGTGAGGGATACAAAGGCGAGGGATACATCAGAGAAAGGCCGGGAGCCTCAAGATCAAAATCGATCATGACGACCCTGCGCCCGCGAGTTGCCAATATGTTCGCAACAAAGGCTAATGCTGTGCTACGACCCACTCCTCCCTTAAATGAGTAGAAGGTGACGATGAATGGGCGCTTCGTTGAATCATCATCTAATGGTACGGGATTATCAGGCTCAGGCGCCATGAGGATTTCTGACCACAATGGTAGTTGAGTTGATCGCAAAGAGACCTCAGGGAGATCTTCTTGTGGGGTCTTTAGCGAGTAATCAACAAACGGATACCCACCCAGACTTAAATTCAACGTCGATAGGATTTCGTCAATCAGTTGCTCACGTTCAACCAATGCCTGTCCTTCGAAGCAGGACGAAACAATAGTAAGGTATAACCAGCCTAGAGAGGTTCGTTTGACCCTGATCTGGGCATCTGGATCTTTTTGGCGTAAGCTTTGAGTTAGTTGTTCGCTAATCTGCTGAGGTAAATTTGATTGTACCATTACGAAGCTTCTCTCTGCTGGTTTAAGATGAAGGTATGCAGTAACTTTACAGCGCCCATAAATCGTTCGCTATCGTGTTCATCTCCTAGTTTATCCCAGTAACGCAATTCATCTTTCTGCCAAAGGCTCGTGATCGTATTCCATGCATCTTTATATTTTCCTGTTCGATCATACTTAATAGCTCGCTGTATAGGAGGTAATACTTGTAGCAAGTGTATCAGGTTGTGTAGTGTTGCCCCCCGCACGCCCTCTCTAAAGAATCGGGTATCTTTTAAGTTATTTTTCCCTTCGTGTAAACAAATCAATGCACAAAGTGAACATTCGATTGCATATCCGGCAAGATAGATTGCGCCTGCCCAGCGACCAGCTTCATGCAAGGTAACAGCGTCTTCACGCCTCCGACGTGATGCACCCAACTGAATTCGCCGGTCAAATGTATCATGTTGATAAGGCAAGACCGTATTCCTCCACAACAATATATGTATTGAATGAAGCCCAGTATACAGGAAAGAAGCAGTCTAATTCAACAGCACCTATTCTGTCCTGTCATCCTCTCACTCAAACACCAACTCCCCCTGTTGCTCAACTGTATCCTTGCCTTTCCCACTCATCTTGTCCTGCCCTTTCCCCTTCTTATTTTTCGCCCCCTTCTCATGCAACCCCATCGCCACCTCCTCCGCGTACCGCTCATGATTCAGCTGCAACAACCTGCCTAGCACCTCTCTCCTCGCCTCCTCACTGATCGTATACCTCAATCCCTGCTTCGTCTCATGAAAGCCATGTCCTAAAACCAGATCATCCCACCCATACACATGCGCCACAGCCTCGTCCATCTCTTTGTGTAAAACTCGCAACTGCACAATATCTTCTGCCGTATCTTGCTGATCATGGAAACGATTGTAGGTTTTGGTCAGCCCCTCCTGGCGAGCGAGCATGATGGATTGGCGGTGTTCGTAATAGTGTTTACCGATGGAGTCTAGACCTTCCATATTTTCAGGAAATTGAAAAGTTTCGAAGCAATCGGTTGGTGCATATTGGAGCCTTGTTTCTAATGTCGCGCAAAGTTCTCTGGCCCAAATCTCATGAATGTTACTGTTTAAAAGGCCAAAAAATCTGTATTGATCAAAAGGAAAGACACAGATTTTATTTGAAAAAACCTGTCCAGTCGGTACAAAACAGAAGGATAGGTGTTTAGTAACTACAGGGCATATCAATACTTGTTTCATGTCAGCGATTTTAGAATAAAGACCTATTCTAGTTCTATGGTGAAGCCACCATTCTTTGCGAACGAATTTACTACCCTTTACTCTTTGGGGACGCACCCTTTCATTTACGATCTTCATGCAATCTGTATAGGTTTCTGCTTGTTCAAGAGGCCATTCATGAAAGTTAATCACCCAGCGACTCGGTAATTGGGCCGGATGAGAATTAAAGTCTTCGGCATTAAGGTAAGGGAACAATACATCTCGATTACGAGGATCTTTTTCTAGAAGCATTTGCGTTTCGTTGGATTCGAGTGTGAAACCTATACCTAAAAGATCAGAACCTTTGAAGGATTGTCCTAGGTTAGCATAAAGTATGCATGGATTAAGTTGGATTGCTTGTAATGGGGCTAAAAACGATGTAATGCCTTTTACGATTTGCCCATCTAACAAGTGCGATCCATGCCATTTACCATTGTGCATCCAGATATGCGCTACCTCCAGATTGGCTTCTCCAGGCCATTTGCGGCTAGAGATAGCGTTTATGATACTCCACCCTGCTTCTATTAGCTGATCTAGTCCAACTTCGCGTGCATCTCCTTGCGAAATTGTGTTAGTTGCTAAAAATGCAAATTGCCCACTTGAGCGGACTAAATAGCTGGCTCGTAAAAAGAAATAGGCACATAAGTCTGCACGCCCTCGTTTACCTCGTGCTAGATGTTCAACTAAGAAATCGCGATATCCATCGCCATATACTCCGTTGATCATTATTCCCCCCATAAAGGGCGGATTACTAACAATCGCTGCAAATCCTCTTTCCTCTTCCAATCCACCAACAAACACTTCAGGAAACTCCAGTGGCCAATGGAAAGTCCGACGCCCATTCAATAGCTCGTCAACCTCAGTGCGCATTTCCTTAAAATCTTGTCTGAGCTTTTCTTGATGTGCTTCGGTGAATTTCTCGCGACGTGCGTCCTCAAAGGCTCCAACCAGCACGGTGTAGCGGACATGGATAATGCCCTCGAGCAGTTTTCTGCGTTTGGTGTCGCTCAAGGCGGTTGCGAAGAGCAGATCGGCTCCCAGCTTGACCAGTTCCATGGCTTCTTCGGCCTCGGCTAAGAGGCGTGTTTTGGCTTCAATGTCGTGTACATCGAGTTCCTGCATGGTGCTGATCTGTCGGCGCAGCTTGAGAGCTGTGTCGATTGCGCGGGTGATGGCGGGTTCAAACCAGGTCATCTGGCGCATCTTGCCCATTGCCTGCCTGCTATCCATTGACCAGGTGGTGAGCTGGCGTAGGCTGACGCCAAGCAGCGAGTCGCCGCAGCGTAAAGCATGGTCAAGGAAGGTGAAGGGCCGGTTCTTGTTGAGGGTGATGAGCCAGAGCGAAAGTTTGGCCATCTCGACGGCGAGCGGGTTCTTGTCTACACCGTAGATGCAGCGTTCACTGGCCAGGCGCATAGCGATGGCCAAGCGTTCATCCGGGTCTTTCGGCAACAGCGTCTCGTATAAGGCTCCCGTTGAGGGCAGGCCCTCCGGGGTGATCTGTGGCTTGCCGGGCAGGGACTGCTCGGCGTTTTCCCAGGCTTCCACCAGCTTTTCGGAGAGGTAGCGGCAGACCTGCACCAGGAACGCGCCCGATCCCATCGCCATATCGCAGACCTTCAGGTCGAGTATCTCCGCCGCCAGGCGCAATTGCCACTCCTCCTGCGGCTTGCCCTCCGCCGGGCCGATGTAGACCAGCGGGTCGAGGGTATGCTGCACGATTGGTTCGGTCAGGCTGCGCGGCGTGTAGTGGGTGCCCGTGGTGCGGCGATCACTGCCCTGTGTGACGTAGACCGAATCGGCGGTGATGACAACGGGCTTGTCGAAGGTGTCCGTACGCAGCACACCAGCGAAGGGCAAGACGCGCTCAAACATTGCCGCGTTGTTATCACAGGCAGCCATCAGGTCTGCACGGCTGAATCGTTTAGGCATAGGCGAGACCGTCAGGGCATTCTTGATGGCGTTGAGCGTGCGACCTGTTTTCTCTTCCAGGAAGTCAATCAACACCTGCTCACTTTTCGCGGCCAGTTCCTCTAATGTATTTAGCGTCACTTCGCTTTCGTTGGCAATCGATCCGAACAGACCCAATACCGGCGTGGTTGCTCGACGGGCAGTGTGGTCGAGCAGACCCTCGTAGACGTGCCCGATCTGCTCGATATCCAGGGCGCGAAACGAGAGGCGGCGACGCTCAGTTGGGCCTCCTCCTGGCACTTTCACCTGGAGGAATTGCAAAGCCTCCAGCAGGTGCAGCACGGTGCGGTTGTTGATCGCTAACGGCTCAGCAGGAGTCTCACGCCAGGAGGTGCCATGAGTGCGCCCCTCTAAGAACGGATAGCGGTCGGGGTCGAAAAGATGCCCTCCATAAGCCGGAAGGCGAATATCTTGATGCTCAACACCGCCGTAGACGACGAGGAAGATGGCGAGCAGGCGGCTCCAGGCATCGTGCCGCCGCTCCAAAACTTCCTCACCGGACAGGTCGGCCTGCTCACGTAGTAGGGCCTGGAGCGTGGAGACGGCGTAATTGCGGTCATAGAGCAGTTCGCCGAGCAGCAAGAGGCCGCGTTCCTCGGCTGACAGGAGGAAGACCAGCCGCATCATCACCGTCAGAGCTGCTTCATAGAGATCTGTTTCTGATACATTCCTCAGCAGTTTGCGGT
>WNGE01007842.1_pt1 | contig 14838 bp, 12 predicted proteins | sample 5400651 | NCBI WGS metagenome assembly WNGE01 (sample SAMN13153370, study PRJNA577476) | soil metagenome | isolation source: 60 cm soil or saprolite under grassland replicate 2 | place: USA:California | collected 2016-06-15 | reverse complement strand
GCACCAAACTGAAGCCAAGCAGCAACAGTTGAAGGATGCGGGTGATATCTACGATCGGGAAGCGCTTCGCTGCCTCGTCCCGCTCGACCAGAATGGCAGTCGGCCGATTCCAGACAAATCCGCCGATGGGCAGGCGAACGATGAGTGCTTGCGACTGCGGGGTCACGGTGACGCTATCTACAGTCACTGGCTGGCCCGAAACCGTCTGCACTTGAAACACATCTTTGAGCCGCAATTTCTCCACCTCCTGTACAATCAAACCACATCGAGCAGGCCGGCGCTACTCTATGCTGTGAGAGTTTAACTGCCGGCAAATGCTTCCTTTTCAGCGTTAGGAAATGCCCTCCAACAGTTATAAAAACTTCTAGCTTATCCCCGTGTGCCGCTTCTAGTAAACATCGTACTTGTTCAGGTGTCAATGGTTGTATATCATTGTGTTGTGGTACAGGTGGAGTTACAAATATGGTATACCTTGAGTGTTTGTTGTGGTCCCGTTACAAATATTCCTTGCTCCTGCTCATGCAGCATCTTTCTAAGAGCTACCTGAGCTTCCTTACTTGCGCCGCTCGTTAAGCAGAACCAATGGATATACAAGACCTCGTGAAGCTCGCACAAGCAGCATCATGGGATATATATGTGATCGCAACACCACACGCGACAAAATTTATCGACATCCCTTTGCTTGAGAAACTCACTGGGCATCCCATACGAGTCGAATATAGACATCCAGAAGAACCAGAGATTTTGCCTAAAGCCAACGCGATCATCGTGGCACCTACCACATTCAACACCCTGAACAAATGGGCACTTGGTATCACCGATATCCTCGCCCTTGGTATCTTATGCGAAAACACAGGATTGGGTATACCTATCGTTGCTATTCCATGCGTCCCATCGCAGAGCCTTGCACGCCATTCTGCATTCTGTAAGAGCATCAATTCACTGAAAGAAGATGGCGTTCATGTGCTTTATGAACCTGAAAAGTATCCCCCGATGAATAACGTTCCCTGTGAAGTCACTCTTCAGGTATTGGACGACCTATTTGTACTGCAAGAAACAGAGGGAGTTTATTGAGATGATCACGCACGTCGTTTTGCTTCAGCCCAAATCCGAAATAACAGATGATGAAATCACAACTGCGCTCGATCATGTACGAGCACTTCAAGACGCAATCGCTGGGATTGTTGATGTTCAAGTAGGAAAAAAATATGAGTAACTATAATCAAGGCTACACTTATGGTTTCGTGATGCGATTTGTTGATGCTGAGCATCACAAAGCCTATGCTCCACATCCTGAACATCAAGTAGTGAGCCAGAAGCTATAGAGCATTTGCAATAAAATCATTGATTTTGATATCGAGTAAATGGTGGTTTTTTGGGGCCCGATACGGTTCTTGATACCTTTCGTCAACTCCTGAAAGGTGCTGGTTTGCCAACTATGCGGTTTCATGATCTGCGGCATAGTGCAGCTACTATCTTGTTCGTGGCTGGTGTGAACCCCAAAGTGATACAGGAGCTTTTAGGACATAGTAAGATATCGATTACGTTAGAGGTATATTCTCATGTGTTGCCGTCGATGCAGCAAGAGGCGGCGGGTAAAATAATGGATGAGGTTTTTAAAGGCTATAGTGTTACTATTCATTCAGGAAATTGTAATCCTCTTGAGCTGTGTTGGACAAAATCTCCTTAAATCGTTTGTAGTAAACGAATTACTTGTCCTGCGTTCAACAATACACCCTGTGTTCTGCCCAATTGGTTTCCTGAAAATATTTCTTCATAATCGACGATGTTTCTTAATACCCTTAGGCTACGCAATAAAGTGCCGACTTTTCTACGTCCCATATCGCCGCTTCCCTCGAATTTCGTTATTATATCCTGATGTGCGTTCGTATTTCTAGGTGTTACGTAACCATCTTTATTAAGCAGATAATTCCTTGCTTTGCAAAAAGCCGCATAATACGCCCTGCTGATCGCTGCACGCAAGTGTGCTTCTTGTATTGGAGAAGAAGTAGATGCACTGGTGAGTTCTTGGGCTAAAGTTAAATACTCTGACCAGTCAAAACTCATAGAAACTCCAAGCTAAACGAAACTTTTCCTTTTGCTTTTTCTAAAGCTTTTAACCACCACTCATCGTAGAATTTATTAAGAGCATCCATAGCTTCTTCCGGGGATAAATGTGTGGTGATGGATGCTACTAGTTCTTTATCATTATTTATGACACCTGGGTAGTAGTCAGAAGCCTCGTAGTCGGTAGCTACTTCGAGGAAAACCTGTGAATCTGGAAAATGCATTTCGATCTTACTATAAGTATCAAGCAACAACTCAGCCAAAAATGGATTTTCTCTTAGCAAGTGCTTAACTTCAGTATCATTTCTAAAAACGTAGTGTCCTATAATCAACTGAAGTTGAGCTTCTGAGATAAAAGTGGCTGAGATACTCTTTTCACTCCAAGCTGAAATTATTCTTGTCCAGTCGTGAAAAGCCTCGCTAGAGCTTGGCGCTATCTCCCAACTACCTCCAGAGCCATACCAATTACCAATGAGTCTGCTTATTATCAAGTTGTAAAAAGCCTTACTCGACATTATCTCCCAACTGCTTTTCAGGTATCGCCTTTGCGCTGAACTTGGTATAGCTTGTGGACTTTTATCGGTTGATATCCAATATCCCCATTGGCTATCGTTGATGCTTGTTTCATTGGTATGAGGTGTTGCTGGTTCTTGTGCTGCTTCGATAACATTAGATGGGTTAGTTACCGCTGTTCTGCCTTCTCTGTACTCGTAAGTCCAGAGTATTTGTTGAGATTCAGGCTTCCTGAGAAATGGAGAACCTCGTAATGGTAGCGTAGGATGATTTGTGGAATACATCATTTACTCTTTTACCTCTTCAAATGTTTGTTTTAGTTCATCTGTGAGACAAATTTCAAACGCATTTTCAACATGCTTGTGCGCTGTTTCTAATGCTTTGGCAACATCCTTTAACGCTATTTCCTCTGGTTTAGCAAATATGTAGCTGATTTCTAATATTACGACGATCATATCAGGAGCATCAGGATTAACAGTTCCTATCTGTATACGCAAAGTATCTTTTGCATTCTCGTATGCCAGATTGACTCCTATTAAGAATGCTTCAATGTCTTGTGGCAAGTCGGACGGGATAAGAGGACGGAATCGAAACAAATTTTCTAAGTCGATATTCGATCTTCGGACCTCGATACGGTTGATATATCTCATACCAATATGTCGAAATCCTTTAGGTCTTGCTATTTCATGATATGCCTCGATTCCTTTTCCTATGAAAGGAGAGAACTCTTCCCAGGACTCATAGGGTTTCAGTTGGTTGACAGTTAAAAGATTTTGACCGATTTGAACAAGTTTCTTTTCATCCTTATCTAAAAATCGCACCAGTGGTATCATTGGCATAGGTCCAATTTGCTGATTTGCCTGTGTGGCTGCTGCAAGCGCAAGGTCCAGTTGAAGTTGTTGTTTTTTGGGGAAATCATCCTTTAATTTATCGTATATCAAACCTATTAATGTAAGGTCCCACGGAACATCTTCATCAAACTGAAACTCGCATAAAGCTTCTATTATTGGGGGATTATTGTACCTTTTAGGCATTAGATCAATCCTTCCGATCTCTTAATTCCTATACTACTACAATACCATACATACTAACACAATACCATAATCTTACTTATCTTGCTGTCTCCAATTTGCTATTGCTGTCTAATCTGCTGTCAGTGATTGATGTGCTACTTGTATGATACTTCTGAGGTTAGGTGAGAGGTGGATTGAAGTGGTTCGTTATTGGATTTTCAATTTGAGAGGAGATTATAACACATGTTGATTTTTCCCAACTTTGCTAGTAATGTGAAACCATCAATGTAAATGGGGTGCAAGAAAAAAGAGGCAAAGAATTGGCAGAGTACCTTGGACTTGTAGGAGATGACTCACTTTTTGCCATACTAGGCTCAGCTCTATATTATTGTAGTTTTAGGTTTATGCAAAACGACGATATGCTGATGCACAATATTTGGGACATATGAGTAAGGATAACCATAAGGACGTAGTCGTGTGCCAGCTTGATACCAAATAATGTCACCTTTATTCGTAAATCCACAATCCTTTGCTGTTCTTGTTAAGTCTGCATGCGTCATAATGTATTCTCCATTTTGATAGGCATCACGCACAATAAAGACCAGATATTTATCGCTTTTAAGCAAGCGGTAGCATTCTTTAAAAACATTTTTCATTGAAGCCAGATATTCGTCATATGATGCAAGATTTGCCAGGTCTTTTTCCTCTTCAGACAGCATATTGTAATCCGTTCGACGGTTTGCAAACTCTTCAGAATACCGATCATTAGACATCGTTTGCTCAAGATGGATGTTATATGGTGGATCTGTCACAATAAAATCAAATGCTTGATCTTCCATTCTTTGCATCACGGACATGCAATCACCTAAAATAAGTTCTTGAGGTGTCAGTTTTTCTTGCCTTACAACTTGATTGTAGATATCGATCCAATCTCTATTAATTTCGATTCCTATTGCTCTTCTGGGCTGCTGTGCAATTGTGGCACCTAACAGTGTTCCTCCAACTCCGGCAAATGGATCCAACACTAGTTCATCGTGTTTTGTGAAATATTCAATGAGTGTCCTCATCAATTGAGGAGGTTTATTTGCGCCGTGTTTCTTTCGCAGTTCGTGACCGTATTGTGCAGGATATGCTGTATTTAAAAGCGTCTTAGTGAAATAAAGCCATTGACCACCAGGTAATTCGTTTAATTTATTTTTGGGATGAGGTAACTCATCTGTCTCAGGAAATGTCCCATTAGGACTTATAGTAGGACTCAGTAGATCCTGAGACAGTTCTAGAGGTACTAATTTTTCTTGTCCCTCGTTTATCATAACCCCACTCCTCTTCAGTTAGAAAATATGTTTTGGTCACTGTGGTATCACAATTGTATATCATATGCAGGCCCTTTGTCACCAAATGTGGCCCAAACATACTAAGCTGAATCTTCTGCATATTCCTGGACTGCATGACGATAGGTCTTCTCTGTGTAGTTTCCCTTTAGGATATGCCTCGCAAGGAGTCTCAATTGTCTAACGTTGTACTGAGACTTGCCATCTAGAAATTGAACCGCTTGGTGAGTGTGCGTGTGCAATCATCCAGTAGTAAGGTGGACTGAGTTCAAAGCTCGTTGTCCTGGGCAAACCACTCCTCAAGGCAGTCTCTCAGATGTATATCGAGTAACTCGAAGCGACCCTGATCTTCAGGATCAAGTCTACACAAGCAAGGCGAGCAATCGCCTGAGACTGTGCTCAACTACTCCTCATCAAAAACAGAAAGCTCCTGCCAGTTCTCCACACGCAATTCCTATGCATCGTGATTTGCTTCAGAAAGCCAGTGTACAAGACGATCAAATGTATCTCCTACGCCATGCCCATATTGGTAGAAACATACGCGCTCTCCTAGCGGATGTCGAAACCTGCCACCAAAGGGATTACTCTTATTGCTCAGCAAGTGGTAGTCGTGTTGAGTACATGCTTCCTGCACTTCCGCTAAATGATCCCCTATTTGATACAGACAAAGATAATAAGCAATCTCATCTTTATCTACATGTAGATAAACATCTCCATCATTAGTGCGCAAACATTCAAGATAGGTGTCCGGCAACCCGCCTCGATACGTTTTGGCCAAACTGCGTATGGCTTCGGCCAAATCACGGAGTCGGAAGGGATAATCGAGCGCCTTGTGATCAAAAAGTTGGCTTAACCGCTTTGCTGTCTCTTGTAATTGTTCAAATCCCTTGCTTGCGCGTACAACGCTTTCATCGAATTTACATTCGATAAGCGAGAAGTAGACATGCAGAGCATACACCCTTTTAGTGTTGGTTTTGTCCATATCCACTTCAAAAGTGACCACGAGGAGATCTGTTCGGATTTCATCGTGCTCAAACCAATCGTTGTGATCATCGAGAGGAATCACCGCCCGGTATGTGACAACAGATGAGTCGTACTCCTGTTGAGCGTGAAGCTCCTCCTCGAAAGAGGCTTCTTTCACTCGTTCTGCAGCTTCCAACGCAGTCACCAACAAACCTAGCAGCCCTTTCGTATTCGCATCTGATGCCGCTAATTGGAGAGCTAACCCACCCGATATATCCTGGAGTTGCCGCATGACAGCGGCGGCTATACGGGGGTTTTCAAAGGTATGGTCTCCCGGACGAGTCGCCTGAGCAATGTGTACAAGAGCTATCTGTACATTTTCCCTAACTCGCTGTGTCCATATTGATGAAATGGTCACGTTATAACCACGTTGCGGCCCCACGCCCTTATGAAAGTCGATGAGCATAATGTTATCCTCATCTTCTGCTTGCGCTGTGCGGAAAAATTCTCTTGTAATGGCCCGATCGACAATCGCTACCCATATTCCAAGATTATGCAAGGTCTTCACTAGAGTATCAATCCGCAACTCTTCGGCAGTAGATCGTGAAAGATTACAGACATACCGGTAAATCTTCCCGGCATGACCTTGACTACGTGCTGCCAAAGTATAGTAGAGTAATGACATAGTGTCGTGAGAATCAACCAAGCCGCGGGTCCAGAGGTGATGGTCTTCATCGAAAACCTCTTGTCCCTGATGGAACAAAACGGTGAGCGGATCAGGAAGTCGTTCACCCTCCTCAGTGGGGATCCACTCCTCCCCAAGCGATGTGGCCACAAGTGTGGAGAAATATGTATTCTGTTTAATATATTCATCGAGGTGCTGTTTGGCCTCAGGCGGTATCTCATAGGGTTGAATCTCTACACCTAGATGGTCAAGCAGCAGGAACAAGTGCTGTGTCGGGCCTGCCACCTCTCCAAAAAGAAAGTGCTGGCCTTTAGGCGTTTTCAAGAGATCCTGCTTGAGTGTCACAAATTCCGTACGCGGAAATAAGTGTTGGCGTGTGCGAACTCGCAATTCCCCTTGATCTTCATCGTAGCGTCGCCTCGGCCGTCTTGAAACAGGCAGTGAAGCTAGCTCTATAATGTCCGGCAAAAACAAGCGGACGAAAAATCCTGCGTTCTTATAGCGCTGCTGTAACTTTTCGAAGATGCGGCTCAGTGCATTTTCAATATTGATATCAATTGGACAAATGACCGATATTTGTGCCCTATCCACTGCCGAAGGATAGATGAGGAAAAACTGTTCAATTTTTCGTATCAGTTGTGAGGGCAGACCTTGTAAACCCTGAAGTACCGGGCTATATGCACTAAAGAGGGTGTTCCGGCTGATTGCGCTGGGATAGGAGAGGGGCTCGCGTTTGGTGGCATGCTTGGCATGTGATAGGGACTCACCAATCCCCACGTTTCTGGAAGATAGTTTATCCTGTTGATCTTTCCGTAGTGCGAGAATGCCTGGAATGTTATATGAACTCAAGTCCGCTAACTCATCAAAAAATTTTTCGTTCAATAAAGCAGGATGCTGGCAAGCCTCTTCAATATGTCGTATCAGTTCCCTTTCATACGTTTGACGCCAGCGAAGCTGCAGTGGGTGAAATGGTGTCACTAGATGAGTGAAGTGTGTCTGTTTGGCATGTTGTAGGTCGATGGTGAAGAGCTGCGATATCCACTTCCCATAAGTATTATCGAATGCATCCTGCCCCGTACTTTTGGCCTGAACCAACAAGTTCACATAGGCATGCAGAAACGATGCTATGCCAGGAAGTGCTAGCGTGGAAAAGTATCCAAGCCCTTTCCCATGCTCGCGCATGGGATTTGTGAGTTCGCCAAACGCCAGAGCGAGTTCCTGCACTCCAGGAATCTGGCGATCTGCAGAAGGGGGAACTGTCCCTATAAGGCTGGCAGAGGCCTTCATCATAGCCAAACCGATGCTGCGAATATCTTTCGACAGACTCGCTCCGCTCACACATTCCCAAGCTAGGTTGCCCTGATCTTCATCGCTGCCTGTAGCTGAAGTAGAGCGCATTAAACACTCGAGCATGAGAGACTCTACGGGGTCGTATTCGAGCTGAAAAGTATACACCGTTGCGAAGGATTGCCGGTCTCCGCCTGAAGATCCCTCCAGGCGCACGGCTATATCGAGGATATCTACATCATTCTCCTCGACATCGTTCATTTGCTCAGAGAGCAAATCTTCGACAGGCTCCTCTTCCTTTATTTCTTTGTCCGTGTCCTCCCGGAAATTCTGCAGTCTTGCACTTCTTTTCGGTTCGGTCTTCCGCTTCTTTCCCTTTGACATGTTGACACTAGAGACCGAGGGCGAGGTCTCAGCGTCAACATTAGCCGGACTGCTCGCAGCGCGTATGGTATAGTGGATGAGTTCATCCCAACGCTCACGGATACGTTCATCCACCTTGACAACGAGAGATATCCATTTTTCTATCGACGGATTCGGAAAAAGGTCGATATCTACCACGGATACCTTCTCTACACGTGGCCCGCTCGAATCCTTCAGCGGTCTGATCTGAGACGGTGTAAACGTAGTGTTCGGTTCCTGTTCTTCATTTTCTTCTTTCCAGAGCAGGAGACACTTAAGAATTCCCAGAAACAGGTTGGAGAAAAGGAGAGATGGTTGCTGAGTCAATACCTTTTTGATAGCCGCTAGTGTTTTGGGGCTCATCACTTCAAGAGCGCGTTGCACATGCTTGGAGCGTTGCACGTCTTCATCTGAAGTTGTTGGAAACAGCATAGGCTCAGTTCCATTTCTGCAGAATTCGAAGACCTGTCGTGCGAGCTCCTGAAGGTCTTCCTCCTCCACTATTGGTGTTCCTTTACGTATCTCACTGTCTTGTTCATGGGATACGTATGCCCTCTGCAAATCCTTGTAAATCAGCATTTGAGCAATCTTTTCTGCACTGCGGCGAGGGCGCGTGAGCAATGATGTTCGGAAATCTCCCAATTCCAGTGTTTGTCGCGCTTCAGGTAATCGCGTCGCATCGGCCATTACCCCTAGCAATGTCATTTGCACATTCGTATCCAGGTGGGCAGTCGTGATGTGTTCGCGTGTCTCACGTTCCCAATAACCCACCTGTGATAATGTGTGATTGTCGATGATGACACGGTTTGAAACAGGGAAGCTTTCGAACAGAAAAGTATCCCGGAACAGGCCGAGAAGATGCAGGTATTCTCCCCAACTCTTGTTTGTGATCTCCGGGGTGGCGCACAACGCATTAAAATAGTCCACCACGCGTTCCATGTGAGGTTTGACTGTATTAAAGAGGTGCTGGAACACGCGCAGGTATTCCTCGTGGTCCCTGTTGTGGAGATAATTCGCAAGGTTTCGTTTCCATGGATCCTCTGCGTTCAGGCCCTCCTGAATGATCCATTGCAACAGGCAGCCTGCAACCTCTCCCGTTACTTGGTTGCCAATACGTTCAACTTTACCCAGGCTCGTCCCATAGCCTTCAAGGTTGCCTTTGTTGTCAAAGCACAGCACAGGGAGGTGAGCCGCATTGCGGTAATAGATCACCGTATGACGTCCGCTGGGGTATTCTTGTAGGCTCGTCCCAGGGAGCTGACCAATACTAACTAACAATATCCCCTTTCCAAAGACTTGGCGCAGCTGGTCCCAACAGGCTTTATACGTTGTGTCAGTATAGCCATAAATGATATAGATAAGTTTTGAGTGATTCTGTTCATCTGCAATGCGTCGCTTCAAGAGGAGCTCAATACTTCCAGCTAAGAGCTGGGAAACTGTATAGGGCAAGGATGTCATAAGCTTCCTCCGTTGTGAGTATGCTGATTGCGCCCGTAGTGGACTTTGACTTCAGCATGGGAGTCAGAATATTCGAGCAGAAACCCCGCATCTCGGAGCATTGTGCGTAATGCTGTCTTGTTCTGTTCGCCAAGTGAAGAGATCCATCCTGCCATACGTTTTTGATCCTCCTGATGAGTGAAGAGGTGAGGCCATCGCGCATCCCCCATGTCCACGATCAGTCCATATCGATGGTACAATGCGTCGATGAACTCATTCAAGTTGATCGTCTTTTCATGTGGCTTGGCGACACAGTGAATGAGAACTTCTAACAAGTCTGGCGTCATTGTCAGCTTGCGCCGACTACTACGCCCTGTGGTTGGCTCAATAAATCCGATCATACGCCCATGTGTATTGACTACTTCGAAGATGCGCAACATATCCCCTCCACTGCTATTGAAGTAGTGAAATAGTGCTTCTGTCCAAATCTGGAGTGTTGTAGATGCGTTGCCTGTACTTGCGGCTTCTTCCAGAAAGAACTGGTCGTAAAATTTCTCAAAGGATTTCGCCAGCAATCTCAGTTCCTGCACCCAAAACGTTTGCTGTACCTTACGTCCGGCGTTCTTATCAGGCAGTTTCAGTTGTCTAAGGCGTTCAGCAATAAAGGTTCGGTAGTTCCGCCGGACACCATTCCGTAAGAACGCAAAATCATTGTAGCAGAGCGTAGCTATATCGGAGCGAAATTCGCGTGAGCAATCAATGACCGCGAAGAAGTGCGCGCATGTGAATGGCTCATCGAGAGAAGTAACAGGCCTGTAACAATTGCAAGTTCGGACGCCCCGATGCAATACGTAAAGCACAAGGTGGAAATTGAGCAGGCGATCAATCCATTTTAGGCGTTCAAAGCGGTCGACGTCGTGGAGATCCGCAATGCGTTCGATATCCTCCATTACGATGTCCATTGCTTCCGCACGAATGACGGTTTTATGAGATGGCGGTCGCTTCACAACATCCTCATGGGGATGCTGCTGCACAAGGGAGAGTTGTGATACTACTGGTAGTGGTGTGGAGTGCGGGGATGGAGAAACCCTAATGCTGAGAGGATATTCCTGACTCAAGCGATGGATCCCTGCCCCGGCATCACAATGGAAGTACGTCAGGGTATCCTCCTGCGGAGTGTCACCTGCAGTGAAGATGGCGATTCCAATGGGATCTCCCCTCTGTAATGTGAAGCAGTTAGCCAGGATCTGCTCGACAGCACGTCTCTCTCTACCAATTGTAAGGGTTTCCTGCAGGTCAACGACGCCTAAGTATTTGGGCGTCACCGAAGAGAACAGGTCATAGAGGCACATTTCCTGCGTCATAGGCCAATAAGGTACTACCACAAAGCGACGTTTTAAATGCTGTGAATGATCTTGCCAGCCAAGCTTTGCCAACCTAGTAGCATATTCATGTAAGAGCAATGGCCGAACGATGCCTTCAATATAGTCAGGTTGTCCTTCTGTCGAAATAAGCAATCGAAGGAGAGCTTCTCGCGTTCGTGACAGTTGGACGGGTGAATGGGCAAACTGCTCGGCAAAAAATGGGCCAATCGGGCCGAAGCGTTTTACCTGCTTGAGTAGGTAGGGGTGATAGGGATAAAACACATAAGTCAATTCCGCCCCGATATTGTGTTCATACAGGACAAGAATATCCTTTAACCATTGAAGAAATACCAACAAATTTTCCCGACGGTTCGTTGCAGAGAAGCATTGGCGCAGTTGATAGATAAAAGGAGTATCCAGGCCTTTACGTTCCCGAACGTTGAAGTGCGCTTCGTCATTTAGATCGACTAGAACAAGGGGATTCAGATGAAGTGCTAAAAATAGAGGCGTGTTCAATGACGATGCTCCCTCTCGCTTCAACTTGTCGTCGTTTGGTAGCGGCTGGATAATAATCTGAGGGAAGTGGAAATGCCAGAGGATGAGCCTCAAAATCCGGCATCGTCAGGATATGTGCTCCTATCCCCTGCACCACATCGATGAAATCATCGGGATAATGCAGAATATGCTGGAGACTCAACACGCCAAGCTCATCGGAGACGCTCCGTTGAGGGTACAACAAGGCATGCATGACAGCGGCGCATAAGGTAAGAGGATTCTCGAAAGGGATCGACAATCTGAAGCCAAAGAAATCAATTACGGACAGGTAAGAAACAGCTTTTTTCGCCATCAGTGCCACTCCAATCTTTTGCCTCTTACTGTTCTTGCACAGATATTTGACCGTCACTTACACTAAATGTAATTCCCTTACCGACCAGGCGATATTCATCGTGGTGTTCTGTATTAAGGGAATCGCTGCGGAGCTTCGTCAGGAAATTTTCAATTTCCGTTGCTCGTGGTTCTATACCTTCGAGGGATACAGTGCCATCAACAAATCGATTGAGCATTTCGTATAGCAGAAGGTCACAATCGAGAAAGTGGTTTGTTCCCTTGAGTAACAGGCGCACACGTACCTGAGTTTGCTCGATGTAGGTATTATGTTGAGAAAGTACTGCTATGAGTTCAAAGCGCATAGGCGTTGAGATACGCGAGAAGAGTACAAAATGATCCTGCTGAATCAGTTCTAGATGTGTGCCAATCACGTTTCCTACGGTACGAGGCTGCTGGAATTGATTGAGCGCAGCAACGAATTTGTCTAGGACTTTTTTAACATGCTCACTCTCGGCATGTTTCAACGGTTTCTTTTTGAGAAGGCCTGCTAGGTAGATAAAATCACGGTAGGTATGCAATGGAAAGTAGTCGAGTGCCCGTTTATCATCTTGACAAGTGAAAAACTCTCGACGCTTACTTGCAATCACTAAACTTCGCAACCAACTGGCGTTGGGTATACCCTTTGGGCTGGCTTCTTGCCCAATCGCCCACAACGCATCAAACACCTCCTGATCCACAACCATAGCATCCTCGTGTGTCTGATCAATCTTCTCTTGCGGTGAGGATAGCTGGGTGCGAGAGGAAAAGGTAGATTGGATATCGTAATGCGGAGTGGTATACCCCGCTGGATCGAGACGTCCGAGGCTTACTAGTGTTTGTTCTTCGCTTAGTGGAAAGCTGATAGAGGGAAGCGGAACAGCTAGAATCGGTTTCCATAATTCTTCTTGGCGTATGGTATGGACAAAAATACTATTGAAGAAGAGATACGGCAGGATTTGCAGCAGAAAATGGTGCTTTCGCCGCATCAGAGCAGTACTAATATAGTCATGATCTTCCTCCAGCCCCAGAGTAAGCTGTAGAGGGTTCTCACATGCAAGATACGCTTGTTGCAATTCGCTGCACGTTGTGTTTCCGGTGAGTGTCTGGGCAATAACGGAAAGGGTCTCGCGAAGCGTCACATGTTGTCCCATAAGGTTAAGAGCAGCAAACAGGGTAGCCAATCGCTTCCTGGCAGGATGAGAGCCCTCGCCGAGCACACTTACATTAAAGCGTATGGGACAAACTCCGTTTACTGGGCATTGTCCACAAGGGCTCCCCACGAGGGAAAACTGTTCTGGCCGTGCTACTTCATCTAGGACGGCAGTGAGCAGCAGTTCCCCGATATCACGGGTATTCAAGTTGAGCACAAGGGCTGATTTCTGTCCAGCTAACGGTCGTGCGAAGCTAGATTGGGCAGTATGAGCAGGAACAAACTCTTTCGATTCTTCTAATGCTCTGAAAAGATCCTGCACGATCTGGGTAAATTCGGAGTGCTCTTGTTCGATACGCAGTAACTGCGTACGTAAAATGCCTTCATTGATACTCATAATCATAACTGGTGATGGACCATCGCTGGGATTGCCGTGTTGCAAGTGGCTCAATGTGAGCAGAAGATATGTTTGTAACTCATCAGGATCGATGGCACTAGCATCTTTCACCAACGAGTACTGTCCAATTGTGACAACTTTCTCCGCCAGTTGACCAGAAAAAATCTTGCGGAATGCTTCTAGAGCGTCCTGAAGTCCTGTATCGCTAATCGTATGTAGCGAGCTCCTCCTTCCGGATGCCCGACTGTGCAGTTGGGGATGTGTCATGAGAAGCCATATTTTAAAGATGATGTGGCTCTTCCCGTCGCCAGCGTTTCCTGTCAAGATAATAAGCGGTGGCAGCGGCCGTCCCTCGACGATATTTTCCACCAGTGCATCTAACTGGGTAGGAAAATCAAATCCACTTACGTTCAGTTCTGCAAATGTTCCCGCTTGATCTGCTTTGCCTAAAATGAAGCGATTGAGCTTTTTAACAAAAGGGTTGATAATCATAGGTATCTCCCTTGTGATCCCTCTCCTACAGTGCATTCTGCGAGCATCCGTACCGAAGTATGGAGTTCGAGGTAGAGGCGTAGTTCGCGGGCAAGTAGCAGAGGATTCCATATCCGGATCAAGCATCAAAGTAGTGATGACCCCTTTACTGCTCATCTTGCCCAAATGAAATGGACAGTTTACCTTACGCTGAAGGTTTCATCATAGCTGAGATGGTTGTCGTTGAGTGAGGAAGTGCGAATAGTTATGTACAATGATAAGATGGTTGAAGACCTATTCGGAGCGTACCTTCTGCGGCCACCTCTTTTTCTGATCAACCCAATAACGAACAGCGTTGATAAGATAACAAAAGTTCAGGTATTTGTCAAGAAAACAGATGCTGGCAGCGTGACTGTTCGATTATTGGTACCCTTTGAGACGTCTCCCTACTTGATGGCTATTTTGACGGCTACAAGGATGAGTATTCCCCACTCACTGGCTATTCTGCCCCTTAAAGTGGAGGATATTCCCCACTTTTTTGCGATTTACCAACCGTCGAACAGTCACCTTCAACACAATATCTTTACTCCACCAAACCTACGGCGGAATATCGTACAATCGCAAGGACCTGGGGCGCAAGATCGTCTATTTGCATTCGGCTGAATTGCGCTCACATCTGGGCAATACGGTAGTTGAGAACATGGACTTCGAAGCCTTCTTGCAAAAGTACAATCCACAGCCAGACGATTTCATTTTTTGGATCCGCCATATGATAGCGAATTTAGTACGTATGCGCGCAACCAGTTTGACAGGCAGGATCAGGAGCGGCTGGCCAGGTATTTGTTGCATCACTGTAAAGCCAGGTTCATGCTGGTGATTAAAAATACCGCG
>WNGE01005174.1_pt1 | contig 14840 bp, 16 predicted proteins | sample 5400651 | NCBI WGS metagenome assembly WNGE01 (sample SAMN13153370, study PRJNA577476) | soil metagenome | isolation source: 60 cm soil or saprolite under grassland replicate 2 | place: USA:California | collected 2016-06-15 | reverse complement strand
TATACTTCACGGCGCATGAAGCGAGGCCTCCCCCGGGTGCGGCTGCTTGGCCTGGCGACGGTGCTGGTGGCGGCCGCGATGGTGGCCCTCGCCCTGCCCGCCCTGGCCGACCAGGGCGGGTCCGGCATCTCGCCGTTCCTGCCCGAGGCCGACTCCCCGAACGGGCGCAACCTGTGGACGCTCTACAACCTGATCTCGATCCCGGCGCTGATCATCTTCGTCGGCGTCGAGGTCGCGCTCCTGATCATCATCGTCCGCTTCCGGCGAAGCGCGCGGCCGCCCGGCTTCATCCCGCCCCAGTGGCACGGCAACCATCGGGTAGAGGTCATCTGGACGGTGATCCCGACCGTGGTGATCGCGATCATCGGCGTCCTCTCCTTCCTGGAGCTGCAGAGGGACTTCACCAAGCCGACCGATGCCGAGACCCAGCTCGACATCACGATCACCGGCTACCAGTTCGGCTGGACCTACGACTACAGCGACGGGGTGCAGGTCAACTCGGTGGCCAACCACCCGACCGCGATGGTGGTGCCCCAAGGCCACTTGGTGCGCATCCGGACCCAGGGCCGCGACGTCATCCACTCCTGGTGGGTGCCGTACCTGATGGGCAAGACGGACGCCGTCCCCGGCTACGACAACTACACCTGGATCAAGCCCGAGAAGACCGGGGACTACCGGGGTGAGTGCGCCGAGCTCTGCGGGGCCGGGCACTCGACCATGCTGATCCTGGTCAAGGTGGTGACGCCGCAGGAGTACCAGTCCTGGGTCCAGCAGGAGAAGGCCAAGGCCGCGGCCACGCCCTCTCCATCGGTGAAGCCCTCCGCCTCGCCGTCTCCCGGCTCGGGGGCCCGCACCGCCTCGCCCAGCCCCTCGCCCAGCAGGTAACGTAGGAGACCCTCATGGCAACGGTTGCCGCGCCGCCGCGACCCAAGGCTTACGACGAGACCTTCTTCCGGCCGATCAGCCTCTGGCTGACGACCACCGATCACAAGCTGATCGGGATCATGTACATGTTCACGGGCGTCGCCGCGTTCGTGGTGGCGGGCGCCTTCGCGCTCGTCATCCGCATCCAGCTGACGCAGCCCAACCTGAACGTGATCAGCGCCGAGACCTACAACCAGCTGGTCTCCGCGCACGGGACGACGATGATCTTCTTCTTCGTCACCATCTTCATGACCGGGATCGCCAACTACATGGTCCCGATCATGGTGGGCGCGCGCGACATGGCGTTCCCGCGCCTCAACCTGCTCGGTTTCTGGCTGATCCCGATGTCGATCTTCGTCTACTACTCGGGCTTCTTCACGGGGGGCGCGCTCAATGCGGGCTGGACCGGGTACGCGCCGCTGACCGAGCTGAAGTACAACCCCGGCACCGGCGTCGACCTCTGGGTCTTCAGCCTCGCCATCTGGGGGCTGTCCGGGATCATGGCCTCGACCAACTTCCTGACCACGATCGTGGCGCTGCGCGCGCCCGGCATGACGCTGACCCGGCTGCCCCTGTTCGTGTGGGCCCAGATCTCGACCTCGATCCTGCTCCTGATCGTGGGCTCGCCCCTGGTGGCGGTGCTCGTGCTGCTCGAGCTGGACCGCCAGTTCGGCACCCACTTCTTCACGACGGACGGGCGCCCGGTGCTGTTCCAGCACCTGTTCTGGTTCTTCGGGCACCCCGAGGTCTACATCATGATCCTGCCCGGCTTCGGGATGATCTCGGAGATCATCCCGGTGTTCTCGAGAAAGCCGATCTTCGGCTACAGCTCGATGGTGGCCGCGCTCTTCGGGATCGTGTTCCTGTCGATGGCGGTGTGGGCGCACCACATGTTCACGGTCGGCATGAACATCTACGTCGAGACCTTCTTCATGGTGATGACGATGCTGATCGCGATCCCGACCGGCATCAAGTTCTTCAACTGGATCGCCACCGCCTGGTCGGGGTCGATTGATTTCAAGCTGCCGATGAAGTTCGCGTTCGGCTTCCTGGCGACCTTCCTGATCGGCGGCATCACCGGCGTCTACCTGTCGTCGGTCCCGGTCGACACCCAGCTCCACCAGAGCTACTACGTGGTCGCGCACCTGCACTACGTGCTGTTCGGCGGCGCCGTCTTCACGATCATGGCGGGCGTCTACTACTGGTTCCCCAAGATCACCGGTCGCATGCTCAACGAGAAGCTGGGGGAGTGGAACTTCTGGACCCTGTTCATCGGCTTCAACGGCACCTTTCTGGTCATGCACACGCTGGGCCTGGAGGGGATGCCGCGGCGCATCGCCACCTACCCGGGCGGGTTCGGTGAGGAGGGCTGGGGCACCGTCAACGTGATCATCACCATCTCCTCCTTCCTGCTCGCCTTCTCGGTCCTGCTCTTCCTCATCAACGTGATCTGGAGCAACCGCCACGGGCACCTGGCGGGCGACGACCCCTGGGAGGGCAACAGCCTGGAGTGGGCGACCACCTCGCCCCCGCCGCCGTACAACTTCGAGGTGGTGCCCCCGGTCCGCACCTTCATGCCGATGCGCGAGGTCCGCGCCGCCCGGCTGGCGCGCCGCAACGCCCCGGAACCGGACCCCGCACACGCGCCCACGCCGGAGTCAGCGCACTAGCCCGGACCCGGCGGGGATTCTTCATCGCAGCCCCAGCACCTCCTCCGGGTCCCCGCTGTCCTGCTCCCGTGCACCCCAGCGGAAGAAGATCACGATGGCGGCGACGAGATAGCTGGTCTTGCCGGCCAGCTGAAGGATGGTGCCCGCCACGTTCTGGTCGATCACCGGGTCCCAGCCGGGGATCAGCGGGGGGGCATGGGCGTAGAAGCTGTAGAAGGGAACCCGCGAGAACTGGAGGACGATCGCCACACCGTCCTGGGGAAAGGTCCCGATCAGCAGGTAGGCCAGTTTCCCGACCTCGCCCAGCTGCCAGCGCGCCTGCGCCGAGGTGGCCTCCAGGACCGGCCACCAGAAGAGCACGCCGGACCCGATGAAGGTGATGTGCTCGACGATGTGGATGCTCTCCTGCTCGGTCAGGTCGTAGAGCGGAGGCAGGTGCCAGCCGATCATCACCGCGGCCGCTAGGAGCTGGGCCGGCAGCGGCTCGGTGAGCGCGCGCACGCCGGGCAGGCGCGCGACGGTGGCCGCCATGCCGGGACTCAGGCCGAGCAGGAGCAAGGGGGGTGCGATCACCCCCAGGAGCACGTGCTGGAGCATGTGGACGCTCTGCAGGTAGTGGTCGCTGACGGTGTCGATCGGCGTCTCCAGCGCCGCCCACAGCACGACCACGCCACCGGTGAAGGAGATCCCGCGGGCCCGGCTGAAGTCACTCCGGCCCCGGGCCAGGGCCGCGTATCCGATCAGGAGAGCGGCCAGCCCCGCGTACACCGAGGGGTCGAAAGGCCAGGTCAGCGCGGCCTAGTGCGCCTCGCTGGGCTGGTCGTCGCCGGGGTCGGTGGTCACCTCGTCGATGCGGTTGAGGCGGTCGTGCCGGACGACCCAGAAGCCGATGCCGATCACGCCGATGGCGGCCGCCAGGAAGACAAACCCGAACCCCAGGTTGGCGCCCGCCCACTCGCCGTAGTTGGTGAACACGGCCTAATTATCCGCCCTGTCTACCCTAGGGCTCATCAACCTGGTCGACCTGGTGATCGCGATCGCCGCCGTCACCGGGGTCATCAACGGTTACCAGCGAGGCGTCTGGCTTTCGGCCGCCCAATATGCTGGGCTGGTCGCGGGCGTGGTCGCGGCGGCCGCGCTGGCCCCCGGCGTCGCCGACCTGCTGGGCATCACCGACACCCGGATCCGCTCGCTGGCGGCGGTCCTGGTGCTGGTGGTCGGGGGGAGCCTGGGCTCGAGCGTCGGCTACCTGGCGGCGGGCGCGCTGCGGGCGCGGTTGGCGCGCGGCGTCCACCCCTATCCGCCGGAGCGCGCGGGCGGGGCCGTGGTCTCCGGCCTGGCGGTGCTCGCGGTCATGTGGTTCCTGGGGCTGACGTTCGACCGCGGGCCCAGCCCCGAGCTCTCGCGCCTGATCCAGGGCTCGGCCGTCCTGCGCGGCCTCGACCACGTCGCGCCCCGGCCGCCGAGCTTCCTCTCCGCGGTCGAGCGGACCCTGGCCGGGGTCCCCTTCCCGCAGCCGTTCGCGGTGCTCGCCCCCGAGATCGCGCCCCTGCCGCCGCCGGCCTCGATCGACACCGACGGGGTCAACCGCGCGATCGCCGCCACCTGGAAGGTCAGCGGCCGCGGTTGCGGCGGGCTGGTCACCGGCAGCGCCTACCCGATCGGCGCCCAGTACCTGGTCACCAACGCCCACGTGGTCTCGGGCACCACCCAGACCCGCGTCTCCCGCGACGACCGCGGCGAACTCCAGGCCGCGGTGGTGCTGTTCGACCCCGATCGCGACGTCGCCGTCCTCTTCGTGCCGGGCGGGCGCTTCACTTCACTGGCCGCCGGGAGCGGCCAGCGCGGCACTCAGGGCGCGGTGGTCGGTTACCCCGAGGGGGGACGCGAGGCTGCGGGCCCGGCCGTGATTGATGCAGAGACAACAGCCAAGGGCCGCGACATATACAACCAGGCCCTGGTCGACCGCCAGATCTTCATCCTCGAGGCGCACGTCGTGCCCGGGAACTCGGGCGGGCCGCTCGTCGACCTCAACGGGAAGGTGCTGGGCATGATCTTCGCGGCCTCCAGCAGCAACCCCAGCCAGGCGTACGCGCTGACCAACGACGAGATCGGCAAGGACGAGCAGTCGGGCCAGCAGCGCACGGCCGGGATCGACACCCGCCAGTACGCCTGCGCGGTATAGCGCTTCGCTTCGCTCCGCTTCGCGGGCTGGAACCTTCGGTTCCCCCCGCGGGCCCCCTTCCCTTTGGTGTCCCGCGACGTTTCCAACGTCTCGATCACGGACTCATACGGTCCGGCGTAGCCGGACCTTACGGCGACTCCGCCTTTTAGAAGGTTTCGGCTTCGTCGATCAGCATCACCGGGATGCCGTCGTCGATCTTGTAGCGCAGGCGGCAGGCCTGGCAGTCGAGGTGGGCGCTGCCGTCCTGCTCCTCAATCAGCTCGAGCGCGCCGTGGCACTTGGGGCAGGCGAGCACCTCCAGCAGCTCGGGGGAGATCACGCCTTCCACCGCCCGATCATAAAGGGGTGCCTGGAGTGGCCGGCCCGGGGGAACCCCAGAAACAAAAAAGCCGCCGCTCGGGGCGGGCGAGGAGACTTGCGTCTCCTCGCTCCTCCACCGAGCATGGCTGCGGGGGTGAGGTTCTATTCAATCGAGATCCGGACTGGGGACTCCTACCGTATCCTTGGGTTTACCAAGCTCTCCGACTCCCTCCAGTCTTGAGAGCCCCCTCCGGTCCTCTTTTCGTCTTCGGTTTCCCTCCGACACCTTGCATATTACGCAGTTCGGTCGGCAGCGCAACCACTTTAGTTGAGATTTTCGGACCGATTTCAGGCTAACTGCTTGGGAAACCCAAGGTCTGGAGGATGGCGTACTGGAAAACCCAAGCACCTTGGGTCAAAAGCGCCTCCTCGGTGTGCTCTTCAGGTGAGTGACTGACCCCTCCCCGGCTGGGGACGAACAGCATTCCGGCCGGAACCAGGCCCGCCAGCCGGCCGGCGTCGTGCCCGGCGCCGCTGACCAGGCGCCGCCAGGGCCGCCCCGATCCGGCACACGCGGCCTCGAGCGCGGCGATCATCGAGGCCGCCATCGGTGCCGGCGGCACCGCCGAGCGTGGCGCCAGCTCGACCTCGCAATCCGCCTCGGCGGCGGCGGCGGTCGCCTCCCCGCGGAGTGCCGCCGCCGCCCGGGCCAGCGAGTCCGGCGCCAGCGCGCGCATCTCGACCACCAACCTCGCCACGCCGGGCACCACGTTGGCGGCGCCCGGCAGCAGGGTCACGGCGCCGATGTTGGCCACCATCTCGGGGTCGACGCCCTGGACCAGGTCACGCAGCCGGTGCAGGAGCCGGCCGGCGGCCGCCCCGGCGTCGCGCCGCAGCGCGTAGGGCGTGGTTCCGGCGTGGTTGGCGGCGCCCCGAAAGACCACGTCCCAGCGGTCGATCCCGACGATGCCCTCGACCACCCCCAGCTCGAGGCCCTCTGCCTCCAGCCGCGGGCCCTGCTCGATGTGCAGCTCCAGGTAGCCGCTGAGCTCGGCGACGTGGGGGCTGGAGCAGAGGTGGGTGCTGCCGCGCAGCCCGCCGCCCGCCCCGACCCCCTCCTCGTCGTAGAAGCTGACCACCTCGATGGCTGCCGCCGCCGGATGGCCCGTCTCGTGCAGGGAGCGGAGCACCTCGAGGCCGGCGACCACGCCGTATGCCCCGTCCAGCCTGCCCCCGGCGGGGACGGTGTCGGTGTGGGATCCCAGCAGCAGCCAGGGCCCGCGGGACCCGGGCGTCCGGCCGAACACGTTGCCGATCTCGTCGTGGCGCGCCTCCAGCCCGGCCGCCTCGATCCGGCCGGCCAGCCAGCGCCGCGCCTCGAGGTCGGCCTCCGTGCCCGCCACCCGGTCGACTCCGCCGTCCGCCCGGCCCCCGATCCTGGCCAGCTCGGCGAGGTCGCCGAGCAGCCGCTCAGCCGAGATGCGAGGGGTCAAACGGGGTGCGCTCGATGAAGCGGCCGTGGCCGGGGTCGCCGGTGAGCCCGCTATCGCGCTCGAAGACGAGCGCTCCGCGGCAGTAGGTGGCGGCCACCCGACCGGCCAGCTGGAGGCCGGCGAAGGGCGTGAATCCGGCGGCCCCGTGCAGCTCCCCGTCCGCCAGGGGGCCGGTCAGGCCGGGGTCGAAGAGGACCAGGTCGGCGTCGGCTCCCGGCTCCACCCGGCCCTTGCGCGGCCAGAGCCCGAAGATCCGCGCCGGGCCCGCCGAACAGAGGCGGACGAGGTCGCTGAGCGCGATCCGGCCGGCCGCCACCCCGAAGCTGTAGAGGAGCGGAAGCAGCGTCTCGGTGCCCGGGATGCCCGGGCTCGCCACCCGGCGGAAGTCGCCGGTGTCTCCGCGCTGCGCCAGCGAATACCCGCAGTGGTCGCTGCCCAGCGATTGGACCTCGGCGCGGGCCACCCGCTCCCACATTCCGGCCACCATCGCCGCCGGCCGGATCGGCGGCGTCATCAGGAAGCGCACCGCGTCGGGCCGCCGGTAGACGTCGTCGTCGAGGCAGAGGAAATGGGGGCAGGTCTCGGCCACGGCCTGGATGCCGGCGCCGCGCGCCTCGGTGACGAGGTCCACCGAGAGCGGGCTGGACAGGTGCACGAAGTAGATCGGGCTGCCGGTGGCCCGGCTCAGGAAGAGCCCGCGGGAGACCGCCTCCGACTCGGCCAGGGGCGGCCGAGCCTCACCGTGGAAGGCGAGCGAGGTCTGGGCGGCGCGCTCCAGCTCCCGGCGCCGGCCTTGCAGCATGTCGTCGTTCTCGGGGTGCATCTGGACCAGCAGGCCGGCCGCCCCGGAGCGCTCCATGAGCCGGTAGATGGTCCAGTCGTCGACGTAGAAGACGGTGCCCTTGTAGGTCGTGTAGACCTTGGCGCTGGTCACGCCGCCGTCGACCACGCGGTCGAGGTCGCGCTCCCAGCCGTCGTCGAGGCGGGTCACGTTGAGGTGGAGCGCGTAGTCGACCCGGGAGCTGCCGGCGGCCAGCCGGTGCGCCGCGTCGAGCGCCTGCTGGAAGCTTTCCCCCGGGTGCTGGGTGGCGAAGTTGATGTACGTGGTCACGCCGCCGGCCGCGGCCGCCGCGGTGCCGGCGGCGAAGTCGTCGGCGGCGGGCCCGGTCCCGGTATCGAGCGCGAAATGGGTATGGGGATCGATCACCCCCGGCAGCACGAGCAGGCCGGCGGCCTCGACCACCGGCTCGCCGTCCAGCGGGCCCAAATGAGGCCCGACCTCGGCGATCCGCTCCCCCTCGACGCGCACGTCGGCAGGGCCGGCGCCCGATTCGTTGACCACGGTGCCGCCCCGGATCAGCACGCCGTCAGGCTAGCTCGACTCCTCGAACAGGATGTCCTGGGCGCCCTCCCAGAGCACCTGGTGGCCGAGCGCGGCCAGGTCCTCGGCGCCGTCGGTGACGGTGGCGAAATGGTTGCCCGCCAGCTGTCCCATGCGGGACCCGAAACAGGTGGGGCCGTACGGAAAGAGGATCTCGGTTTCGCTGAGGCCGCCGGGGTAGAGCAGGATCTGGCCCGCGGCCGGGTAGCTGGTCGCGTTCTCCGGGCCCAGCCTCAGCTCCAATTCCCCGAACGGTATCCAGGCCGCCTCGCCGCTCCAGCGGGCCTGGATAAGCTTGGAGCGCAGCGGCAGCAGGGGTCGGAAGGCGGCCACCGTCCGGGGCGCCGCCGCCGCCTCGAGGCGGGCCGCGAAGTGGTAGCCGGCGGCCGTGATCCGGAGCATCGCAGGAAAGTCTGAACCGGATGACCCTTTCGACACATGTGCTCGACCTCGCCGCCGGCCGGCCCGCGGCCGGGGTTGCGGTCAGGTTGCTGGCCGCTGACGGCACCACCGTGGCAGCCGGGAGGACGGGCGCCGACGGCCGCCTCAACTTCGAGGGCGACCTTCCCACCGGCGACTACACCCTTCGCTTCGAGCTGGCGCCGCTGACCGCGCTCTTCGATTCGGTCAGCCTCGGGGTCCGGCTGCCCGAGCAGCGTCACTACCACCTGCCGCTGCTGGTCTCGCCCTTCGGCCTCTCCAGCTACCGCGGCAGTTGAACCCGGGTCAGCTCTTCGAGGCGTCGTCGCCGCTCGCCCGGCGGGTGGCGGCGGCGGGCGGGGACCCGATCGCCGCCGCCCGCGCCGCGCTCCCCGAGCTCACCGAGGCCGAGAAGGTGGCCACCCTGGACGCGCACCCCCGGATCGGCGCCCCCGCCGCGGCGATGTCCGACCGCTCCCGCCGCGAGCAGGGGTCCGATGCGGGCCCCGCCGTGCTGGCCGCGTTGGAGCGGCTCAACTCCGAGTACGAGGCCAGATTTGGATTCCGCTTCGTCGTCTTCGTCGCCGGCCGCAGCCGGTCGCAGGTCCTCGAGGTTCTGAAGCTGCGGCTGGGGCGCTCCCGGGAGGAGGAGATGCGGGAGGGCCTGGAAGCCATAATCGCGATCGCGGAGGACCGCGCGCGATGAAGCACGAGATCAGCTACGGCAAGCACGAGATCTCTTTCTACCGCGCCCATGCCGCGCCGCTCACGGGCGTCGAGCCGATCCCCGAGTCCAGCTTCACGGGCCGCTCCAACCTGCTGCTGGCCGGGGTGGCCTGGATCGACGTCTTCGGGGACAACTTCCTGCCCTCCTACACCGAGGGCGACAACCGGGACGTGGTCGCCACCGACACCATGAAGAACTTCGTCTACGCGATGGCGCTCGAGTACCCGGGAAGCACCCTCGAGGGCCTGGCGGCCTTCTTTGCGCGCCGCTTCCTGGACACCTACCGCCACGTGCACCGGGTCCGGGTGCGCATCGACGAGCTGCCCTTCCGCGATCTCAGCGAGCGGCTGCTGGAGCCGGCGCGCGGCGATCACGGCATGGCCGCGGTCGAGCTCGACCGCGAGCGCCTGCTCGACGTCGAGTGCGGCCGCCTCGACCTGCGCCTGATCAAGCTCACCGGGAGCGCCTTCGCGCACTTCCATCGCGACCGCTACACGACCCTTCCCGAGGTCACCGACCGCCCGCTGCACGTCTACCTGGACGTGGGCTGGCGATACGCCGACCCGGAGGCGGCGCTCAGCGGCGACGCCGCCGGGCTGGTCGCCTCGGAGCAGGTGCGCGACCTGGTCGCCCACACCTTCGACCACTTCGTGAGCATGTCCATCCAGCACCTGGTCTACGAGATGGGCCGGCGGCTGCTGGCGGGCTTCCCGCGCCTGGCCGAGGTCTCGTTCAGGGCTCAGAACCGGCTCTGGGACACCTCCGGGGAGTCGGAGCGCGACCCCGGCGTGCGGGTCTTCAGCAATCCCAAGCCGGCGCACGGCCACATCACCCTGCGCATGACGCGCGACGGGCCTACCCTTCCAGCGACGTGATGACCGGGTTGGTGCAGCGCTGGGGCCGGATCGGGTTCGCCCTGGCGGCGTCCGTGATCTGGCTGCTGCCGATGGCGGCGTGGGCGGGCTCGGTCGACATCGTCGGCGGCCCCGGGCCCTGGATCGCCTTCGCGATCGGGGTCGTGATGCTCGCGGTCTGGGTGGGGCTGGTCGCCTGGTCGCGGCGGGTGCCGGTCGCCGACCGCCCCCGCCGCCTCGACGTCCAGGCCATGAGCGGCAGCGAACGGCGCTGGCTGCTGGGGTGCGTGGCCTGCGGCCTGGTCGTCATCGGCTGGCTGAACGGCGCCGCCACCGTGGACTGGTCGCTGCTGCGCGGCGGGCCGGGGTCCGCCGTCTTCGTCGCCGTGCTGCTGGCGCTGCTGATGGCGGCGGTTGCCGGCGCCGCCTACTGCTGGCGCCGGGCCTCAGCCGCCGCGCGTGGTCGGCTGGGCCAGGATCCAGAGTGAGGTCATGGTGTACGTGACCATCAGCAGCAGCATCGGGTACTGACTCAAGAGCGCGTTCTTGGCGGTCTTGAACCGCTCGCCGGCGCGCAGGTGGGCGAGGTAGACCGCGATCACGTGCCCGATCACGATCAGGATCAACTGCACGTACCAGACCACCGCCGCGTTGGCGAGGAGGTAGCTGACCTGGTAGGCGCCGACGCCAGGGATCAGCGGGACCAGGTTCTGCGCGTTGACGACCAGGTAGCTGTAGTTGTGGGCCGCGTTGTAGACGAGCGCGATCGGCACCAGTGTGAGCGCGAACGCGCTCAGCGTCGCCGGCACGTCGACCTTGACGTAGCCGAAGTAGATGACCAGGCGCACGATCGTGTTGAAGACGGCCAGGAAAACCACCGTCAGGGCCAGGATTCCCAAACCCCTGACGGCCGCGAAGCCAAACCCACCGAGGGGCGTCCAGTAGGGCTCCAGCGCGGTGCTCAGGGCCTGCCACTGGGCGGTCGCGATCAGGCCGTCGAAGGCCAGCGTGCTGAGCATCAGGATCACGAAAACGACCCGGTCCCGGCCCGCCGGGTAGGGCCGCAGCAGCCCGGCGCCCCAGGGCCGGAAGGCGAGGCCGCCGGCCTCGGTGCGCTCGATCGGTGAGAAGCGGCTGACGAGGTCGAAGAGGACGGTCAGGAACTCCACCCGCGACAGCCAGGCCTGGCGCCCGAAGGTGAGCATCCCGGCCAGGTTGAGCATGGTGTAGAGCAGTGTCAGGAGGCCGATCAGGCGGGGCTGGTTGGCCATGCCGGAGGCGAGCTCGAGGAAGACGAAGCCGTAGAAGAGGGCGATCGCCGGCCAGATCCCCAGCCGCTCGGGCAGCCGGCCCGGCGGCGGATCGTGGACGCGGCGCACCAGGCCGTCGAGCGCTGCGAACGGATTGAGGTATTCCCAGAGGTTGCCAACCAGACCGGTCAGGATCACGAGCCCGGCCCAGACATAGATCCAGACCACGTATTCGGCGACGCTGTAGAAGGGGTTCTGGCTGCCGAAGAGCCCGGTGCCGATCACCGTGCCGAGCGCCGCCAGCCCGAGCAGGCCGCCGATCCGGCGCGACCACGGCGAGCGGTCGATGGCCGGCAGCCCGGGCGCCGGCCAGGTCGGGTAGCGGATCGCTCGGTCGCCGACCCGGTCGCCTGCCAGCACCGTGACCATCACGAAGGAGATCACGACCACGCCCGCCGCCGCGTAGATGAAGAGGGCGAGCGACAGCGGCAGGTCGTAGCGGGGCCCGAAGGCGTGGAGCCGCAGTCCGCTCGGGGTCACGGGTTGACGGTCAGCTTGCCGATCTCGGTGCCGGTGTCCTCGATCTCGATGCTGTGCTCACCGGTCTTGTCGGCGGTGAAGGTGTGGGTGACCTTCTTGCCTGGCTCGCCCGCGAACTTGATGTCGTACTCGTGGAGATGGATCTCCTCGGCCTTGTCGGTGGTCACGTTCATGGTCACTCGGTCGCCCTGCTTGACCACCAGGTCGGACGGGGACATGGTGGTGCCGGTCACGGTCACGTCGAGGGTGACGTCCCGGCCGCCACCGCCCACCGTCCGGTAGATGAGGACGCCGCCGGCGGTCAGGAATACGGCCACCACGACGGCCACGATCAGGATGCGATCGCGCTGCATTTGTTTTGAATCCTCGTAGATGAGTCCTCCCCCCTCGTGGGGGAAGGTGGCCTGCCGTCAGGCAGGCCGAGGGGTTGCCGCTCGAGGAATCAGGTTAGAGGGCGCCACCAGCAGGCCGGCTGCCCGGGGCCCGGAGCTGCATCGAGATCAGGATAGCCCCGGCTCAGCCATAGCAAAGCCTGACCCCGATCGGCTTAACCTATAGAACGCATCGATGTTGTTCGTTCACATCGAGGGGTTCCTGGAGGTGGCCCGGCTGGGCAGCGTGAGCCGGGCGGCGGAGGCCCTCTACGTGACCCAGCCCACCCTCACCGCCCGCCTGCACTCGCTGGAGCGGGACATGGGCCACGAGCTGTTCGTGCGCACCCGCCACGGCATGCGCCTCTCCGACCAGGGAAGAGCCTTTTTGCCCTACGCCGAGCGCGCCGTGCGGGCGCTGCGCGATGGCCGGCGCGCCATCGACGACGTCAGCACGGGGATGGCCGGGCAGCTCGTGCTGGGCGTCGCGCCGGCCGCCAGCACGTATCTGCTGCCGCCCGTGCTGGAGCGCTTCGTGGCGCTCCACAGCCGGGTCGAGATCGCCGTTCGCACCGGCCACTCCGAGGAAGTCCAGCAGATGGTCCTCAAGGACGAGGTCCAGCTCGGCATCGGGCGCGCGCTCAAGCACCCCGACGTGGAGCTGATCCCGTTCCACGAGGAGGAGCTGGTGCTGGTGGTGGCCCCGGCGCACCCTTTCGCCCGCCGCAGCGACGTGGCCATGGCCGACCTCGGCGGCCAGCACCTGATCATGTTCGACCGTACCTCGAGCTACTACGAGATCACGACCGCGGCTCTGGTGGCGGCCGGCGTCCAGACCCGCAGCATGATGGAGCTCGACAACATCGAGGCCGCCAAGAAGATGGTCGAGCGGGGCCTGGGGGTCGCCGTGCTGCCGCGGACGGCGGTCGACCGCGAGACGGCGGCCGGAGCCCTGCGCCTGGTCAAGGTGGCCGACGCGCCGCCCATGAAGAGGTCGATCGTGGCCATGCGGAGGCGTGATGCAGGTCCTCCCAGCGGCCTGGTGGCCGCCTTCCTCGAGGTGCTCGTCAGCCGCTCGAAGTAAAGCTGATATCAGCTTTGTCAATGGCGACGATCCGAACATCCGATCACGAATCCATAGATGGCTTTGATAGCGTAGTCGACATGGATAACAACGCCCGATTCACTGGCTTCCGGGCTGCCGAGTCGGAGGCCGAGTGCACCTGTCCCGAGGCCTGCGAGTGCGACCACGACAACGACTGACCGGAACCACAATGGAAGGAGGGTTCACATGGACCTGAGGCCGACACCACTGCTGCCCGACGGCTACCGGGTCCCCGCCACTCGCTGGGACAACCAGAGCACGCGGCTGCGCCACATGATGGACAACCAGCCCTACGTCTTCGGGCCGGGCATCTTCGACCCCCACGGAGCCGAGCTGGTCATGTACTTCGGCTTCGACGCCGTGTACTTCAGCGGCTACTCCTTCGCGATCGGGCACCTGGGCACCACCGACATGGACATCTACTCCAGCGTCGAGATCGCCGACGGCGCCCGCCGCATCGTGAGCGGGCTCCGCAAGTTCCAGCTCACGATGGCGCTCGGCGACCCCGACAAGGGCGACCCGCCGGTCCACCTCGAGATCCCGCCCGTGGTCGCCGACATGGACGTCGGCTACGGCAACGTCTTCAACGTCCAGCGTACGACCGAGCTCTACGTCAACGCCGGCGTCGCAGCGGCCCACATCGAGGACCAGGTGATGCCCAAGCGCTGCGGCCACATCGCCGGCAAGGCGCTGGTCAGCGCCGACGAGTACATCGCCAAGCTAAGGATGATGCGGGCGGTGGCCGACGACCTCGGCGCCCGCGAGTTCGTGATCATCAGCCGCACCGACGGCGTCTCCGCGACCGAGGCCCCCGAGTCCAAGCGGGGCATGGAGCTGGCCGTCGACCGGGCTCTGCGCTACCTGGACAGCGGCATCCCCGACCTCGTCTGGTGCGAGTTCCCGACCGCCGAGCGGGGACCGACCCAGCAGTTCCACGAGGAGGTGCAGAAGCGCTTCCCGGACGCCCGCTTCGCCTTCAACTACTCGTCCTCGTTCAAGTGGATGAACGAGAAGGACCCCATGAGCTGGGACGAGCTCGGCCAAATGGGCGTCAAGTTCATCTTCGTCACCCTGGCCGGCCAGCACGCCATGGGCCACGGGTTCAGCCAGCTGCTGCACGACCTCAAGCGGGACCAGCAGCAGGGCTACATCGAGCTCCAGAGGAAGGAGTACTCGGCCGAGGGCGAGGTGCCGACCAAGAGCCACCACCATTTCACGGGCGTGCCCTACCACCACAAGATGGGCGAGCTGCTCGGGATGTCGCATCGATTCGGCTCCAAGGTCGACGGCAAGCTCTCCAAGGAGGCGGTCGTCTAAGCTCGCCGCTAGTGCTGGACACAGCGCTGCGGGTGCTGCTGGGCGTGCTCGGCCTTCTGGTCGTGGCCGCCGTGCTCCTCGACCTGTTCTCACAGGTGGTGGTGCCGCGCCCGGCGCGGGGCAAATGGCGGATCTCCCGCCTACTGTTCCGCCTGTCCTGGCGTTTCTGGCGCTGGTTCGCGCTGCGCTGGAGCCCGGGCACGCGCGAGGACATGCTGGGCGCCTACGCGCCGGCGGCGGTCATCGTGCTGCTGGCGGTCTGGGTGGTGCTCCTCGGCCTCGGCTACGGCCTCGTGATGTGGG
>WNGE01008870.1_pt1 | contig 14842 bp, 13 predicted proteins | sample 5400651 | NCBI WGS metagenome assembly WNGE01 (sample SAMN13153370, study PRJNA577476) | soil metagenome | isolation source: 60 cm soil or saprolite under grassland replicate 2 | place: USA:California | collected 2016-06-15 | reverse complement strand
GGAGTGGCCAGGCACATCGCGGGAATGGACATCGGGCAAACCGTGGTGATCGCGGAGCGCGCGTGCGTGGCGGTGGAAGCGATGGAAGGCACCGATGAAACCATTGCACGCGCCGCGCGAATCGCGGGCGGCAAGCCGCTGGTTGTTGTGAAGGTCAGCAAACCTGGGCAGGATATGCGCTTTGATGTACCCGTGGTTGGTCTGCCCACCATCGAACAGATGAGGGGTGCGGGTGCGACCGCTCTGGCCGTGGATGCCGGGCGGACGCTGCTTTTTGAGCGCGCAAAACTGATCGAGCTCGCGGATGGGGCGGGAATCGCGATCCAAGCGTTTCCTCCGGCCGCGGTGTCGGAACCAAGCCAGGCTCCCAGGGGAATAAACAAAGAATGAACGCGGCGACAGAGCAATCGAAACGGATTCGTGTCGCCGTTGTTGGTGCGGGCGAATTCGGGCGCAACCACGCGCGGGTGTACCGCGAACTCGAGTGCGCGGAGCTTGTCGGCGTCTTCGACCAGAACCCGGAACGCGCCGCGGCAGTCGCAGCAGAATTTCAGACGCAAACTTTGCAGAGGCTCGAGGAATTGCGCGGCCGCGCGGACGCTGCGAGCGTCGCGGTTCCGACCGTTGCTCACGCTGAAGTTGGCTGCCGGCTGATGGAAATGGGACTCGACGTTCTCGTCGAGAAACCCATGGCCGTGAGTCTCGCGGAAGCCGACGCGCTGCTCCACGCTGCGAAAAAGAACGCGCGAATTCTGCAAGCGGGGCACGTGGAACGTTTCAATCCTGCGGTGATTGCGGTCGAGCCGATATTGAACCGCCCGCTGTTTTTTGAAGTACATCGACTGGGCGTCTTCACGCCGCGCAGCCTCGATGTGGACGTTATCTACGACTTGATGATCCACGATCTGGATATTTTGCTGGCGTTGGTCCACGAGCCGGTGACGGAAGTAAAAGCCGTGGGAATCCCTGTGCTGACGGACAAAGTGGACATCGCTCACGCGCGCCTGGAATTTTCGGGCGGAGCAGTGGCCAATATCACCGCGAGCCGAGTCTCGACCGAGCGGGTGCGCAAGATGCGCTTTTTCCAGCAGCATGAGTACATTTCGCTGGATTATGCGCGGCGCGACGCCCTCCGCATCGGCGTGAAGAAACTGGGCCCGCAACCGGAATTTGGGTTTGAGAAGCTAAATGCTCCTGCGGTCGAACCGTTGCACGCGGAACTCGAAGCGTTCGTCGATGCCGTCCGCACCCGTAAAGAGCCAAAGATAAACGGGGCCGCCGGGCGCGCGGCGCTGGAGCTGGCAGGCCGCGTGATGGCAAGCATCCAGGAACACGCGGCGCGCGTCAATGTAATTGGGGATCGCAGAGCGATCGGCGCGTTGGGTGACCGCAAAGTGGCCGACGCAGAGGCGTTCGCCACACAAGCGAAAACGATAAAATGATCTCCCGGATCCTGGTTCCGATTGACGCACGTCCGCCCGCCGCGGCGGAAGCCGCGACGCAGCGCCGCCGTCCTACTACCATGGATGAGCGCACGCTGGTCCCGGCGATGCTCCCCATCGTGCAGTTAAACGGGCATTCGACGATTCCCACAAATCTACCACTCGAATCGATTGCCGCGCGCGTGGTCGTACCCCGCGACATAAACCGCGAAGCTTATGGTGTTACGGAAGACCTTTCGACACCTTTGCAACCGACGGATATGGACGCGCGCATCGCCGTGCCGCAGGGCGCAGCGCCGCTCGAAACAAGCCCGTACCCGCTGCATGTGCCTCAAGATCTCGTGTTGCTTCCGCCCGGCAAGTTCGAATCGCTGAAGCCCTTGACGCGGCCCGTTCAGCCCGCCCCCAAAGTCCACGTCGATCCGCGGGTGCTGCGGGAAGTTGCGCCTCCCATTGAACCGACGCCCGCGCCGGCGCCGCAACCGGAACGCCCCGTGAAAGAGCTGCCGAGCGCGCCGGTACCCAAGTTGAACGCGGTGCAACCTGAGCCTCAGCCGACCGCGCCAACACCAAAGACGGATGCTCCGAAGCCTGCGCTGAGACTCGAAGCGCCGGATACACCACAGCCACAGCGCGGTTTGATCCTGCCGAAGAGTTCGCCCAACCGTTCGATTCAAGACACCATTCGTGAAGCAGCGAGGAACCCGAATGCAGGCGGCCGCGCGGGCGCGGTGATTGGTCCGATCCCGCGCACGGGCGGAGCGCTCGGCGGGGGCGCTGGCGGATCGCAAGGCGCTGCGGGCACCTATGGCAATGGTTACGAGATTTTGACGCCCACGGAGGGCGTCGATTTCAGTGATTACATGGCGCGGGTGATCGCGGCCGTGCGGCGGAATTGGTACGCGGTGATGCCCGAATCGGCGATGCTCGGCGACCGGGGCAGAGTGGCGTTGCAATTTCGCATCATGAAGGACGGCAATGTGCCGGCCGGGGAGCCGGTGCGGCTCATAGGCTCCGGGAAAGAGCCGCTTGACCGCGCCGCGGTGTCTGCCATTCGCTCGTCGAACCCGTTCGAGCCTCTGCCGCAAGCCTTCAGCGGGCCCTATATCGAGCTGCGGTTTTATTTCCTGTACAATTTGCCGATCGAAGCCGCTTATCAGTGAAACTCACGCGCCAACAGGTTCTTGGCAGTCTCCTCCTCGCTCTCTTCGTGCTCATTTTCATTCTCGTTCGAGTGCGGCATCTCCTCGTTCGATGAGCGGAAAAAACGCGCTTTTGCCTCTTGTCGCCATCGTTGGTCCAACGGCATCGGGCAAGTCCGCGCTCGGCGTATGGCTGGCCGAGCGGCTCGTCGGGGAAGTGGTGGCCTGCGATTCCACCCAGCTCTATCGCGGGTTTGACGTAGGTACGGCAAAACTCAACGCATCCGAACGCCGCGCCATTCCGCATCACTTGATTGACGTTCTCGATCCGAAAGACGAAGCAACTGCAGGTGGCTATCGCCAATTGGCGTTGGCCGTACTGCAAGACTTGCGGCAGCGGAAACGCCTGCCGATCTTCACTGTCGGGACGGGACTGTACTTGCGCGTGCTGCTGGAAGGCCTCGCGGACGTTCCGCTGCGCTCGGAAGAACTGCGTGGGCGGCTGCGGGCGACCGCTGAAGAACACGCGCCCGGCCATCTGCATCGTGTTCTGGAGAGACTCGACCCGGAAGCGGCCCAAAAAATCGCACCGGCGGACGAACAGAAGCTCATTCGCGCCATTGAGGTTTGCATACTGACACGCAAGCCAATTTCCGAAGCGCTGCGGGCGGGCCGCACGCCGCTGGAAGGCTGGCACGCGCTCAAAGTTGGATTGATGCCCGCGCGCGAGAAGCTCTACGAACGCATCCACGCCAGAACGGACGCAATGCTGGAGCGGGGGTGGTTGCGCGAAGTGCAGTTCGATTTTATCGGCTATCGCGAGTTGCGTGCTGTATTGCACGGAAAGATTTCGCTCGAAGAAGCGCGTGGAGCGATTCAGCAGGCCACGCGGCGCTATGCCAAACGCCAGCTCACCTGGTTTCGCAAAGAGCCGGGCGTGCACTGGTTCTCAGGTTTTGGTGACGATGCTGGCGGGCAAGCTGGCGTTCTCGCGTGGCTTCAGTCGCAGGGTTTGGAAGCGGATCGCGGGGCTGCAGAGAGAAGCGTATAATTGCTTTCAGGGGTGAGCCTTGTCAGGAATGCTTCCAATCCGCAAGATGACTCCCGGCCGATCTCCGTGACGAAAACCCAACATCAAGTCTCGACAACGGAGCGCGCGTTGCTCGTAGGCGTGGGATGGAAGCGCGCGCCTCGTTTCCCCGGGATGCCCGCGGGCGAGCAGGGCCGTGAATCGCTTTCGGAGCTGATTGAGTTGGCCCGGAGCGCGGGCGCGGAGATTGCTGGAACGGTTTTTCAATTGCGCGACACCGCCGATCCGGCAACGCTCGTGGGCCGCGGCAAACTCGATGAGATCCGCGCGGAAGCTACCGCACACAAAGCGCCGATCATCATCTTCGACAGCAACCTCTCACCCATGCAGCAGCGAAACATCGAAGAAGCCACAGAACGCCGAGTGATCGATCGGACGCAGCTCATTCTGGACATTTTCGCCCGGCATGCGCGCAGCCGTGAGGGCCAGTTGCAGGTTGAATTGGCGCAATTGAATTACATGCTGCCACGGCTGACCGGAAAAGGAACCGCGATGTCCCGCCTTGGCGGCAAGAGCGGCGGTGGCGGCGCAGGTGGGGCGGGCGGCGGTGCAGGACGCATCGGCGTGCGCGGCCCCGGTGAAAAGAAACTCGAAACGGACCGTCGGCGGATCCGCGAGCGTGTACGCAAGATTCAGTCCAGCATTGAAGATGTGCGTAAACAGCGCGCACTGCGGCGAGAGGCGCGCAATACAGTCCCTTTGGGGACCATTGCGTTGGTTGGCTACACCAACGCGGGGAAGTCCACATTGTTCAATGCGCTCAGCCGTGCCGAAGTCCTGGTTTCCCCAAAAATGTTCGCGACGCTCGATCCCACCATCCGCGCCTTGCGCCTCCCCTCGAACCGGCGCGTCCTGCTTTCCGACACGGTGGGATTCATCCGCGATCTGCCAAAAGGATTGCTGACGGCATTTCGCGCCACTCTGGAAGAGGTACAGGAAGCAGCTCTGATTTTGCATGTGAGTGACGTCTCCAACCCGCATCACGATGAGCTCGACGAGGAGGTCGAACAAATTTTGCGCAAGTTGGGCGTCGACGGCCGCCCCAGGCTTCACGTGCTGAACAAAATCGACAGCCTCACTCCCGAGGAACGCAAAGCCCTCATAAACAATGCGGGAAGAAGCGCGTGCGGGGAAGGCGTGCCGGTGCTGGTGTCCGCTCTCATGGGAGAAGGAATCGACGCTTTGTTGCGGCGCATGGACGCGGTGATGCCCACGGATCCTGTCGTAACGCTTTCCATTCGTTTGCCGATGGCGGAAGGGCGCACCCTGGCTTTGATCCATGCGCTCGGACGGGTCCTGCATTCGGAGGTCGACGATGCGCACATACGGCTCGATGCGGAGGTCCCCGCGTCCATCGCCAAGCGCCTGCGGCTGACTGACTATGCTGTCGAGGAAACTTCTCGGCGCTCTTTGTCGTAATTAAGTTAAGCGCGGCTCGCTGAGTGATCCGGCTTGCGGGGAATCACTCTGCCGTCGCCAGGAATGAGGTTGCCATGGCCGCTTTCTTTCTCTGGTGTATCCTGTTCATCTTGTGCTGGCCCATCGCGCTGCTGGCTCTCGTGCTCTATCCCATCGTGTGGTTGCTCACGCTGCCGTTGAGGGTCTTGGGTATTGCCGTTCACGGGGTTCTTGGGCTTATCAGCGCGCTCTTTTTGCTGCCCGTAAGGCTCCTTCGCGGTCCGCGGGCAATCTGAGACGCAGGATGCGGTCTTCAGGCGCGAACCCTGGGGGAGCACCGGAAAACCCCTGTTTTGACTCATTTGCGGTCCTTGCGGGCGCTACTTTTTCGCGAGCGCCCGTATCTCACTCCCTGTGGAAAACCTTGTGGAAACTGCGGATTCGCCGTTGAGATTGGCACGCGATTTTCTGCGGAGCCGCGCTACTATCCAAAAAATGTACCCTTGTAAGTCATAGATAATAAGCATGTTGCTTTCGTTCTTGGGCCGCGAACCAGGGGGATGCTGATTCGCCTTACTGGAGGCGCATGTTCGCACATTTGCACAGCTTTGCAGCAACGGTTTTGCGAAATGGTACCGCTACGTCCCTTGGAGGCGCTGAATGTCGCACGTGTCGGCGTTCCTCGCGCAGACGCGAATGCTGATGCATTAAGGCCTCTCTCTGTGGCGCCCGGGCGTGTTGACGCATTCTGAGCCGAAGTCTATAGTGAAACTGCGGTGGCTGAAGCCCCGTGGCGCCACCCCGTTGTCATGCGCCCATGAATCTGCCTAACTCACTGACTCTGTTGCGGATTTTTTTCGTTCCCGTCCTCATCGTGATTCTGTTGACCCGTAGCCCCAACGTCCCGCTTTGGGGCGTCACCATGCATTTCGAGGTCTGGGGAGTGTTGATCCTGCTGATGGCTGCGGCTACGGATTGGGCGGATGGTTACCTGGCGCGGAGGCGGATGCAAATCACCACGCTGGGCATTCTTCTCGACCCCATCGCGGACAAGTTGCTGATCTCGGCGGCATTCATAGCTCTCGTGGATATGCATCTTGTTAAAGCGTGGATGGTGGTGATCATCATCGGGCGTGAATTCACAGTCCTCGGGCTGCGGAACATCGCCTCGGCGGAAGGCTTCACGATCGCGGCTTCTACTCTTGGCAAGACCAAGATGGTGTTGCAGGTTTGCGCTGTAGCGGTCCTCATTGCCGGCGCAAGACATCCTTCTCTGAAGCCGCTCGCGCTCTTTCTGCTCTGGCTGGTGGTGATCAGCGCCCTGGTGTCTGCCGCGCAATATTTCCGGCGCTTCTGGAGCCACGTCGACGACAGCATCAAGCAGCGCCGACGCCTTCGGATGCTGGAAGCCCGCAAGAAGCCTCAGGATGCTGTCCCTCTCTGAAGAAAGCCGGCGCGCCGCCCTGCAACTTGCCCGCGCGGCTGTGGTCGAAGCCGTCTCCAATCGCAAGCTTTTGGACTCGGTTCCGCGTGAAGGAATCTTCGCGGAGCGCTGCGGTGTGTTTGTGACCCTGCATGTGCGGGGACGTTTGCAGGGCTGCATCGGGGTCGTCGAGGCGAATGAGCCTTTGGGAGAAGCCATTGTCCGCTGCGCCGCCAGCGCGGCACTGGAAGATCCACGGTTTGCCCCTTTGAGGAAGGAACAGCTTGCCGATCTGAGTATCGAAATCTCGCTGCTTTCGTCTCTCGAGGCAATCGCCCCCGAATCGATCGAAATTGGCCGCCACGGACTCTTGGTGGTGTTACACGCGTGCCGCGGGCTTCTTCTCCCGCAGGTTGCGATCGAGCATCAACTGACCCGCGAGCAGTTCTTGGAGGAGACGTGCTGCAAGGCCGGATTGCGCCGTGAGGCCTGGCGTGATCCGGAGGCGCGCATCTTCGGATTTACCTGCGAAGTCTTTTCGGAGAGTTCCCACCCGGAATTAACGTGAGGATTCTCGCTCCTCTGGGAAGCTCGACTCCAAAGAAGTGCGACAAGGGAAAAGGCCCGCGCGGGAAACCGTAGCGGGCCTGAACCACTCTGAGGGAAGCCGGGCGTCTACTCGATTTCGACGTAGTCTCCTGCATAGAGAGCGATTGAACTGTACGTGATCAGGATCGTAGATGAATTTCGGCTGACGTTGATGACAATGCCCTCGCCGAGCACCTCTCGGGGCAGGTCGTTCCACTCATAGCGCTTCGGGGCGCTCCCGAAGCCGTACATGGTGTACTGATAACCTTTCATCTGCGGAACAGTCTCGGCCATCGAGCCTTGGTACCGGAAGATTCGGAAGTAATCCCCGACCTTCACACCCTGGTTGCTTCCAAGATTCACGTAGACTGAGCTGTACATACCATAGGAACTTGAATGGTCCTTCCCTTTGACAAGCATGGCCACGTGCTTCCCGCTGATCGGGGCAAAATGATCGAAGCCGGTCGAGTCCTTGAAAGGCGGCGCCGGGCGATCCTGGTACGGTCGCAGGATGTCTCCGCGCTGCATATACCCGCACGAAAAGATGACCTCAGCGACTGACACTTTGGGCTGAACATTCACCACCTGGAGCTGGCCCGCATCCAGATAGGCAGTCCCCATGGCTCTCATGAGCTTGTCTTGCCACTTGAACCATTGCACGTCCATGGGGTCCTTATCCGGCCGCACAACCGAGAAGCGGTCGCCCACGCGAACGCCCTTGTCCTGGCCGCGATTGATGTACACATAGTCGCCGCGCGCCCAAGAAAGCTTGTAATTCGATTGTTCGCCGGAAACCAGCTGGATCTCGTCGGGCACTCTCTGGTCCGTGACGAAACCCGAGCAATTCACCGCACTAAAGTCGGCTTGGGGAATTACCGGAGCAGCCTGGGGTGCGTTTTGTGCCGAACTCATCGCAGCTCCCAGAAAAACCGAGAGACACAAAGCAGCTATTCTAGCGCGCATTCCATAACTCCTTCGACGACACGCCCTACGGGCCGTGCGAGGACTTTCTTAGCGAAAGTAACAGGGGCAACCCCACGCGTCAACCGATAGGCTGGGGTTGCTTTACATTTTTGATACTGCATACTAGTGGCTGTATTTTCAATGGCTTGGGAGCACAAGGCGGCGTATGAGTGTCTTCGGTGAGGGCGTAGGGCGCATATGCGCAGTTGTGGCAGGCTCCACGGCGGCCGAGATGGCGGAGCAGGTTGGTTGCGCTCTCAAGGAAACCAAGACCGTCGAGGTGCGCCTCGATTGGCTGCGTAGTGACGCAGAGCGCTCGCGATTCCTCAACTGGCTCAAGACGAGCACGCCCAAGAAGGCCACCTTTCTCGCCACCTGCCGCCGCCGTGAGGGTCGCGGGAAGCTTGCCGGGGACGTTGACCGTGAACTTTACTGGCTCATGCAGGCTCGCGAGGCCGGCTGCCAGTGGTGCGATCTGGAAGTTGAAACCCTGCGTAAGCTTCCGGACCAGTCTGTTAGGGAATTTCCCGTGCCACCTCGAGTCCTACTCTCCGTACATGACTTTGAGCGCACGCCGGTTTTGCCTCGAAGTGTGAGTCCTCCTGCCCATGGTGGGGCCGATGCCGTAAAGATCGCGGCAAAAGCGAACACCATTGCCGACAGCGTTCGTCTGCTGAAACTGGCCCGGCGTTCCAAAAACTTCGTTGCTATTCCGATGGGAGAAGCCGGCTTGCCCGCGCGCGTCCTGGCGTTGCGGGAGGGGAGTGCGCTGGCATACGCGCCCGTCGCTGAGGCCACTGCGCCCGGCCAGGTTTCGCTCGAGGAGATGACCCATCTCTATCGCGCTCACGCGCTCAATCGCCGAACTCGTGTATACGGAGTGATTGGCGATCCCGTCGGTCATTCCCTTTCGCCGTTGCTGCACAACACCGGCTTCGTGGCGCGCCACCTTGATGCGGTTTACCTCCCATTTCTGGTGCGTCAACTTGGCGATTTTCTCGCCGCCGTTCCCGAGTTTGGGGTCCGCGGTTTCAGCGTCACACTGCCGCACAAGCAGACCATCCTCAAACACTTGAAGGAATGTGAGCCATTAGCTGCGGAGATCGGCGCGGTGAATACCGTTATAGTTCGCAGCAACGGCTCGCTCTACGGTTGCAACACCGATTATGTCGGCGCACTTCGCGCTCTGGAAAAGAAACTTCGAATTAAAGGAAGCCGCGCGCTGATCTTCGGGGCTGGTGGTTCGGCGCGGGCCGCTGCATTCGCATTAAAGCGGGCTGGCGCCGTCGTTGCGATCTGTGCGCGGAGAGAAATAGCCGCGAAAGAATTGGCGCGTGCCGTCGGCGGAGAAGTTGTGCCGCGCCGCGCTCTGCGTACCGAGTATTTTGATGCCATCCTGAACGCCACCCCGCTAGGGATGCATCCGCACGATGGAACTTCGCCCCTGGCACCCGGCGAGTTACACTGTCGCATCGTCATGGATTTGATTTACCGGCCGCAGAGGACCCAGCTCTTGAAAATCGCCGCAAAAAAAGGCATCGCCACCGTCTCCGGTGTTGAAATGTTTCTCGCGCAGGGCATGGCCCAATGGGAAATATGGACCGGAAGGCGCGCGCCGGAAGCGGCCATGCGGCGCGCCGTTCTCGGCGCCTTGCGCGCAGAAGAGAAGTCGCGCCAGCGCGCTTAATTCAGAAATGCAATAATAAGCGCCTTAACTGTGAACTGTAGACTGCCGATTGCGAAATCACTTTGATGATCCAGCCGGACTTCCACGAATTTCAGCGCCTCGCGAAGCAAGGAAACCTCATCCCCGTCTATGATGTTTTTTCTGCGGATTTGCTGACGCCCGTGAGCGCCTACTTACGAATCGCTCAGGGCGCGCGATATTCCTTCCTCCTGGAAAGCGTGGAGGGGGGTGAAAAAATCGCGCGCTACACGTTTGCCGGCGCCCACCCGGAGGAAGTTTTCCGCTACGCCAGCGGCGCGTGCGTACTGGAGAGCCGCGACCGCCTCGTGTGGGAGGAACGCGATCCCATCTCGTTCTTGCGCGAGCGCATCGAGCGTTTCCGCCCCGTGCGACTGCCGGGTCTGCCGCCGCTGGTCGCAGGCGCCATCGGTTATTTCAGCTATGACATGGTGCGGCTCATCGAGCGCCTGCCGAAGCGTTTGCGCGACGAAATCGGCCTCTACGACGCAATGCTGATGTTCTATCACGGCCTCATCGCTTTCGATCACGTGCAGCACCGCTTGTGGATTGTTCGCAACGTTCTCACCGATGGACACGGCAGCCTCCGCGCGAAGTACAACGCCGCCGTGCGCGATATCAAAGAGACGCGCCGTCTCCTCGAAGAACCCGTTGCCGCGGAAGGCCCCAAAAAACAATCGAAAGCAAAGAGACAGTCTCCCCTCAAAGTGATTTCAAATCTTCGGCGCACCGAATACCTGGCCGCGGTTCGAAAAGCACAACAGTACATTCGCGCCGGCGACATTTTCCAGGTCGTGCTGAGCCAGCGTTTCTCCGTCAAGACCAAGGCGGAACCGTTCGAAATCTATCGTGAGTTGCGCGCCTTGAATCCCTCGCCCTACCTTTTCTATTTGCAACTCAACGACGTCTCTGTGGTCGGCAGCTCGCCGGAAATGCTTGTCAAGGTGCAGGGACGCGATGTGTTTTATCGTCCCATCGCCGGAACGCGTTGGCGCGGCAAGGACGAGGCCGAAGACCAGCGCCTCGAACGCGAAATGCTTGCGAGCGAAAAAGAGCGAGCCGAGCACATCATGCTCGTGGACCTCGGCCGCAACGATCTCGGACGCGTCTGCGACTACGGCACGGTGAAGGCCGAGAAGCTGCTCACCGTCGAGCGCTACTCGCACGTGATGCACCTCGTTTCAAGCCTGCGCGGCCGCCTGCGCGAGGATGTCGATTGCTTCGATGCGCTGATGGCCTGTTTCCCGGCGGGCACCGTGTCGGGGGCGCCCAAAGTCCGAGCCATGGAAATCATCGAAGAGATGGAGCGCACGCGCCGCGGGATTTATGCCGGTGGCATCCTCTATCTCGATTTCTCAGGCAATCTTGATTCTTGCATTGCCCTTCGCACCATGGTCGTCAAGAACGGCGTAGCGTACGTGCAAGCCGGCGGCGGCATAGTTGCGGATTCCACGCCGGAGGGCGAATATCAGGAGAGCGTCAACAAGGCGAAAGCGCTGTTGACCGCGCTGGAATCAGCCCAGAAAAGAAGCCGGTCGAGGAAGTCATCATGATTCTCCTGCTGGACAACTACGATTCCTTTACTTACAACCTCGCGCAGTATCTTGGTGAGTTAGGTTGCTACGTTGAAGTACATCGCAACGACAAGATCACCGTCGAAGAGATTGCCCGGCGGAAGCCGGAGCGCATCGTGATTTCGCCCGGTCCATGCACTCCGCAGCAAGCCGGCATTTCCGTCGAGCTGGTCGAGCGCCTGGCCGGAAAATTTCCAATTCTGGGCGTGTGCCTTGGTCATCAAGCCATTGGCGCCGCATTTGGCGGCAAGATCGTTCGCGCCCCGAAACTCTTCCACGGGAAGACAAGTGAGATCCATCACGACGGCAAGAACATCTTCCGCAAGCTACCCGATCCCTTCACGGCAACGCGCTATCATTCCCTCATCGTGGAGAAAAAATCTTTGCCCCGTGAGCTGACCGTCAGCGCCGAGACCGGCGACGGCATCATCATGGGCCTCCGTCACCGCCGTCACAAAATCGAAGGCGTGCAGTTCCATCCGGAATCCGTCCTCACCGAATCCGGCAAGCAACTCCTGAAGAACTTCCTCTCGTTGTAGCGCTTACCAGTTCAGGCCCGCCAGGATCGCGCCGTAAATTTCCATTCCGCGCCAAAGGTGGCCAAGGCGCAAGTTTTCGTCGGAGCTGTGCTGGTGATTGTCGTAATTCACAATGGGCACGCCGATCCACGGGAGACCGAGGTCTTCGAAAATGTACGTCGGCACGGTGCCCCCGAGTGTCGGCGCGATCACCGCAGTGCCGCCCGTCGCGGCCTGAACAACTTGCACCAGCGCTTTCGAAACGGGCAAATCCATCGGCGTCCGCGATGCGCGATAGCCGCCCTGATTGATGACTTTCGCGATCAGCGGATACGTGCGCCGCTCCTCCGTCGTCGGCTCGCGATCAATCACCCAGTAGCCCTGTTTCCGGATGAACAGAGCAATCTGGTCAAATTTCTGCTGCGGGTCCTCGCCTCTCACGAGCCGCGCGTCGAGCGAAGCCTCGGCGCGATCCGGCACCACATTCTGCGCCTGATCTCCCACGTACGCGCTGCGCAATCCGCGAATGTTCAACGAAGGTTGCGTCAGCAACTCCACCAGCTTCTTTCCACCGCCTTCCGGTTTCGCGATGCCCAATTCGCGTTCGAGATCGGTGTCGTTCGCCGGCATTTCGGCCAGCGCCTTTTTCTCCAGATCTCCAAGCGGTGCGACATCGTCGTAGTAGCCTTCGATTAGAATGCGCCCATCGGCGTCTTTCATCGCCGCCAGCAACCGCGACAATTCCATCGCTGGATTTGGCGCCCAGTTCCCATAATGCCCGCTATGCAACGCGCGCACGGGCCCGTACACCGTGACATCAATCCCGGTCTCGCCGCGGTTGCCGAAGAAAACCAGCGGACGCCCGCTCTGATGCACCGGCCCATCGCCCGTGATCAGTAAATCTCCGCCGAGAAGATTCTTGTGCAATTCCAGCGTGCGCTGCAGATTCGGCGAACCCGCCTCTTCCTCCCCTTCGAGAATGACTTTCAGGTTTACTGCCAGAGGGATTTTCTTTGCGCGAAGCGCGTCAATCGCTGCCAGCAGTGCCACGATAGGTGATTTGTCGTCGGAAGCAGACCGCGCATAGATTCGCCGGTTATCGTTATAGATAGCCTGATGCCGTGTCCCGTTTTCCGGGAGAGGAATCCGCTTTCCTCCGGCCTCAATAGCTGCGTCGCGAAGAACCGGCTCAAAAGGTTTTCCGTCCGTCCATGCCGCCGGGTCGACCGGTTGGCCGTCATAATGCGCGTAAAAAATCACCGTGCGTTTCGCTTCCGGCGAGAGCAGTTTGCCGAACACCACCGGCCCGCGTCCGCTGATCGGCAGCAGATGCGTTTCGATTCCGCGTGCCTCAAGCATCTCGACAAGGTGCGCCGCGTTCCTCTGAATGTTGGGTGTGTCGCTGGCAATGTTGGGAATCGCCAAAAACTCGCTCAGCTCTCTAACAATGCGGTCCTCGTTGTTCATGCGGTAATCCCGCACTTCCTGCACGACCTGCGCGGGTGTCGGCGCAGTTGACTTCTGCGCCTGCGCCGGATACGGTAAAAGGGCAATCAACAGAGCGACTGCTATGTTCCTCAAAGTATCTCTCCTCTGACGCTCCCGGTGGTTTTACCGCCTGAGAGCCCCGCTGCTGGCCCGGCGTGGCCTGCCAGCGATTCTATCTGACCCGCAAGGCCTCTGCTCGTTCGTCGATTTTTTCCCGCGGTGTGCAAATCCCGCGGCATCATTATGGAGCCGTATATGAGCGAGTTTGCGCTGGAAGTCGAAAGCCTCGTAAAAGTGTACGCCTCGCGTGGGAAAAGCCCGGTCCGCGCCGTGGATCGCATGAGCTTCTGCGTGCCCCGCGGAATCATCTTCGGATTGCTCGGACCGAATGGCGCGGGGAAATCTACACTCTTGCGCATGCTCACCACGTTGACGCGGCCAACGGAAGGCACCGCGAAGATCCTGGGCTACGACGCCGTCAAAAAACCGCTCGAAGTGCGTAAACGAATCTCGTCGGTGATTCAGGAGACTGCCGTCGAGCTCTTTCTATCCGTCAAGGACAATTTGCTCACCTACGCCCGCTTTCAGGGATTGGACAAAGCGATGGCGGCTCGCCGCGCGAATGCGCTGATCGAAGAGTGCAGGTCGCCAAGGTCTTCATGGTTGACACGCCCGTGCTCTTCCTCGATGAATTCTCCACCGGGATGGATCCCATCCTGAAACGCCAAATGATGAATCGCCTGCGCGCGGAGGTCGAGAAGGGCAGAACAATCATCCTAACGACCCAGGTTCTCAGCGAAGCGGAAGATCTCTGCGACGATATCCTCATCATCAACAAGGGAAAACAGATCGCGCGCGGCGACCTGAATACCTTGAAGCTCCTTTCCCAGGGCGTTTACGACATCACGCTGGCCTTCGACCTTCTGCCGGAAACAATCGCGGCGGAGGTCGCCACCCTTGTCCCCATCCGCTCCTCGATCGATGCCAATACCATCGATTTGACGATCAAGACCGAAGAAGGCCGCGTCATGGAGATTGTCAGCGCGCTTTCTCGCGACCGGCGTGTCCTGCGCGTGGAAGTGCGCGGCGCCAGCCTTGAAGATATTTTCGTCGAATTAACGACGCAGGAAGGAAAAGACATCGCATGAGCGCACTATCCGCCGTTGTGTATCGCGAAGCGAAAATTCGCGCCACGAATTTTACCTTTATCTTCTGGGATCTTTTCTTTCCTCTTCTTTACATGCTGGTCTTCGGTGTGGGCGTCAATTCCGCGCTCGGCGCTCCCGCCGGGCTCGGCAGCGTGAACTACAACGAGTTTTTTCTCGCGGGAATTCTGGCCATGGCCAGCTTCGCCATCGCTTCCAATACGTCTTGGTCGTTTTTCCTGGACCGCGACAACGGCATCTTCTACGAAATGCTCACCTATCCGATGAGCCGCAGCGAATACTTGCTCGGAAAAGTCATCTTCAACGTCTTTATCGCCGTTGTGCAGGCCGCGCTTACGCTCGCCG